>Ga0265313_10003012_pt1 | contig 14010 bp, 13 predicted proteins | sample 4123metaG_FD_203122 | JGI IMG/M metagenome (GOLD analysis project Ga0265313, IMG submission 203122) | Rhizosphere microbial communities from Carex aquatilis grown in University of Washington, Seatle, WA, United States - 4-1-23 metaG | ecosystem: Host-associated > Plants > Roots > Rhizosphere >...
GCCTTCGCTGTTGACCTGGTACTGATTGATCCCCAGCGCCGAAAATGTGGCGATGGAATTCAGGACCTCCGGCGATTTGCTGAACGCCGCGGAATACTTTCGCACGCGCTCTTCCCAGGGCCTTCGGTCCACGTGAATTTCCACGCGCGCGCCCACCGAGGTGTGCGGCGTCTCTTTTGAAAAATCGGGCGCGGCGCCTTCAGCCGTCTGCACCTCCACTTGCTGGCTCGTCTTTACCTTGATCAAGGCTTCCGAGGCCGCGCGATACTGGCGGTCCGTCTCTCGCCAGATCTCCCGCCGAAGAACCGCGATATCATCGTCAAGAATGGCCGACGTGCCGGGACTCGTCCAGCTGGGCTGCCGGTCGGCGAGCTTATGGGTGTCATCGAGCTGATATGTGCCGGTGCGCGTCTGCACTTCGAGCCAGCGGCCCCGGTCGTCGCTGCTGGAAAGAAGTGCTCCGTTAGAACCGGAAACCGACGAGTACTGGCGATCCGCAAGCGTATAGCTGATGAAATAAGTCGGGGGATCACCCGGCGAGAGAGCCTTTATGGAACGCGTGAGTTCGTCCTGCATGGCCGTCAGGATGGTTAGACCGGGATCGGCATTTACAGCCGGGCCATTGGCAGCCGGGCCGTTCGCAGCGGGACAGGCACAGGCGATCAACAATCCCCCTGCTATCGCTAAAAGTCCCTTATATTTTCGTTGTGTTTTCATAGTTGAGCGAAGTGTAACAGTTTAAAGTAGGATTCTTTAATCACCAAACGAAAAGCCCAGCGAAGGCTGTCCATAGCCATAGGTGGCGGCAGCAACCGGCTGTCCCCAACGGAGAGCCGCAAAGGAGAGTTAGATGCGCGCAATGGTGGTTCGGAGGTATGGGCCGCCCGAAGTTCTTGAGTCCCAGCAGGTACCCGACCTGCAGCCTAAACCGGGCGAGGTGTTGATCCGTGTCAAGGCCATTGGGGTCAATTTCGCCGATCTTCTGCAGCGCATGGGTGTTTATCCGGGGGTTCCCAAGCCCCCGTTCGTTCCGGGGATGGAGGTTGCCGGCGTTGTGGAGAAAACGGCGGAAGGGGGCAGGGCCACCGAGGCCTCGCCCCTGCGGCCTGGCGAGGCCGTGGCGGCGATCTCGGGCCTAAACGCTTATGCCGAATGGATCGCTGTTCCGGCCCAGCAAGCCTATCGATTGCCGGCCGGCATGCCATTCGAGGATGCGGCGGCCCTGCCCGTGAACTACCTGACCGCCTTCCATTCGATTGTTACGATGGGGAATTTGCAACCCGGCGACCGAATTCTCATCCACGGCGCGGGTGGCGGCGTGGGGATAGCCGCTGTCCAGATCGCGCGCGCCCACGGCCTGGTGATTTTCGGCACGGCGGGACCGGCCAAACAGGAGTATTTGCGGAAGCTGGGAGTCGATCATCCTATCGATTACGAAAAAAGCGATTTCGTTCAGGCCGTTCATAAGTTCGCGCCCGACGGGATCGAAATGGTCATGGACCCGATCGGCGGCAGGTCATTTTCGCGCAGCCATGAATGCCTGGGGCCCACGGGCCGCCTGGTGATCTATGGATTTTCGGCGCCGATCGGATCTGACGGAAAGCGGAGCTGGCCGAAGACGATTGCCGCCTTCGCGCAGACGAGGCTCTTTCATCCGTTGAAGCTAATGAGCGAGAATATCGCCGTGATTGGGGTAAGTCTTGGAAATCTACAGTCTCGCGGAGCCCTTCTGCAGCGGGAAATCGAGGAACTCTTCCGGCTCTATGCCGCCGGCAAGGTTAAACCTGTGATCGGCAAGACATTCCCGCTGGCTCAAGCCGCCGCGGCTCACCAATACATCCATGAGAGGAAGAACATCGGCAAGGTAATCTTGACGGTGAAATAATTCCTTCGCGGCAAAAGATACACGCTTCGATCCAGAAACGATCGCCGTCAGCCCCCGGGGTGATTTTTAGTTGCCCGTTGCCGCAGCGCTCTTGGGTTTCAGCAGGTCCGGGGCCAGCACATCCACCTGATCGAAGGGGATTTCTGTAAATTGCGCCTGGGGGAATTCCTTCTTGAGGGCATCGCGGAAAGCGCTCACGTTTCCGGCGAGGACGATGTCGAGATCCTTCGTCTCCAGGTAGCGCTCAGCCGCCTGATGCACTTCGGCCGGAGTAACGCCGCGGATTTTGTCCGGGTACGTGCTGTTGTAATCCGCGGGCAAATTGAACTCGGCCACGGAGAGAACGTGATCCGCCACTTGCTCCGCCGTTTCCGTTTGAATCGGATAGACGCCCGCCAGATAATCGCGCGACATGTCGAGTTCAGCGGGTGACACTTCGCCGGTCGACATCTTTGTGAGCAGGTCCACCACGAGTTTTGTCGCCTGGACGGTCGCCGCGGTTCGCGTGAAGGTCCCCACTCCGAACGAGCCCGAGTACCGGTACGGACTGAACCTGGAATAGGCGCCGTAGGTGAGCCCGTTCTTCACCCGGACTTCGGTGTTCAGCCGGCTGTTGTAGCCGCCGCCGAAAATCTGGTTCATCACTCGCACCGGAAAATAATTGGGATCGTTGCGGCGAATCCCCAATGTTCCGACCCGTATTTGCGTCTGCACGGCATCGGGCTTATCGATCAGCCAGATATGCTGCCCGGAGGGCGCGGCAGGTTGCGGCGGGGCCGCGGCAACATCCGCATTCGGCTGCCCTTGCCACGAGCCGAAATATTTTCCGGCGGCGGCAAAGGCTTCCTCCGGCGTGATGTCACCCGCAAATGCGAGCAAGGCCTGATTCGGCGCGTAGTTGTTGCCATGGAATTTCACTAGATCTTCGCGCGTAAGGTTTCCGATGATGCCGGGAGTGCCCTCCTGCGGCCAGCCGTAGGGAGAGCCTCCATAGACCACCCGTCCAAAAACCACCGAAGCGAGGTACTCGGGATCGGAGTATTGCACCGTCAAATTGGAGAGAAGCTGCTGGCGCCTTCGATCGAGCTCGTCGCCGCGAAACGAGGGATGCAGAACGATATCAGACATCAAATCGAGGCCGGTGCTCAGGTCCTTCTTCACGACGTTGAGCTTGATGACCGAGGAATCTTTTCCCGAAGATGCCTCCAGCACCCCGCCGATAAAATCGATCGCTTCAGCAATATCCCGCGCGGAGCGCTTCTCCGTGCCCTGAGTCAGCATGTTCGCCGTCATCGCCGCCACGCCCGGCATTGCGGCAGGGTCTTTGATGCTTCCCGCGGTGAGAATCACCATGCGAGCGGCGATGGAGGGCTGCTCATGATCGGTCACCACGAAGACTCGCAAACCATTGGGCAGAGTTTTTGTGGCCGCCTGCGGAAAATGAAAAGCCTTGGGAGCGCCCGCTCCGGGCATCGAGGGAACCAGTTTCACGCCCGGGGGCACCACTCCGGTGCCATTCTTCTGTTCCTGCGGCGCGGCCTCTGTCGCCGAGTTCGAGGCTCCTGGTTGCTGTGCGGCCGCGGACACGCTCATGAGGGCGAATGCCGCGATCAGAAATCTCCATCGCTTCGTTGCGCGCTTCATTGTTTCTCCTGAGATTTCTCCTGAGAACACCGCGAAGTCGGCCCCAGATGGACCGCTCATTGAGCTTTCCCGGCGGGCGTAATCACCAGCACGGTAGCGTGCTGCGGAACAAAGTAGTCCTTCGCCGCATGTTGTATGTCTGCTGCGCTGACTTTCAAATATCGGCCGCCTCCGCCAGCGCGACCGCCTTTTCCTGGTCAGTATCTCGCCCCAGGATGAAGCCGGATATCTCCTGATTTTTGGCCTTTTCGAGTTCCTTGGATTCGACCGGCTTCTCTTTCAGATCGTTCAGCACGGCTTCAATGGCATTCTTGCCCTCGTCTGCCGTGTGCCCCTGGTTCATGATCGCGTAGGCCCAGAACAGGTTGGGATCTTCGCTGAAATTTCCGAACCCTGCCGACTGCACCGCGATGCGCTGCTTGTAGATGAGCGCCTGGTAGAGCCTGCTGCTTTCACCCCCCGCAAGAATATTCGATGCCAGGTCGAGCGGATAGGCGTCGGGCTGATACCGCGCCGGTATCTTGTAACCGATCACGACCGCCGGAAGCGGCGTGTTCGAATACGATTTATTCACGTCGCGCTCGGCGGTTTGGGCCGGTTCCGGTGCGTTGATCCGGGGAATGGGTTTGGGCGAGGCCGGAATCCCGTCGAAGTATTTCTTCGCCCACTCCATTGCCTGGCTGGAATTGAAGTCTCCCGCGATCACAAGGGTTGCATTGTTGGGCTTGTAGAACGTGTCGAAGAAATCGCGCACGTCCTGGACGGTCGCCTTGTCGAGGTCCTCGATGCTTCCGATCGGCGTGTGATGGTAGGCATGCACGGTGAAGGCGGTCGCGCGGAGATCCTCTTCGAGCGAGCCGTACGGCTGGTTATCGACGCGCACGCGCCGCTCCTCCTCCACCACCTGCCGCTCCGACTTGAAATTCGCATCGTCGACGTTGAGGCTTCCCATACGGTCCGCCTCGAGCCACAGAACGCGTTCGAGATAGTTACTCGGGAAGGTCTCCCAAAAGTTAGTCGTGTCGTCGCCGGTCTCCGCATTGTCGAAGCCTCCCACCGCTTCAATGATGCGGGAATGCTCGTCGGCGCCCACGTGCGCGGATCCCTTGAACATCAAATGCTCGAACAAGTGAGCGAAACCCGTGCGCCCGGGACGCTCATCCTTGGAACCCACGTGGTACCACACTTGCAAATTGATCACCGGCACGGCGTGATCCTCGAGCAGAATCACTTCCAGCCCATTGGAGAGCTTGTGCGTCGTGAAGTCCAGCTTCGGCGGCCGCACTTCGGAGGATGGCTGCTGGGCCGATGCCGGCAGCGCCAGAGCCGCCGCAAACACGCAAACGGCTGCCAGTTGAAAAATCCTCTTCATGCCCCGGCGCTCGTTCCCACACATGATTGGCTTCATGAACCCTCGCTCGAATTTCCCGCCCAGAACCCGAATTGTACGCTGACTCATAGGAAGGACGGCAGAGATTCCCCGCCTCCACATCTTGTCGTTAGACGCGCGCGGCGTCCAAACGATTTCATGCCTCGCGGCCGCAACCAGATTCCCCGCGCACAGGAACGTCTGTTTTCTGATTCGCACTCTTTGAGAAAGGTTTGTTAGGAACAGGCGAATCCTTGTGGTCCCATAGACAATAACCCCAGAACGCGGCCCGGACTCCCTCAGGAGGCGCTTATGCGAAGCGTCGTCGGACTTATGCTCACTTTGCTTATCGTCTTCGGGACCTACAAGCTTTTCTTTGCGCAACTCCAGTCCACCGGCAGCGCGGCCCCCACGCGCACCGTAGACGTGGCCGGCGTGAAAAACGATCTGGTTTCCATCGCGCAGTCCGAACGCATCTATCAGGCCGAGCACAGCGCGTATGGATCACTCGATCAGCTTACCTCCAGCGGAGCCATGAGCATGGCCAAGGCGGGGCGCGACGGCTACACCTACGACGTGGAGGCATCCGCGACCAGCTTTCGCGTGGTAGCCCACTGCCCCGCCGCCAATCCCGGCTGCTCCAATTACGCTATCGACAACTCCATGACCATCAGCACCCTCCCATAAAACGGGTTGATCGGAACTTACCACCATCGACCGTCAGGAGCCATTGCAGCCCCGTGTTGCCTCTGCTAGCATGGATTGAATAGTGGGCTGCATCCTGAAACTGGGAGCGGCACCGGAGGCAATATGAGCGTCGCACCTCGTGCGGGCAACGGGAAAGTCACCGTGCCTGACATCCTCTCCCGCAAGTCTCACTCCCTTGGATCAAATGAAACAAAAGGAAGAATCACCTGCCTGACGGCGTACGACTACCCGACCGCCCGTCTGCTGGATGAAGCTGGCGTGGACGTGCTGCTCGTCGGCGACTCACTCGGCATGGCCGTGCTGGGCTACGACAGCACTCTGCCGGTTACAGTCGATGACATTCTGTACCACACGCGCGCCGTCCGCCGCGGCACACGCCGCGCGCTGCTGGTTGCCGACATGCCATTTGGCAGCTTTCACGTATCCATCGAGGAGACGATTCGCAACGCCGTGCGCCTCGTGAAGGAAGGCGGAGCCGAAGCGGTGAAGCTGGAGGGCGGCGAGCGCCGCATCGAACTCATCGCCAAACTCGTCGAAGCCGAAATTCCCGTGATGGGGCACATCGGCCTGACGCCCCAATCGCTCCACGCGCTGGGCGGGTTCCAGGTGCAGGGCAAGACGGCCGAAGCCGCCCGGCAGGTGGAGCGCGACGCGCGCGCGGTGGAAGCGGCGGGAGCCTTTTCCGTGGTTTTGGAATCCATGCCGCGCGATCTTGCGGCGCGCATCACCGCGAAACTCCGCATCCCCACCATCGGCATCGGCGCCGGCCCCGAGTGCGACGGCCAGATCCTTGTGTTTCACGATCTCGTTGGGCTAACCATCGGCCACAAGCCCAAATTCGTGCGGCAGTACGCGGATTTGTCCGCCGAGGTCTCGCGCGCGGTGGCGGAATATTGCCACGACGTTCGCGAGGGGCGCTTCCCTTCCGACGCGGAGTCCTATCACTCGCCCGCGGAACTGCGCGAGCGGTTGCCCGCGCCTCAGCGTCCCTGAACGTGATATTTTAGGCCCCCGTTCCGGGGAACTCCGGATTAAAGCTCAAAAAAGGACGATGCGTCATGAACATTGAGGATTTCCGGCTGCTCTACGACTTCGACTCCTGGGCCAACCATCGCACGCTCGACGCCTGCGCCGCCCTCAGTGACGAACAATTTACCCGCGACCTCGGCAACAGCTTCCGTTCCGTGCGCGATACGCTTTTCCACATCTGCGGCGCGGAATGGATCTGGCTCGAGCGCTGGCACGGCCGCACGCCCACCGCGCTTCCCAACGCCGCCGAGTATCCCAACCTGGAAGCGGTCCGCCGCCGCTGGGCGGAAGTCGAGCGCGACATGCTCGACTACGTCGCATCGCTGACACCCGAAGATTTACAGCGCGTGATGCATTCCAAGAGCCTCGCCGGCGTGCCGTTTTCGCAGCCGCTGTGGCAATGCCTGCAGCACCTGGCAAATCACAGCACCTATCATCGCGGTCAGATCACCACGATGCTGCGGCAATTGGGCGCCAAGCCCATCGGCACGGATTTGATCGCGTTCTACCGCGAACGCAACGCCCAGGCCGCCACATGACGCCCCCGCGCGGCGGCGATGCCGATGCTTTCGCGATTGCCGTTGCCTTTGCTGTTGCCGTTTGTTGTCATCCCGACAGAGCGGAGCGACGAGAGATCTCTCTTCGTTGTTCGCTCGAAGCAACGCCACACCTTTGAGGCGAATCTCCCGCCACCCCATGGAAACCATTCACACAATTGCCTGGATGCAGCAAATCGCCCGGGACGCGCGGGTGAAAGAACGCATTCTGGGCTTGGTGCCCACGATGGGCGCGCTCCATGAAGGCCACCTTTCTCTCGTCCGCGAAGCGCTGCACCGGTGTTCGCCCGTAGTTGTTTCGCTTTTCGTGAACCCGAAGCAGTTCGGGCCCTCTGAGGACTTTCAAAAATATCCGCGCACGCTCGAAGCCGACCGCGCGGCGCTTGAAAAACTGGGCGTCGACTATCTGTTCGCGCCCTCACCCGAGGACATGTACCCCAAGGATTTCCGCACCGCTGTTATCGTCGAGGGACTGGGCGACCGCCTTGAGGGCCGCTCCCGTCCCGGCCATTTCCGGGGCGTTACGACAGTCGTCTTGAAGCTTTTTGAGATCGTGCAGCCGCGCCTGGCCTTCTTTGGGGGCAAAGATGCGCAGCAGGTACGCATCATTCGCCAGATGACCGGCGATTTGAACCTCGACTCAGAAATGGTGATTTGCCCGATCGTCCGCGAGCCCGACGGCCTGGCTCTTTCTTCGCGCAACGCCTACCTGAAGGCCGGCGAGCGCCAGTCGGCAACCACCCTCTATCGTTCCCTGGACGCCGCCCGCCGCGCGATTCAATCGGGTGAGCGCGATCCCGTCCGGATTCTGGCTGAATTGCGCCGCGTGATCGACTCTGAGCCTGCCGTTGCACTGGATTATGCAGAGATTGTGGACGCGGAAGCGTTTGAGCCGGCGATGGCTCTGAGGAGACCCTGTTACATTTTGGTTGCCGCTCGCGTCGGCGGCACGCGCCTGATCGATAACGCCCTGATCGAACCGGAAGGAGAGGAACTCCGAGTTTCGCTCTAGCGTTTTCTTCGCGGTTGCGACTGCGGTTATTTCTGCTGCACGGCGGCGAGGACTTCCTCCGCGTGGCCTTTACTGGAAGCCTTGTCCCACACCTTGCGGATTTTTCCATCCGGCCCGATCCAGAACGTCATGCGCACGATCCCCAGGTACGACTTCCCGAGGAAGCGCTTCATGCGCCGAGCGCCATACGCCTCGATCACGTTGAAATCGGGGTCGGAGAGCAGCGGGAAATTCAGGTTGTACTTCGTCTTGAATTTCGCCTGTGACTCAACGGAGTCCGCGCTGCACCCGATGACTGCCGTTTGAAGCGCCGAAAAATCTTTCATGGCGTCACGAAACTCGGACGCTTCGTTCGTTCAACCGGGTGTATTTGCCTTGGGGAAGAAATAAAGAATCAGCGCCTTGCCGCGATAATCGGCGAGCGAAATGGTCCGGCCGTCGTCGGCCGTCGCGCGGAAATCGGGAGCATTGTCGCCTTCATTCGGCAAGGATCTTCTCCGGTGCTCGACTGCTTCAGGACTCCGAGAGCACGCGCTTCAGCACTTCGTTCACAAGCTGCGGATTCGCCTGCCCGCGCGTTTCGCGCATCACTTGCCCCACAAAAAACTTGAACACGCCTTCGTTCCCGCTGCGATATTTCGCCACATTGTCCGGGCTCTTGGCCGTCACTTCGCGCGCGATCTTCTCGATCGCGCTGGTGTCGCTGATTTGCCCCAGGCCTTCCGCGGCCACGATTTCCGCCGCGCTCTTGCCGGTTTCAAACATTTTCGCGAACACTTTTTTTCCGCTCGCGGCGGTGATTTCGCCGCTTTCCACTTTTTTGAGCAGCTCCGCCAGTGCCCCGGCAGGCAGCGGGCACTCGGTGATGTCTTGCCCAGCATCGTTCAGCCTACGGAGCAATTCCACCCCGATCCAATTCGCCGCCGCCTTTGCGGGAGCGCCAGCCTTTGCCGCGGCTTCGAAATAATCGGCCAAGGGGTGAGATGCCGTCAGCACGCCCGCATCGTAGGGAGTGATGCCGTAATCGCGCAGAAAGCGCGCCAGCTTCGCTGCGGGCAACTCGGGCATTTCTTGGCGTACTTGCCGGATCGTTGCTTCCGAAACGGTAATAGGCAGCAGGTCCGGGTCGGGAAAATATCGGTAATCGTGTGCGAATTCCTTCGACCGCATCGGCTCGGTGCGCCCGGCAGCCACATTCCAAAGCCGCGTTTCCTGCGTGATCGTGCCGCCAGATTCGAGCACGCCGATTTGCCGCTCGATTTCATATTCGAGCGCGTGCGAAAGATAGCGGAACGAGTTCAGGTTCTTCACTTCCGCTTTCGTCCCGAATTTGGGCGCCCCGCGCAGCCGCACGCTCACGTTCGCGTCACAGCGCAGCGAGCCTTGTTCCATGTTGCAGTCGCTCACTTCCGTATATTCAAGGATCTGCTTCAGCGTGTTGAGATACGCATACGCTTCGGCGGGGGTGCGCAGATCCGGCTCGGATACGATTTCCATCAGCGGAACGCCGCAGCGGTTGAAGTCGATGTAGCTCCAGCGATCGGAGTCGGGAAAGCCTTCGTGCAGGCTCTTGCCCGCATCGTCCTCCATGTGCAGCCGCGTAATGCCGATGCGCTTGGTTGCGCCTTCGACTTCGATGTCGAGCCACCCTTCCGTCGCCAGCGGCAGCTCGTACATCGAAATTTGGTAGCCCTTGGGCAGGTCAGGATAAAAATAGTTTTTGCGCGCGAATCGCGAGCGTTGCTGCACTTTGCAGTTAATTGCGAGGGAAGCCCGCAAGGCCAATTCAAGAGCCTTCTTGTTGAGTACGGGAAGCGCGCCCGGCAATCCGAGGCACACGGGGCAGGTATTTGAGTTGGGCGCGTCTCCAAAGTTCGTCGAGCAGGCGCAGAACGCCTTCGTCAGCGTCTCAAGCTGCGCGTGCACTTCGAGCCCGATGACGGCTTCGTAACGCGCCATCACTTCGGGCGAAATCTGCGGCGTCGCTTCGCTTGTTCTCGTCATAGTTAAGTCGCAAATTATAGCATCCGTGGATCAAAACACGAGGCGCAACGGTTCGCTCTCGCGGAAGCGATCAATTCTTGCGCGATTTTTTGCTCGACTGCCCCAAACCCGTCTTGTCGGCAGCCAGGTGGCCGGTGTAAATGGCCATTCCGACGGCGGCGTGCATGCCGATCTTTTCGAGGGCGCTCACCTCGCGCATGCTGCGGATTCCCCCGGCGGCGGTGATCGGAAATTTCGTGACGCGGCGGAGCTTTTTGAATCCGGCTAGATCGGTGCCCTTCATGGTGCCTTCGTTGTCGACGAACGTGGAGAGAAATTCCGAGCAGTAAGCCTCCAGCTCGGGGATTACTTCCTCGGGGCGGAGCTTCAAGCGCTCCTGCCAGCCGCGGACGACGATGCGGCCGCCCTGGGTGTCGATCGCGACGATCACTTTTTTCCGGCCGACGCGCTTCGCCAAATCGCCTAAGAACTTCACAGCGACCTTTCCGTTTTCGAAAGCGGCGCTGCCGACGATGATTTTCTCGGCGCCCCACGACAGGATTTTCGCCGCTTGCGCGGCGGTGCGAATCCCACCGCCAACCCGTACTTTCATTCTCCCCCGCTTGCAAAGCGTCTTGATCCAGCGCGAGTTCGAGCCTTTGCGCATCGCGGCGTCGAGGTCGATCACGTGGAGGATGGGGTAGTCGCGGAAGCGGTCGAGCAGCCCGAGAACGTCGTCGACGGAAAGCTTGAGGCGGCGCCCTCGGACGAGTTGCACGGCTTTGCCATCTTGCAGGTCAATGCAGGGAATGATCATTTTTCCGCTTTCGTGAGGGGTTTCGCCTTCACTTGCTCAAACGAATTGGAACGTGCCGTTCCGCGAGGTATTTCTTAAGCGCGGCAATCGAATGGGTGGCGCTATGAAATACCGAGGCGGCCAGAGCTGCGTCGGCGCAGCCTTCCTGGAACACGTTCAGAAAATCGTCGAAGGTGCTTGCGCCGCCGGAAGCAATGACCGGAACCGGTACGATAGACGCAATCTTTGCCGTGAGGGCGCAATCGAAGCCGCTGCACGTGCCGTCGCGGTCGATGGAAGTAAGCAGGATCTCGCCCGCGCCGCGCGAGACCGCTTCGGCGGCCCATTTCGCGGCGTCAAGTCCCGTCGCGTCACGGCCGCCGCGCGTGTAGGCCTCCCAGGATTCGGGTCCGGTGCGCTTCACGTCGATCGAAAGAACCACCGCCTGCGCTCCGAATTGCTGCGAGAGCTCGGAAATCAGATCGGGGCGTTTCACGGCGGCGGTGTTCACGGTCACCTTGTCGGCCCCCGCGCGCAGGACAGCGCGGCCGTCTTCAAGCTTGCGGATGCCGCCGCCCGCAGTGAGCGGGATATTCAGTTGTTCGGCAACGCGGCGGATCGTTTCAAGAAACGTGGCGCGGCCTTCGTGGGTGGCGCTGATATCGAGCACGACCAGTTCGTCGGCGCCTTCGACGTTGTACCGGGCGGCGAGTTCGGCGGGATCGCCCATATCGCGCAGGCCCTCGAATTCGATGCCCTTCACGACGCGACCGGCGTCGACATCGAGACACGGGATGATCCGGCGGGCGAGCGTCATTGAACGGACTCCACGAAGTTTTTCAGGACTCGCGCGCCCGTTTCACCGGATTTTTCAGGGTGAAACTGCACGCCCGCGAGATTCCCTTCTTCGACGACCGCCGCGAAAGGAAAGCCGTGATTGCAGACGGCGGCTATTTCTCCGCCGCTGCCGGGCGCGGCATACGAATGGGCGAAATAAAAGTAGGCGTCTTCGGGAATCCCCATGAGCAACTGGCTCGGTTGCTTCCGCTCCACCTGGTTCCAGCCGATGTGCGGCGCTTTTACGTTTTGCGGCAGCATGCGCACCTGGCCGCTGAAAAAGCCGAGGCCGGGGGCGCCGGGGGCTTCGTCGCTTGACTCGTACATGGCTTGCAGGCCCAGGCAGATGCCAAGGATCGGAACGCCTGAGTCGCGTGCCATTTTCAGAGACGACGTGAGATTGCGCTCGTGGAGTCCAGCGACGAATGCGGCGAAGTGCCCCACACCGGGAAGAACGACCGCTTTCGCAGAGGCGATTTGTTCGGGGCGGACGGCGCGCTCGGTCTCCGCGCCCAGTTTTTGCAGGGCGCGCTCGACCGAGGGCAGATTCCCGGCGCCGTAATCGACGATGGCGATTTTCATAGCAGCCCCTTGGTGGATGGCAGGACGTTGCGCAGGCGCTTGTCGCGGGAGACGGCGAAGCGCAGCGCCTTTGCGAATGCTTTGAAGATCGACTCGACCTGGTGGTGCGACGAGTGGCCGTACATCAGCTTGAGATGCACGTTGGCGGCGGCGGACTGCGCGAAGCCCCGGAAAAAGTCTTCGAGGAGTTCGGTCTGGAAGTCGCCTACTTTCGGGGCGGAGAATTTCCAGGTGCAGACGCAATAGGCGCGGCCGGAGAAATCTAGGGCGGCGGCGGCCAGGCAATCGTCCATGGGCATCAGGAAATAGCCGGAGCGGAGAATGCCGCGCTTTGTGCCGAGGGCTTGCTTTACGGCTTCGCCCAGGGCTATGCCGACGTCCTCAACCGTGTGGTGCTGATCGACGTCGAGGTCGCCTTTGGCTTTCAGTTCCATGTCGAGGCCGCCGTGGCGGGCGATCTGTTCGAGCATGTGATCGAAAAAGCGGATGCCCGTGGAGATTTTCGCCTTGCCCTGGCCGTCGAGGTTCAGGCGGAGAAGGATGTCGGTTTCCTTGGTGGTTCTGTGCAGTTGCGCTTTTCTCATAAGAGCGTTTCCAGTTCACGAAGCAGCCGTCGTGTTTGCGCCGGTGTGCCTGCGGTAATGCGGACGTAGCCTTCGCCGGAGAAGTCGCTGGAGCGGTCGCGGACGAGGATTCCTTTGCGGTCGAGCGCGGCGACGATTTTCTTGGCGGGGTCACCTAAATAAACCAGCACGAAATTGCCACCGCTCGGAAAATAGCAGACGCCGAGGCGCGCAAGGCCGCCTTCGAGCATCTGGCGTCCCGCTTTGACTTCGCGGACCGTGCGCGCGATGAAGGCGCGGTCGCGCATGGCCGCCTCGGCGGCTACCAGAGCAGCGGCGTTCACCGGATAAGGCGATTGCGATTTGCGCATGCTGGCAGCGAGGTCCCGATTGACGAAAATGCAGCCGAGGCGCAGGCCGGCGAGTCCGGCTGTCTTTGAAAATGTGCGCGTGACGATTAAGTTCGCGTAGCGGCGAATCCACGGGATTACCGTGACGCCGGAAAATTCGAAATAAGCTTCGTCGATTACGACCATCGTTTTCTTCGCCGCAACCAGGATGCGCCGGATTTCCGGGAGCGAGAGCAGGTTGCCCGTGGGGCTGTTGGGATTGGGCAGAAAGAACACGCGCGGGGCGTCTGCGCCCAGCAGATTCAAAACCTCCTGCCACGGGAATTGCATTTCGCCGTTATAGCGCGGGGCGAGGATGTGCGCGCCTGCCAGTTCAGAGTAAAAGCGATACATGGCATAGGTAGGCTCAACTAACAGCACGCCGTCGCCAGATTCGACGAAGGTGCTGACGATTACATGTAACGCTTCGTCGGTGCCATTGGTGAGAAGTAGTTCGTCGGGGTGGACGCCGAAGTGCTTGGCCATCTGGCGGCGGACGGTCTCCTGTTCGGGATAGGAGCAGATCTCGGCGCCGCTCAGTTTGGCGAGCACCTGACGAACTTTTGGCGAGCAGCCGATAGGGTTCTCGTTGAAATCGAGGCGCAGCTTCTTGGTGCGGCCCTCGAGCGGCGGATTGTAGGCGCGCATTTTTGCCA
>Ga0265313_10003014_pt1 | contig 14004 bp, 18 predicted proteins | sample 4123metaG_FD_203122 | JGI IMG/M metagenome (GOLD analysis project Ga0265313, IMG submission 203122) | Rhizosphere microbial communities from Carex aquatilis grown in University of Washington, Seatle, WA, United States - 4-1-23 metaG | ecosystem: Host-associated > Plants > Roots > Rhizosphere >...
GGCGTTCGCACACGCCCCGGCAGGATCGACGGTACGAGACGCACCCGTCGGCGTTCCGACCATTGGCGCAGCTCGTCCCCGCGCAGACCTGGCCCGGCCGGCTGGAGGTCGAGGCGGCGGCGATGACGCTCGCGGAGTCGCAACTCGCGCTCGCTGCACTCGCAAGCCTGTGCGCGGGCGAGCACGATGCGGTAGCGATCCTGCGCCGGCGGGTGCGGTACGGCACGACGCTCTTCATGCACGTCGACACTTCCGCGGCGGCGTTCCCGGTCACCGCCGACCCAGACCTCACGGCGTGCATCAAGTCTGGGCCGAGCGGCACCCACGGCCCGGCGAAACGCCGTCGTGGCCGCCGCCCTCAAGTACAACCACACCACGTACGTCTACGGAGGCGGAAACGCCTGCGGGCCGACGAACGGCGGGTTCGACTGCTCCGGCCTGATGATGTACGCCTTCGCGCAGGTCGGGATCGTCCTCACGCACTACAGTGGTCGCGGCGGCGACTACTCGCGAGGCACGCTCGTGACACCGAACACCGCAAACCTGCAGCCCGGCGATCTCCTCTTCTATAGCGGGTCCTCCGATCCGCAGCATGTGGGCGTGTACATCGGCAACGGCAACGTGGCCCAGGCGTTGGGCGCCAAGTGGGGCGTCGGCGTCTGGTCGCTCACCTGGGCCGGATCCCCCGTTGGAGCGCGACGGCTGATCCCGTGAGCCTGCGCTTCGCCATCGGGCCGATCGCTGCGATCCTGCTGGCGGCGGGCGCGACGGGAGTCGCATCCGCCGCCACGGCGACCTCGGCCACGGTCTGCTCGAGCATCGCCGTCACGACGCCGGGGGCGCCGGGCTCGGTCTACAGCTACCGGATCGACGTCAGCACCAGTAGCGCCGACTGCGGGGCGGCGAGAAGCATTCTCCGCTCCGCCGTGACGCGGCCGGTGTTCGGCTCAGGGCCGACCGCCACGCTCGAAGGCTGGAAGTGCAAGCTGTGGGGAAGCGGCCAGCCCTGGGTCGTCTCGTGCACGCGAGGGGCCGTGGTCGCCCGCGCGTACGGGCCGGTGCTCGTACACGACCCTTGGCTGTTCACCGCGGCGAGCCTGGCCATGCCGGTGCTCGAGCCGACGGCCGCGCCATCGCTCGGCTTCGTCCTGCGGAGCGTGCGGCCGAAGGGAAGCTGCACCAACACCGCACCCCAGCAGCAAGCGGTCGCCGAGTACGCCCGCTGGGACGGCGCGACGGTCACCGTCGACGAGGCCAAGCCGCAGTGCGGCAACCTCGGCCTCGACCCCGTGCTCGCGCACTGGCGGATCCACGGCAGTCCAGCCACGCTCCTCGAGTACTGCATCGGCCCGCTCGGTTGCTCGCGCACGACAGGCGAGTACGCACTCCACTGGCAGGAACGCGGTGACGACATCACCATCCTCACGCACGGACTGCGCCAGTCCGAACTGCTCACGCTCGCAACGAGCATGACCGTCGTGATCCACTAGATGGTTGATGCCACGAGATCGCCCGTTCCGGGGCGCGTGCCTAGCGTAGCGACTCGGGTTGAGGTCGCCCCGCGGCCGACGCAAACCCCATCGGCGCGCCTCGAGCGATCAGTCTTTCCCGCACCACACTGCTGCGAAGGTGCCGCTGTAAGAGAACAGGTGGCCCTCGAAGCGCTGCCGCTTGACGGTCACGCTGCCGTGCCACAGGCCGTTGCGCGCAGGATCGACGCGGGTGAACGTGATGGAGGCGCCCGGCTGGATCGCGAAGTACTTGTTGCTCGTTGCCGGGTGGAAGTCGACCTGGACGAAGGCCTGGCCGTTCTGCAGCGACGGCCGCCCGACGAGCAGCGGCGAACCGTGGGTGTCAACGTTCACCACCACGTAGGGCGGGTTGGCGAACGCGACGTCGCTACAGGCGACGCGTTTGGGGAAGAGGTAGATCTCGATCTGGTCGAAGGAGGTGTCGAGCAGCGCCACCGCGTAGTGGGCGCTGAAGCTCTTGCCCGGCATCACGCCGCCGCCTGCAGTCGGCTCGTTCCCTTTGCCTTCCTGCTTTGCCGGCAGCGGCGTCTTCGCGTTTGCAGCCGGAGACAGCAGGGCCGCTGCGACCGCGAGCAAGATGAGAAGACGGATCGCTCGCATCGCCCTGATGATCGGCCATTCGAGCGCCGTGTTCAAGCTCGAGCTAGGTCCAGCGCCTCGCCTCTGGACGCGACGGTGGTCGGAGCCTCAGGCTCGTCCCGCGACGGCCGTTACACTATTTCTATCGACGCAACCCGAGACCGAGGACGCGCTCGCCGCGATCGGGCTCGAGTCGGGCGAGGGCTGAGGGCACAGCCGCGGCCGTATCGCTCGCTCAACCTTCTCGCCACGGAGGCCGACAAGGCGACGGACAATGCCGCTCCGAGGACGGTGTCTTGAACGACCCGCGATCTGATGTGCGTTCGAGCTTCTCCTCGCGGGAGGAGATCGAGCGCCTGTGCATGTTCAACCTGCTCGCAAATCCCGAGGAAAGGGTCTTCTTCAAGGACCGGGAGAGCCGGTTCCTGCTCGTAAGCGAGGGCTGGCTTGCGGCCGAGGGGCAGGGGCGATCGCTCGACGAAGTGATCGGCAAGACGGACTTCGACATCTTCAGCAGGCCACACGCGGTCGCAGCGCTCGCGGACGAGCAGCGCGTAATCGAGACGGGCGAGCCGATGCTCGCCAAAGTCGAGCTTGAGACGTTCCACGATCGTCCCGACGCCTGGGTGTCGACGGTCAAGGTGCCGCTGCGCGACGAGCACGGGAACATCATTGGCACGTGGGGGATCGCCCGCGACGTCACCGCGCAGATAGACGCCGAGCAGGCGCTGCGGCGGAGTGCCGAGCGCTTCGAGGCGCTCACCGAGCAGTCGTTCGACCTGATCATCGTCACAGACGCCGATAGCGTCATCACGTATGTGAACCAGGCCGCCGGCCCTGTCCTCGGTCGGCTGCCGGAGGAGCTCGTGGGCACGAATGTCGCCTCGTGGCTGCACCCCGACGACATCCGTGCGCTTCAGGCCGCGATCGTCGCCGAGCGCGAGACGCCGGGGTCGGTCGGCGAGGTCGACTACCGCATGCGCCACGCCGACGGCTCCTGGTGTTGGCTGGAGACGAGCGGCAAGAACCTCGTCGACGAACCCGCCGTCGGCGGCTTCCTCGTCACGCTCCGTGACATCAGCGAGCGCAAGGCGGCAGAGGCCGAGCGCGAGCGGGTGTCCAGGCTGATGCGAAAACAGAACGCGATGCTCCGGGAGGCAGACCGGCTGAAGAGCGAGCTGCTCTCCGTCGTCTCGCACGACCTTCGCACACCACTGACCTCGGTCATCGGCTACCTCGAACTGCTGGACGACGAGGAGGCAGGCCCGCTGAGCGCCGAACAAGAGAGTTACCTCGCCGCGGTCCGCCGCGGCGCCGACCGGCTGCTGGCCCTCGTGAACGACCTGCTCTTCATCGCGCGCGCCGACGCGGGCAAGCTCGAGCTCGACCTCGCCGACACCGACCTGGCCGAGCTCGCACGCGATGCCGTCCACGCACTCGTCCCGAAGGCAGCCGACTCCTCCATCCGTCTCGGACTCCTCGCCGAAGAACCCGCGCAGGCGCGCGTCGATCGAGCCCGGATCACCGAGCTGCTCGAAAACCTGCTCTCGAACGCGCTCAAGTTCACACCCGCCGGAGGCTCGGTCGACGTGCGCGTAGTCGCGCAGAAAGGCGCCGTCGTGCTCGAGGTCGCCGACACCGGAATCGGCATCTCGAGCGACGACCAGCGGCACCTATTCGAACGTTTCTTCCGCAGCAAACGGACACAGGCCGCGCCCGGCGTCGGCCTCGGCCTCGCGATCGTCAAGGCGATCGCCCAGGCGCACGGTGGCCGCGTCACGGTCGAAAGCTGCGAACACGCCGGAGCCACCTTCCGCGTCTCTCTCCCGGCAGGGGCGGCGAAATAGCGCCAGGGGTCGCGCTCGCGGATTCGTGCGGCATGAAATCGAGGGGTGTGAATGGATGGATGGGCGGAACTTCGCGTTGCGCAAACCAGTTGCTGGTCGTAGCTGAGCCGGTATCCCTCGAGTGATCGTCCCCTCAGGCTGGCTCGATTCGCTCAACTGAGGCGATTCTGTCGATGCTGCGGTCGAACGAGGCGATCGTGTTGACGCCGCTCGCCTCGGCGCTCGCGACGAGATAGGCCTCGGCGAAGTCGATCCGGTCGATCTCGTAGACCTCGAGCGCGCGAAGCAGCAGGGGCGCGTCGATCACGACGACCGCTGAGAATCCGATCACGGCACGGACGAGCTCTGCGACCCGCGCGCGCTCGACTTCGTAGAACGACTCGAGGACGTAGACGACCTCAGCGACAATCAGATCGGGCACGAGCAGCTCGTCCGCGGTTGCGAGGAACGCGCTTGCTCGACGCGCCTGAGCAGGCGGATCGCCGGTCAGGTGTCGGATCAGGACGTTTGTGTCGAGGAAGGCGCTCAACGGCGGGTCGTGGCCCGCGCCGCCCGTGTGCGCCGCCGCACCTCCGCCCACGGCGTGCCGCGTTTCTCCGCCGGGATGGGGACGCTGCCGGCGAGATCGAGGAGGCTCGGCGTTCGGGCGAGCAGGGCGCGTTTGCCCTCGACGCGAAACACGACCTGATCGCCCTCGGCGAGGCCGAGGGCATCACGGACAACCTTCGGTACGGTCAGCTGACCCTTTGACGAGAGTTGCGCCGAGACATCCACCGTGCGGCCTCCTTACTCATAGGTATAAGTAAGGATACAGGACACCCCAGCGGGTTCGTCTTGACTCAAGTTCAGTGGGCGCGGCTGGGATCGAACCAGCGACCCCTCGCGTGTGAAGCGAGTGCTCTCCCGCTGAGCTACGCGCCCGGAGGCCCGTACTTTAGCCTCAGCCGAGGCGCTGCACGACCGCGGAGCCGATCTCGCCGGTGCTCAGCCGGTTGAGCTCCGAGCCCGTGTTCTGCAGCTCGACGACGGCCTCGGTGATCCGCCGGGCCGCCTCCGTCTCGCCGAGGTGGTCGAGCATCATCGCGGCGGAGCGGATCGCGGCGAGCGGGTTCGCCTTGCCGGTCCCGGCGATGTCGTGCGCGGCGCCGTGCACCGGCTCGAACAGCGACGGAGTCTCGGCGCCGGGGTTGAGGTTCGCCGACGCGGCGAAGCCGATGCCGCCCGTCACCGCGCCCGCGAGGTCGGTGAGGATGTCGCCGAACAGGTTGTCGGTGACGATCACGTCGTACTGCTCGGCGTTGGTGGCGAGATAGATGCACGCAGCGTCGGCGTGCTGGTACGAAACCGCGACGTCCGGATAGTCGGCGGCGACCGCGTCCAGCGTGCGCGACCAGAGGTCGCCGGCAAACGTCAGCACGTTCGTCTTGTGCACCATCGTCAGCCGGCGGCGAGGCCGCGTCATCGCCAGACCCATGGCGTAGCGGATGCACCGTTCCACTCCTCGCCGCGTGTTGACCGAGCCCTGGGTCGCGACCTCGTCCGGCGTCCCCTTGCGCAGGAACCCGCCTTCGCCCGCATAGGCGCCTTCGGTGTTCTCGCGCACGACGACGAAGTCGGCCGTCGCTGCGATCGAGCCCGGTACGCCGGTGAACGGCCGGACGTTTGCGTAGAGGTCGAGTGCGAAGCGGAGCTTGAGCAGCAAGCCGCGTTCCAGGATCCCCGACGGGACGTCGGTCGAGCCGATCGGAGGGCCGATCGCGCCGAGCAGGATCGCGTCGAATCCGCGCAGCTCGTCGAGCACCTCGTCCGGAAGCACGTCGCCCGTTCGGACGTAACGGGCGGCGCCGAGGTCGAAGTCGACCGTGTCGATCTCCACGCCCGCGGCACGCACGACGTTCAGTGCCTCGGCCGTCACTTCGGGACCGATGCCGTCGCCTCCGATGACGGCGATCCGGTTCCTGGCCACCGTCGGACCATAGTGCATCGGTGCTGCGGAGCTACGCGCGTACTGCAGCGCGTTCACGCTGCGCGTGCGAACGCGCGAAGAGCAGACCGGTCGCGCAGACAACCGCGGAGAGCACGAACGGAATCCAGTCGGAGCTCGCGCCCGCGATCGTCCCGCCGGCTGCCGGCCCGACGATCGAGCCGAGCGCCCACGCGGCGTTCATGAAGCCGAAGCCCATCCCCTGTCCCAGCCCGCTCGCCTCGGCGCCGTCGGCGAGCAGCGCGAACGCCGGCGTGAACAGCGCGCCCCATGCGAGGCTCGCCACCACGAGCAGCGGCACGTAGAGGAGCGGGCGCGCGCCGGTCGCGAGCCCGAGCGAGCAGAAGCCGCCGACGACGAGCGAGACGCGCACCGGCAGCAGCCGGCCGGACCGGTCGGTCCAGCGCCCGACGAACGGCGCCTGCAGCGCCTCGAAGCCGGCGCTCGTGAGCCAGACCGCGCCGATCGCCGCGGCGCCCCAGCCCGCCGCGGCCAGGTGCAGCGGGCCGAGCACGGAGAGGATCCCGAACAGGAGGGACGGCAGCGCCATCACGAGCAGCCCGCCGATGAACTGCCGCTGGCGGAGCGCGCGCCGGATCGCGGCCGCCGACGGCGGCTGCTCCTCCGGCGCCGTCTCGAGGCGCAACGCCCACGCGCCCAGCACGAGCGAGAGCGCGGCGAGACCGCCGAAGACCGGCGCGCGTCCGGCAAGAGCGGCCCCGGCCCCGATCACCGGCCCGAGCAGCGCACCGAAGACGGCCGCGCCGAGCGCGCCGCCGAGCAGCTCGCCGCGCCGCTCGCGCGGCGCCACCGCCAGCAGCCACGCGAGCGCGCCCGCCCAGGTGAAGCCGCTGCCGGCACCCTGCACGAAGCGCGCGCCGAACAGCGTCCAGAAGCCGCCCGCGAACGCGAAGCCGAGGCTCGCGAGCCCCATCAGCGTCAGCCCGATCAGCACCGCCCGCCTCGCGCCGAGCCGCGCCGACGCGATCCCGCCCGGCAGCCCGCCGACGAGGGCTCCGGCCGCATAGGCGGCGACGAGCACGCCTGCACGCGACTTCGAGAGCCCGAACTCGTGCGAGAAGTGCGGCAGCAAAGGCGTCAGCGCCGCGTACAGCATCGTGTCGACGCCCACGAGCACGGCGACGAGCAGCAGCAGGCGGCGCATGGCGGCCACGCTACCAAGGCTCATGCCCGCGGCCGGTCCGGCCGATAACGGTGCCGATGAGCCGCACGTTCGGACTGCCGTTGCTCCTCGTCGCGCTCCTCGTCGGCGGGTATCTGTTCGTGGCCCAGTCGAAGTCGAGCGGGCCGACCTCCGCCGCCGTCACCCAGGCGGAGACCCAGGCGGAGGCGTTCACGGCCGGGACGAACTTCCAGGCCGCCGACCAGGTGCTGACGGCGTGGTACGCGGAAAACGCCACGTACGCCGGCGCGACGATGGCGCCCGGCTCCGGCGTGACGCTCGTCCGCGCCGACGCGACGTCGTACTGCCTGGAGAGCGTCGCGGGAACGGCCGTCGAGCACGAGACCGGCCCCGGCGGCCAGGCGCAGCCCGGCCCCTGCTGAGGGATGAAGTCCGCCGAGGCGGCGCCGATATGTGGACCGTGCCTGCAACCCTGCGCTTCACCCTTCTGCTCGTCCTGATCGCTGTCGTCGCGGCGCTGATCGCAGTGCGGGAGCGCCCGCTGACGCACGGCACCGGCAACCCGGTGCCCGCAGCCGTACGCTGACGATGTGACGATCGGCGGCCCCGGCGCCGTAGGTCCGGATGTGAACGCGGTCTCGACCTCGCTCGACGCCCCGGCGGCGCTCTCTGCGCGCCCCGGCTTCGCCGAGGTCGCCGGCGAGCAGCTCGACGCCGTCTACCGCTACCTCGTCTATCTGACCGGCGACCGTGCCGCGGCGGAGGATCTCGCCGCCGAGACGTTCGAGAAGGCGTTCCGCAGCTGGCGGCGCTTCGACCCCCGGCGCGGCTCCCCGCGCACGTGGCTGTGCCGGATTGCGCGCACCGTCGCGATCGACTGGTTCCGCGCCGAGACACGGAGGCGGCGGCGCGAGGAGACGTACGCGCGGGAGCTCGCCGTCACGACAGACGACATCGGGTTCGGCGAGGGCCTCTCGGCTCCGCTCGAGCGGGCGCTACGCGAGCTGTCGCCGGCCGAGCGCGAGGTGGTGGCGCTCCGCGTCCTGCTCGAACTCGACGGCCCGAGCGCGGCACGGGTGCTCGGCATCAGCCAGACCGCATGTTCGACGCGCCTGAGCCGCGCGCTGCGACGACTGGAAGAGAGGATGAGCGATGTCCGCGACTGATGTGATCGGGATCGAGCGTCTCGAGGCGCTGCTGCGCGGCGACGCGCCGCGCACACCGGAGGAGTCGGCGCGCAACGCGCTCCTGTCCGAGCTCCGGGCCGCGACCCTGCGCGCGCCCGAGGCGCTGCGCGAGCGCGTGCTCGCGACCGCGCCCGCACGGCGGCGGCTCGCGCTGCCGCGGCCGTCGCGGCGGCTGGCGCTCGTCGTAGTTCCCGCCGCCCTCGGGCTCGCCGTCGCGGCGGCCCTCGTGCACGGGTTCGCCGGCTCCAACGCGAAGCCGCTGGCGCACCGCGGCTCTCCGCAGACCGTGCAGTCGCTGCAGGCAATCAAGGCCCAGCCTCCGGTGTACGGGGTCGCAGTCGGGTCCGGCGGTGGTGCGGACACGGCCATCCCATCGGCGACGTCCGGCCTGCAGGCGCAGCTGCCGTCCGTCGGCAACAGCGGTCGCCTCCAGCACACCGAGGCGTCCCTCCAGGTGCGCGTACCCGACGTGAGCCGCCTCTCCGCCGCGACGAGCGCCGCCACCCGGATCGCGACCTCCCTCGGCGGCTACGCGCAGTCGGTCGTCTACCGCACCCCGCAGAGCGGCGGCGGCGCCTCGTACATCGAACTGCGCGTGCCCGCCCAGAACGTCCGCGCCGCGCTCGCGAAGCTCGGCGCGCTCGGCAGCCTCGTCTCGCAGCAGGTGTCGGTGCAGGACCTCCAGCACGACCTCGCCGTCGAGTCCGCGCAGATCGCGCAGCTGCGCCGCACGGTCGCCGCGCTGCAGAAGGCGCTGCACAACCCGGCGCTGCCCGACGCCCAGCGCGTCCTGCTCCAGATCAAGCTCGCCGAGACGAAGCGCTCGCTCGCGCAGCGCCTGCACGCGCGCACGGGCACCGTCGCCTCCGGCACGACGGCCCGCATCTCCCTCGTCCTCAGCACCGAGAAGTCGATCGTCCCGGTCGTCCACCATCGCGGGCGCCTGGGGCGGATGCTGCACTCCGCCGTCGGCTTCCTCGGCCTCGAGGGCACGATCGCCCTCTACGCCCTGATCGTCGCCGGCCCGCTCCTCCTGGCGGCCGCCCTGATCTGGGGGCTGGCCCGCCTCCGGAGGCGGCGCGACGAGCAGAGGCTGCTGACGGCCTGACGATCTGATGAAATAGCGCCGGTGCTGCTCGCCGGACTCTCCACCGGACACAAGCTCGGGCTTGCGATCGTCGCCGCCTGCTTCATCGCGTTCGCGCTCGGCTCGTCCTTCCTCGCGCCGCGCCGCCGGCCGGACTTCCCCGGCAAGAACGGCCTCCGCGCCTTCGCGATCGTCTGCTTCCTGTTCTTCGCGGCGATGATCAGTGCGGTCGAGATCTTCGGCGCCGGGGGCGAGGCGAAGGCCAGCGCCCAGGCGCCCGCTCAGCAGGCCGGGCCCGCGACGACGGTGCAGGTGCGGGAGAGCGAGTTCAAGATCGTGCCGGCGCCCGCGAGCGTCGCCGCGCCCGGCAAGGTGACCTTCGTCGTCACGAACGCCGGCAAGATCCAGCACGACCTCGCGGTGCAGGGCTCAGCCGGGACGACGAAGACGGCGCTCATCTCTCCGGGGAAGAGCGCGAAGCTCACCGTCACCCTCGCCGCCGGGACCTACACGCTCTACTGCTCCGTGCCCGGCCATCGCGCCGCCGGCATGGTGACGAAGCTCGTCGTCAAGTAGGGACCAAAGGAAAGCCCGCCGGGGGAGGGCCGCAGCGGGCTCGAGGTGAAGCAGCCGGCCAAGGGGGAAGGTGCCGGCACCGAGATCCTCGACCTTTCGGCGCCCGATTGCCTCCCGATAAGGGGGGATTTTCGGCCGGAGCCGCCAGAACGGTGCGGTATCGTCTCTTGCCCCGGAGAAGTGGCCGAGTGGCTGAAGGCGGCGCCCTGCTAAGGCGTTAGGTGGATGAATGTCTGCCTCGAGGGTTCGAATCCCTCCTTCTCCGTCCCGGAAGCCCCGCCCGCGCGGGGCTTCCTCGTTACTGGGCCGGCGCCGAATCGGGCTCGGATACCATCGCCGTACCGGAGGGGTGGCAGAGCGGTCGAATGCGGCGGTCTCGAAAACCGTTATCCGTCGCTAGGCGGATCGAGAGTTCGAATCTCTCCCCCTCCGCCTTGTAGAGCCGGATCCCGCACGACGACGGCGGATCCGGCTCTGCGCATGCTCTCGCGTCTCGCGTAGAGCCACGACTCCCCAGCGTGGCGCTCTCGCCCGTCGGACGCCGTCGCCCTAGGATGGACGACGATGATCCTCGAAGAGCTGAAGCGCCTTGGGACCTGGGAGGAACGGCACAGGCGGCTCGTCAGCCGGCTCCTGCTCGTACTGATTCTGACCGCTGCGATCGACGGAGTCGGGACGGTGCTCGTCTACCTGTTCGAGCGGAACGTCAAGCAGACGGACATCCACACGCTGTTCGACGCGTTCTTCTTCACGACGGTGCAACTGCTGACGGTCTCGTCGCAGATCAGGAATCCGCTTACCGTTGCCGGCCGAGTCATCGATGCCTTCCTCGAGATCTGGGCCGTGCTTGTCATCGCCGGTTCGGCAGGCGCGATCGCGAGCTTCTTCCAGACTGGCGACTCGGAGTAACGAGACTCCCTAGCCGCGCTGGCGGGGGCAGACCAACACGCAGTACCGCCGGGCGCACGGCCTCCCGCCGAAGCGCTGAGGACGCCGTCGTCGGCATTCGGGCGACGACGCTCGTCGCACGGCCACGGTCACCGGCGTGGGCATCCGCCGTACGCGTTCGGCCCTCGCGCGAGGCATTGACCGGGGCTACGATCGAGCGGCGCGGAGAGGTGTCCGAGTGGTCTAAGGAGCGCGACTGGAAATCGCGTACGTGCTGAAAGGTGCGTCGCGGGTTCAAATCCCGCCCTCTCCGCTTCGCGTGGGCCGCCCGGAGGGCGGCCCACGCTCGCTTCACGGGGGAAACCAGGTTTCCCCCGTGGGCCCCCTTCTTCGGTGGCTGACGGTGTGGCGGTGGTGGGCAGCTGCCGGGAGCGCGGTCCCGGCAGCTGCGGCGAATGGCTCTCGCTCCGCTCCCTCGATCGAGTCATGGCAACCGTCCGTGACGACCCCGATGCACATGTCGATGGCCCTCTTCGCGCGGCACCTCATACCGGTGGCCGTCGTGGCTGTTGCCCTCGTCGTCACGGCTGCCGTCTTCACCTTCGCCCGGCCCGCATACCACCCGCCGGGCTCGGGAACGACGTCGTTCAAGCTGCCTGTGAAGCCGCCGGCTGCGGACGCCTCAGGCGCGGCCGGCTGGGTCTGGCCTGACGGGACGCCCGGCTGGGTTCCCGGCTACACGGTCATGGGCGGCGAGTTCAACGTCTCCGGGCTGCAGCCCGTCGAAGTGCAGGCTGCGCAGCTCGCGGCGGCGCGGGACATCCTCGACGCGAGCGGCGTTCGCGTCGTCTCCTCGATCCGCGGCAACCGGGACGGCGCTCTGGCGATCCTCGCCGCTCCCACCGTGGGCGAGAAGCCGGCGCGGACCTGCCTCGGCGCGATGCTGCTCGGCAACGTACCCGTCGTATGGGAATGCCCGGGCATGAAGACTGCGAACGGCGACCTTGCGAACGCCCGCGTGCTCGTCGCGGCCACCGTGTTCACGTGGCCGTCGCGCACGCCGGGAACGAAGCCGCAGGACCAGCTCTACCTCGCCGGGGTCGCGCGCGGCGACGTGTACCGCGTCGTCCTGCACACGCCGGGGCGGCTGCCGATGCTCCTGTACACGCGCGGGACGACCTGGGGCGAGTTCACCTCTGCGTCAGGTGTGCCGCACGGCGGCGCCTACCTCGCCGTCTACGGACGGCATGGGGTCGTGCAGAAGCTGCACCTCGACGTCGCGCCCGGACAGCAGCGCGTCATCCAGTAGAGCCGGGTCAGTCGTGGATGCGGGCGATCAGCTCGCGCCGGCGCACGACCTTGACCGCGGTTCCGGCCAGGCGGACGTCGTAGCCCGCGTCCTTCGGGAACAGCACCTTGTCGCCGGGAACGACGCCGTCCACGTCCGGACCGACGGCGGTGACGATGCCGCTGCCGCACTGGGCCTCCGCGCTCGCCGGGATGATCAGCCCGGCGCGGGTCTCCGCCTCCTCGTCGGTCGGCTCGACCACGACGACGTCGTCGAGCGGCTCCAGCGAGAGGCGAATCGGGCGCGGATCCTCCAACACGTTTTCACCATACTCCCGGAATGGCGTCGCCGTTCGTCGAGCTGGAGGTGGGGGACAGGACCGTCAAGGTCACCAACCCCGACAAGGTCTACTTCCCGGCGCGCGGCGAGACGAAGCTCGAGCTCGTGCAGTACTTCGTCGCGGTCGGCGACGGGATCGTACGCGCGCTCTACGAGCGCCCGTGCCAGCTGAAGCGGCAGCCCGAGGGCGTCGGCGGCGAGGTGATCTGGCAGAAACGCGTTCCGGAGCGGCGGCCGGACTGGATCGAGACCGCGCGCGTGACGTTCCCTTCCGGACGCCACGCGGACGAGCTCTGCGTCACCGAGCTCGCGCATGTCGTCTGGGCGGTGAACCTCGCGACGCTCGAGTTCGGCGCGTGGCCCTCGCGCCGCGCCGATCCGGAGCGGCCGGACGAGCTGCGCGTCGACATCGACCCGCAACCGGGGACGGGATTCGCGGAGGCGAAGCGCGTCGCGGCGATCGTGCACGAGGTGCTCGACGAGATCGGCTACACCGGCTGGCCGAAGACGAGCGGCAACCGCGGCGTGCACGTCTACTGCCGGATCGAGCCGAACTGGGAGTTCCCCGTCGTCCGGCGCTGCGCGCTCGCGCTCGCGCGCGAGATCGAGCGGCGCGCCCCCGAGCTCGTCACGACCGCCTGGTGGAAGGAGGAGCGCGGCGAGCGCGTCTTCGTCGACTACAACCAGAACGCGCGCGACCGCACGATCCTCTCCGCGTACTCCGTGCGCGGGCGCCCCGACGCGACCGTGTCCGCGCCCGTCGCGTGGGAAGAGCTGCCCGACGTCGAGATGGAGGACTTCACGATCGCGACGATGCCGGCGCGCTTCGCGCGCTCCGGCGACCTGCATGCGGCCATCGACGAGGCGGTATGCGACCTGCGCGTGCTGCTCGAGTGGGTCGAGCGCGAGGAGACGGAGGGGCTCGGCGAGGCGCCGTATCCGCCGAACTTCCCGAAGATGCCGGGCGAGCCGAAGCGCGTGCAGCCGTCCCGTGCGAAGAAGGACGAAGACTAGGTCGGGGTGATCGCGCGCGCGTCCGCGTGCGTCGGCGACCGCCCCTAACTGCCGCGCGGCGGGCGGCTGCGGCTGCCCCCGAGGACGGTGCCGACGAAGTCGCCGGCGCCCGCGCTGATGAGGATGATGATCAGGATTGCACGGTCGCGGAGGTGCTCACCGCCGGCGAGCGTCTGGGCCTCGTAGCCCGTGTCGAACGCGATGATGACCAGCGCGGCGAGCACGGTCCCGGCGAACGCGCCGACCCACATGCCGAGCGCGGCGTGCGTGCTCAGCGCCCTCCGCGATCTCGTTTCTGCACACCCTGCTCGACGGGCTCGTGCTCGCGCGCACCTCGGGGTCCGAGCTCGACGTCGAGCCGATCGTCGGGCTCGTGCGCGAGACGCTCGAGCCCCGTTAGCCGAGCAGATCTTCGACCGCGAGGTCGTCCGGCCGGCGCGGTGGGCGCACCTCGCGCCACGTGCACTGGCCGGCGTCCTTGTCCGGCCGGAAGCGGATCAGCTTCGTGCCGTGGCGGAAGCGGTGCTTCTCGAGCTTGT
>Ga0265313_10003015_pt1 | contig 14004 bp, 14 predicted proteins | sample 4123metaG_FD_203122 | JGI IMG/M metagenome (GOLD analysis project Ga0265313, IMG submission 203122) | Rhizosphere microbial communities from Carex aquatilis grown in University of Washington, Seatle, WA, United States - 4-1-23 metaG | ecosystem: Host-associated > Plants > Roots > Rhizosphere >...
GAGCGGCACGTCCTGAATCTTATCTCCAGTGGTCTTGATGACGTCGATGCGCGTTTCGGTACCGAGTGCCTTGAGGGCCGCCGCAATGTGTTCTGCCTGCCACAGGGCCAGCTTCGATCCACGAGAACCAATAACGATCACTCGTCACCTGTTTTCTTTAACTGCGAAATGATCCTGTGGGCCACCTTATTCATGTAACCGCGCATCATGGCGTTAATAGCCTCTTCCTGCTGCGGCGTTAACGCGCCCAACTTCGGACGCCAACGGTCGATCTCGCCCTTGCGCCAATTCTCGAGTTCCTCATGCACGCCGACGATTGCGGGGGCCATGCCTCGGGTCTTCAATCGGACGACCATCCGGTCGACTTCTTCCCGCACGATCTCCTCGGCGTCCTTGGCGGTTTCGATCCGGCCCTTCAGATTGTCGTCGACCACTTTGCCCAGGTCGTCGATGTCGTACAGGAACACGCTCTCCAGCTCGTTCACCGCGGGATCGATGTTGCGGGGCACCGCGATATCGATCAGGAACATCGGACGGTTGCGCCGCTTGCTCATCGCCGAGCGCATTTGGTCGGGCGTCAGGATAAAATGCGGAGCGCCGCTGGAAGCCAGGACGATATCCACCTCCGGAACGGCGTCCTCGAAATATTCGTACTCGATCACACGGCCGCCGACGTCCTCAGCCATCGCCACGGCGCGTTCGCGGGTGCGATTCGTCACCAGGATTTCGGAAACTCCCGCGCGGCGCAGATGTCGCGCGGCGCTCTCGGCCATCTTCCCCGCGCCGATCACCAGGACTTTCTTGCCTTGTAGCTTGCCGAAGATCTCGCGGGCCAGTTCCACCGCGGCGTAGCTCACCGAAACCGCGCTCTCTCCGATATCCGTCTCCGAGCGGACGCGCTTGGCGACGCTGAGCGCCCGGTCGATCACCTGACCCAGAAATCCACCCATCGCGCCCTGTTGCTTAGCCAGCGCATAGGCCGACTTCATCTGTCCCAAAATCTGCGGCTCGCCCACCACCATCGAATCCAGGCTGGAAGCTACGCGGAACAGATGGCGAATCGCTTCTGGACCGTCGAAGCGGTAGAGATACGGAGTCACCCAGGCGCGCTCGACGTGCCTGGAATCGGCTAGAAAGCTTTCGACGGCCGATTCGACATCTGCCTGCTCGTCGGCCGTCACCGCAACCTCGACGCGATTGCAGGTGGAGAGGATCATCCCTTCCAGCAGCCCGGGGCGTCGTTTGAGATCGTCTAAAGCTTGGGGCAGCGCTTTGTCCTCAAATGCCAGGCGCTCGCGCACCTCCACAGGCGCCGTGCGATGGTTCAGGCCGGTGAGGAGCAGTTTCATTGGAACAGCCTGGCCCTCAATCCAGCATGCGCGGCCCAGGTCAACGCGGAGCAACCCAAAACGGCCAGCGCCATCACCGCGGCTTTACGCCCCCGCCAGCCAGCGGAGGAGCGCAGGATCATCGTGACCAGAAGTAGCGCCCAGGTCAGCAGCGATATCGCAATGCGGGCGTCGCCGATCCAACTGGTTTCGGGCGAGTAAACCTCGGCCCACATGATACCGAACACCAAGCCCAGGGTCAGCAGAGCGAACCCGAGACCCAGAGACTTGCTGATCAGGTTATCGAGGGTCGCGAGAGGCGGCAGGCGTTCCAGCAGCGAGCTGCCGCGTTTCTGCTTGAGCCTTCGTTCCTGGATCAGGTAGGCGAACGCAGCCACGGCCGTGAGCAGCAGCGCAGCGTAACCAGCTAATACGAGGAGAATGTGAACACCCAACCAGACCTGGCCCATCGGTTCGTTCGCGCCGGGGCCGGGCGTGCGCTCCATCGCCGATACCAGCGTCATGCCGAACACCAGAGGAAACAGAGCCACGGAGAGGCCCGAGAAGCGGTATCGCCATTCCACGATCAGGAAAACCACGGCGATCAAGAACGCGCACACGCTGAGGGTCTGATAGCCGCCGGCTAATTCATTCGAGAACATGAGGCGCTCGACGATCGCCACGCCTTGGAGGACGACTGCGATGCGGAATGTCGCCCGTGCCAGGGGAAAGACGCTTTGGCCATGGCGCACCAGGACCAGGATCGAGTGCAGCAGCCCGACTGCGTACAGACACGCGGCGACCCGTAGCCAGAAAACGCTGGAATCCATCCTTTTCCTTCACTTACGATTCTACGACGGCGAACGGATTGCGAATGATCCAGGGTAGGAGACTAAATGTTGGTCGAGGGCCGATCAGAACCTATGCCGCTAAATTAACTTCAAAACGATACCAGCTGTGGAAAGAGTCAGGCCGACGATGCCTAACCACAATTGTACGCGGCGCCGGGTAGCACGCTCCTTCTTTCTTGTCTGATCGATTAGGGACTCGAACGGCACGCCATGAGGATAGCCCATTCAAGCGCAAAACAAAAGGCTCGGGGTTTGGCTGAATCCTGGTTGATTGCCGGGGCGGGTGCGCGAAAGCAGGTGTGATAAACTTCTCACCGTTATGGATTGTGCCGAATGTAAGCTGCTAGCGGATCAAGCGGCGGTTGCCGCTGAGGAGTTCGATAAGATCAGGGCCAATACAGGAGCACGTCTATGAGTAAGGAGTTGACGGCCGGGAAGGTTCCGATGCGGCCTCGGCGGCGCCGCAACGCCATGACCTTTCCCCGCGAGCTACGTGAAGCGATTCCCGAACTGCATGGCGCCCGCGATTTGGAGCTTGATTCCATCGACGGCCGGTCCTCGAACATAGTGTTCTTCGGCCTCCTGGTTCAATTGAAATTGGTGGTGAAGGAAACGGGGAAGCTCAAGGGCCGGTTCGTGATCGGAATGGATCTTCAACCGGACGCTGCACGTGAGCTCGCTGCCACGCTGACCAGACTGGCCGACGTGGCCCAGAACTCACAGGTTTAGGTTGGGCCTTTACTTGTGCCGGTACGTGATTCGGCCTCGCGTGAGGTCGTAGGGTGAGAGTTCCAGCGACACGCGGTCGCCAGTCATGATCTTGATCCGATTGCGCCGGAGCCTGCCGGCCATCGTGGCCAGAACGGTCATGCCGGCGTCCAGCTCGATTGAAAACATCCCCGCTTTGAACTTTTCTACTACTTTCCCCAGCGCTTCAATAGAATCTTCTTTGGGCAAATTTATCCTCGATTCTGCAGTCTGATACGGAGTGCGAGCCTAGTAGCGATTGCGGCCGCCACCGCCGCCGCCTCGATTGCCGCCGTAGCCACCACCACCGCCACCCGATCCACGATCAGATTTCGGCCGGGCTTCGTTGACCGTCATCGCTCGCCCGTTGAGATCCCGGCCGCTCAGGGACTCAATCGCACGATCCCCCTCCGCATCGACGCTCATCTCGACGAAGGCGAAGCCCTTCTGCTGTCCGGTATCCCGATCGGTTACGACACTGACACGATCCACCGTGCCGTATTCCTCGAACAAGGACCGGAGCGCGTTTTCAGATACGTTATAGCTGAGATTCCCTACGAAAATATTCTTCACGTTTTAGATTCCTTCTGAAATTGGCAGAGCGGCGAATCGGGGCAGGATCGGATAAGGGCAGTTTGCCGGACTATCGAGGCGGCCACAAAGGAGACTGTCAAGTTACACTTATAGTCTAGCACCCCTCTGGCTACCGTCCTTCGGCGGTGATACGATGAGGGCGTGAAACGCCCACTCTGTCTGGCGATTCTCTGCACGTCGGCGCTATGGGCCGATGAGGCCGCCGACCGGTCAGCCGTCGAAGCCACCATCTCCGCCCTGAACTCTTCAGCATCGCGGCCGGAACTGTTCACCGCCGACTTTCCCAATGCCGCCGAGCTTCAGCGGTTCCAGCAGCCAGCTATTCTGCGTATTCCGGCGGAGGGGAACGTAATTGGGACCCAGGCTGGAACGCTGGTCATCTCTCGCGAGCCCATGGGCGAAGCCACTTGGTATCCGGGTCTCGGCGCGTCGCTGGCCGCAATTGCGATCGCTCCGCGCTTTGTCACGCGATCCGTCACGTTCGTCTCACCGGACACCGCAGTTGTGGTCGCCACACATGGACGGGAATCGGTGTTGTTCGTCGTGAAGAACGAAAGTTCCAATTGGCGCATCGCTTCCTTCCGCGTGCTTCCCGAGGCCCGCGTGCTTCCCGAGGCCCGCGGGCTTCCCGAAACGCCGACTAAAGCCGTTCTGTAGTCCCACCATTACCCCCGAGTAGGGGTATCCCATCCCCGCCGACCTCTGTCATCCCCTCGTCATTCCTTTCATGGGGTCTATGCTGGATTCCATGAAACCACTCAGTCAGCAGGTTTGTCTGGTTACCGGCGGCACGCGCGGAATAGGACGGGCCATCGCGAAGATGTTGTTGCAGGAGGGCGCGGCGGTGGCAATTTGCGGTCAGCGTCAGGAAAGCGTCGATCGCGCCGTTGCCGAGCTGGCGGCGGAAACTGCCGGTAAAGTCAAGGGGAAAGTTGCCGATGTTAGAAGTCATGAACAAGTTGCCGAGTTGTTCCGGTTCGTCGACGCCGAATTCGGCGCGCTCGATGTTCTGGTCAACAACGCCGGCATCGGAATATTTCGCCACGTTCGCGAACTTTCGCTCGATGAGTGGAAGCATACGCTGGAGACGAATCTGTACGGCGCGTTCTATTGCAGCCGTGAAGCTTTATTCAGGTTTGCTACTGCCGGCGGTGGGTACGTCGTCAATATAAGTAGCATGGCTGGCGCGAATGCATTTGCCGGTGGAGCTGCTTATAACGCTTCGAAGTTTGGTTTGACGGGTTTCACGGAAGCGATGATGCAGGACGTGAGGAGCGAGAACGTGAGGGTCAGTACCATCATGCCGGGAAGCGTCGCCACGGAGTTTAGCGGGCAGGCGTCAACGGATGGTGCAAATTGGAAGATCTGGCCCGAAGATGTGGCCGAAATAGTACGAATGCTGCTCATGATGCCCGCCCGAACCCTGGTCAGTCGAGTGGAAGTTCGGCCCGCCAGGCCGAAGAGTTAGTTAAGGAAACGATAGAAAGTGCTTAAGAATCCTAATTCGACTGCGAGCATCCTATAAATGGCACTTGGGTTGCCTGAGAATTTGTGGATAGGGGAGCTAAGGCAGACAGCTCCTCAAAGGCGAAAGGCGGTGGAGAAGATGGTACGGCTCAACATTCCGTTGGATCCGGCCAAGACCGGGAGAGACGCGACACAACTGGAGACCGGACTCCGTCGTATGATCGTGGGACAGGATGAGGCGATCCAGCAGATCGTCAACATCTATCAGATGCACCTGACGGGAATGAACCCTCCCGGACGGCCTATCGGGAACTTCCTGTTCCTGGGACCGACCGGTTCGGGCAAAACCCGGATCGTCGAGGCGACCGCTGAGGTGTTGCTGAAGAACCCGCGCTCGGTGATCAAGATCGACTGTGCCGAGTTCCAGCACAGCCATGAGATCGCCAAGCTGATCGGCTCGCCTCCCGGATACCTGGGACATCGCGAGACGCATCCTCTGCTTTCGCAGGAGGTGCTCAACCAGCATCATACTGAGACCATCAAGCTCAGTTTCGTGCTGTTTGACGAAATCGAGAAGGCGTCCGACGCCCTGTGGAACCTGTTGCTCGGCATTCTGGACAAGGGTGTTCTCACGCTGGGAGACAACCGCAAGGTGGACTTCTCGCGGGCCATGATTTTCATGACCAGCAACCTGGGCGCTTCCGAAATGAGCGCCATCATGAGTCCCAAGCTGGGATTCAACGTCGGGCAAGTGAATGCCGATACCATGGCCGGCGTGACCGACGATAAGATGTCCGCCAAACTGGCACGCAGCGGTATGGAAGCCGCCAAGCGCAAGTTCACGCCGGAGTTCATGAACCGGCTGGACAAGATCGTCACCTTCCAGCCCTTGGGCAGCGAGCAGTTGAAGCGGATTCTGGAGATCGAGCTGAACCTGGTGCAGCAGCGGATCTTCAACGCTCCTTCCGAACGGGCGTTCGTCTTCACGCTGTCCGACAGCAGCAAGGATTACTTGCTGACCGAAGGCACGGACCTGAAGTACGGTGCGCGGCACCTGAAGCGCGCGATCGAGCGGCTGCTGGTCCAACCCATGTCCAACCTGATCGCTACCGACCAGGTCCGAGGCGGCGACTGGATCCGCGTCGAGTTCGACGAAGGCCTCAAGGCCCTGAGCTTCGCTCGCGAAGCCGAAGGGTTGCCGGTGGCGGATATGGCTCGCTTAGTCGATACGTCGGTCACGATTCCGGCGCTGACGTTCTCGCAGGGCGCGATTGCTGAGCCGGTTCGCACCCAGAGCGCACGCAGTTCAAAACGCAGCTAATTTCCTAGCTTGTGAACGCCCTGGGCCCTCGTGGTCCAGGGCGTCTTTCTTTCGAGTGCTACGCCGCGCACTCACCGCGGCCGAGCTTCAGCGAGAAAGCGACGTCGTCGCCCCAGTCGTTATACATCTCCGGCGCCATATCCGAAGGTTTGACCAGGTCGGCGGTCAGTTCTTTGAAGAAAGCGACTTTGTGGCGCATCACGTATGCGCGGAATGACTCACCTTCCTGGTGATTCGCCTGGTAATGATCCAGGATACGCTCGACGGCAATAGGTGCCAGCCGGGCAGGCAAACTTTGCACGGCCAGGCCGAATTCGTGCTGGCCGCCGCCTAGAAGCATCAGATAGTACGGCACTTCCTTGCCGTCGATCTTGCGGGAATTGCCGTAGAATCCCAGATCCCCGATCCAGTGCTGGCCGCACGAATTGGGGCAACCGCTGATCCGGATCGTCAGATTCCGGATAACGGGATCGTCGTACTTGCGGACGGTGGCCGCCAGTGCATCGCCCAGACCCATGGATTTGGTCAGCGCCAGATTGCAGCTATAGGCTCCGGGACAAGTGACCACGTCGCTGATCTCGTCGGCGCGATCCTTGGCGAGCCCCAGACGTTGCAGTGCGCCGTACACGCGCTGTAGTGCGCCCACCGGGACGTACGCGAACACGATATTCTGCGCCATGGTGACGCGCATAGCGCCATCGGCGGCTTGTTCGGAAAGCTCCGCCAGGCCGCGCATCTGATCGCCGGTCAGGTTGCCCTGCGGCGTCATCACCGTGACGATGGCGTATCCGGACTGCTTCTGGGGACGAACGTTGGTTTCGCGCCAGGCGTTAAATTCCGGAGATGCGTCGAAGATCGGGAGCATCTCACCCGTCGCGGGTGGTGGTGCAGCCGGCTGAAATCCACCGAAACTTTCGGGTACGGTTTCCGGCATGGGAATGCCGCCGTTGGCCAGGATGTCCTGATACTGCTCCTCGACGGTGTCGCGCAGCCATTCAAACCCGCGGGCGCGCAGAACGAATTTTAATCGCGCTTTGTTCTTGTCCTTACGATTCCCGTGAACGTTGAACACACGCAGGACAGCTTCCACGCGGCGGACGATATCCTCGGCGGGAATGAACTCATGGAGGAGCTTGGCTTCGACCGGGAGCGGTCCCAGACCGCCGGCGACGGTCATGCTGAAGCCTTTTACGCCGTCGCGAATGATCGCGCGGAGGCCGACGTCGTTGATCGCGGTGGCGATACAATCCTCGGGACAACCCGAAAACGCGACCTTGAACTTTCGCGGCATCGAGTCGGTCAACTCTTTGTGCAAAAACGCGAACGCCAGCCGGCGCGCGTACGGCTGCACATCAAAGGGCTCTTCGGGATGGATTCCCGCCAGCGGGCACGCCGTCACATTGCGGACAGTGTTGTAACAGGCCTCGCGAGTGGTGAGGCGCATATCGGCCAATAAATGCAAGGCGTCGGGAACCTGCGCCAGCGGAACAAAGTGATACTGCATGTTCTGCCGCGTGGTGAGGTGGCCTTTGCCGGCCGCGCAATAGTCGGCTACCGCGGCCATCTGGCGCATTTGACCGGAGGTGAGCAGGCCGCCGGGGATCTTGGTGCGGATCATCTGGACGCCTTCCTGGCGCTGGCCGTAGATGCCGCGGCGGAGGCGGAAGGCGCGGAACTCATCGGCCGTCAGCTTCCCGGAGAGGAAGTCCTGAGCCTGGGAGCGGAACAGTTCGATATCCTGGCGAACGGTGCTATCGTACTCCTGTTCAAGGACTTGCTGGTGATTTAGGACGTCCGCTGTAGCCATACTCTAATTCCCTATAGAGATTATACTACTTCCGCCATTCCTTACAAGGGGGGCGCAACTGGCCCCGTTGGTCCCCCTGATGATATCACCGGGAGCCGTGATCGGTGGCGCGAAGTTTGCGCGATAATGTTTCCATGGCGGCCACGGAGAAAGCTGATCTGTCCCGGATCACGACTCTGCCCGGGCAGCGCTCCGGGCAGCCTTGTATCCGTGGACTCCGCGTAACCGTATGGGACGTGCTGGACATGCTCGCGTTCGGCATGACGGAGGATGAGATTCTGCATGACTACCCGTACCTGGAGAAAGCTGATTTTCCCGCCGTCTACGCCTACGCTTCGCAGACAGGTCGGGAGCGCATATCCCGTTGAAGCTTCTGTTTGACGCCCGGGGTCACTTTCGCCCCTCTAACCCACGCAATTGAAGGTGTCAGTTCATGGCTGCTGCGGCGTAGACGGCTTATCTTCCATGAGCCGATCGACTAGCCTCTTTAGACCCTGACGCCTCCGTGCGGAACGGATCTCCACACACGCGGCTTCGTTGATCTGGCCAAGCAATTTTCGAGAAATGTCATGACCTTCAGTCAGCGTAGCGGCCGCGGCCAGGGCGGCGATGCCCTGAGAGATCTTCAAGTGTCTTCGATTCGGGAGGCGCAGACCTTCATCGGTCACGATCGCGCCGGTTACCAACTTTGGCGAGTTCTTCTTGAACGAGCGGGTCTTGTGGCACCTGAGGCCCGCGCTGCGGAAAGTCTTCGTTACCGCGCACAAGGACCGAAGGGTTACGGACTGACCTGACAAGGTCAGATCGTCAACGTAAACGCTAAAGGCGTTGCCCTCGATCTCCGCACGCCGGTGCTGTTGATCGAATGTTTGCTTGTGCGCGTAGAAAGCGATCTGCATGCTGACCGGACTGCCTGTCGGGACATGATCTTGGTAAGTGCAAAGGTCCGCGATGAGCTCCGCGACGTCGCCCGAGCATTTGAATTCGCGCATCAACCCGATGAAGACCTGGCGATGCGTGGTTGATGGATAGAACTTTGAAATGTCCGTCTTTACGGTCCTGCCCTTCCCCACGTGAGCGGCGGCGTTGGTCACGTAGGAACGCTTTTTGGTTCCAGAGTGCAGATAGGGCGGCGGCTCTATCCGCGAAAGCAACTGGAGGACTCTCGTATGAATTCGTTTTAACTCGCTTTTGGGCTCCTCTATGCGGCGAGTTTTTCCGTTCGACTGCAACCTCGTAAATACCCGGTAGTTGTCGTCAGCTTGAGAAACTAGTTCGCGAAGTGCGGGAAGCTCCATGTTCAGCAGCCCAGCCAAGCGCTTCTTGCTCTGGAGGCAATACAGGCGCGATTCCCGCAACGGATATCGCTTTAGCATTCGGCCTCGTCGGTTACTCCGGTCGAGATCCTATTCAACAACCGTAGCGCTCCCATCGCAATCGCGCCCTGGGCCCGACCGGCTGGGCGGCTGCGATCCATCTCTTCGGCGAAAAAGAAGAGGGCGGACACCGGCACGTTGAAATGTGCAGAGTACTGATTCAGCAGTTCAAGAGTGACTTTCTTTTTTCCCGATTCGATCTCACACAAGTAGGACTTGGAAATTCCTAACTCGGTTGCCAGTCGCGATTGACTAGTCTTGTGAAAGGTTCGTAGGAGTCGGAGCGCTTCAGCTATCATCATGACCTTTCTAATTAATTCAGGGGGCCGCTACTATCGGAATTCGCCAAAGAGCCGGATTACGGCCGCAATTGACCTTGCCACCGTTACTACCAAGCGCCAGGTTTGGCGTCTCAGCAGCAAACGGCGGATTCCTAAAAATCTCGGTCGTCGCTTCGGACTCAGCTTCTGCGTCATCAGTCTCTCCTTTCCCGCCCTTAGAAGAGCGGGCGCCGTTAAAGGAGATGGACGGAAGCGGCGGTTTACCCCCTGAATAATTCTGTTGGCTAATACGCCGGGCCAACTTCAGCACAACTGCAGTCATTTGACTTCGCGTGTGCCTTGTAACGGGTGAGGGCTCGACTCCGCCCCCCTTCGGGCTGAGCTATCCCAGCCCTACACTACATTTCGGCGATGTCCTACTGAGTCTGGTTTCATTCTGCGTCACTCCGTTCGCCAAGTCAAGTAAAAAGTTCGCCCACAGCGAACTAGTCAGTTTGGGGTTCCGGCCTGTGGTAGCTTCAAAATGGTGATTCGACCATGAAGCAACTCTCCGAAGCTTTGCGATTGATGAGAGTCTTTCATGACCTGTCGCAGACTCATCTGGCTGAAAGGCTTGGAATCTCCAAGTCCTTCTTGTCTGAAATCGAATCTGGGAAGAAAGAACCGACCTTGAACCTGCTGTCCCGATACGCGGCTGAATTCGACGTCCCGCTTTCTTCACTGCTTTTTTTCGTGGAGTCGGTTTCGACCAAAGGGGCAGTGGCGCAGAGCGATAGAGTCGCTCCGAAGGTTCTTAAACTTCTCAGCTGGATTTCAGCTGCTAGAGAGCCGGAATCGGCCCCTGCAAGAAAGCCAGCGCAGCGACAGCTTTCGCCTACTCGCAAGAAAGCGCGCTCCGGAAGCTAAAACGCCGGTAGACGCCGAGCCGCTTAATACCGAGCTCTCGCAGCCAGCTACTGAGACTCCAACAACGGCGGCCTTCATGACCGCCGTTTGCCGTTGTTAGTTACGACTCCCTATTTCCCCATGGCTTTCCACACATCCGCCTTATACTGCGGGGCGGCGGAGGCGTGCACGTTGATATAGCGGTTGAAGTCCAGATTGAGCTTTTCCAGAACCGGTACGAGAGCCTTCACGTGATCGTTCGCCGGCTCCCCAGGATTCACCGAGAAGTCGCCCTGGAACAGGACCTTTTCCTTGGGAATATACGCGATGATCAAGCCGTTGGAATGAGGCGCCGTCGGGATGTGGTAGAACTCCACGGTCCGCGTTCCATCCGTGTAGACTCTCTTCTCGGCAACGGTTTCGAATTTTGCTTTCTTGGGATTTTTCGCGAGCGGGTCGTCGAGCAGGGTTCTAGGGGTGTTGAGCGCTTTGTCCAAGAACTCCTCGTTGTTCTTCTGCGTGATGATGGTTGCGCCCTCGGCTACCAGCACCGGCAGCCCTCCCGTGTGATCGGCGTGGGGATGCGTGTTCATGACGTAGCGGATCGGTTTATTGGGCATCAGCTTCTTCGTTTCCGCGACGTACGCTTCCGCGCGGGCCACCGATTGACCGGCCTCCAGCATCATGATGTAGTCCTTGAACTCGACGATCACCGAATCGTAACTGCCAGCTCCGGTGGTGAGCCTGTAGAGGCCGTCGCCGAGCTTTTCGGAAGTGACGACCATAGCAGGTGCAGCACCGCCGCGACCGCCGCCGCCGCCGCCACCACCACGACCGGCCGGTGCAGGAACCAGCGTTGCGACATCTGGAGGATTGGCCTTCGCCGCCGTCACGTCAACATCAAAGTAGGGCCATCCGCCGCGAGTCTGCACCATCTTCGTGGGAGCCATGACGCCGCCGAAATCCTTCCAACCCGAGTAGACGGCGAGGATGTGCATGTCGCCCATGATGTTGTCACCCAGCCAGGTCTCAACGCGATCGACCATGTTCTTGTCGTCTACGTAGCCGTTGATGACGTAGCTCTTGCCGGAAGCCGCCTTGACCGTTGGGCTCCAGGTCAGCACGGTGTAGTTCTTGCCATCGACTTTCTTTTTGCTCGCGGTGGCGTTGTTCGCGGCAGCGCCTTTGAGGAATCCCCAGGGCGTGATATAGAACTCCACGGAGTTGCCCCAAGGTTGCGAAACGTCGGTTTGTTGCGCCGTGATGCCCTGAAAGAACGTTCCGGGCATCGGCGTGGTTGCGCCGCCACCCGCGGGATTGTTCGTCGCACCCGTTGCACGCGACGCCGGGGCCGTCAGATCGATCACGCGGACGTAGTTGTTGATCGGCCGCATGGGATCATGCGTCCCCCGGCAAATCATATCGGCGGCGTTGGATCCACACTGCTGGAACGCCACATCCTTGGCCGATCCCGAATAGGTGATGGACTTCACATCGCCCAATGCCTTTTGCGCATTGGCGATTACGGTTTTGGCATCTTGGGCCATGGCGCTGGCACACAGGCCCGCCAGGCATATCGCGATTACAGCAAGTTTTTTCAGCACAATTTCTCCTCTTAGGTGGAACGGACCCCGTCCTGGATATTCTATATCGATTAGAAGTTGAAAAGTCTTCTCGGGTTATCGACCAGGAGGCGTTTTAGAGAATCGCTGTTCTTGCCCGCGACTTCCCAGATCCAGCGATTCAGCAGCTCGCCGTCGTTCGGCATCTGTCCCTCTTTCATGTTGGGATGAGGCCAATCCGTGCCGGTGATCACGCGGTCGGGGAACTCTTTCGCCAGGGCGAGCGCGAACGGCAGGACCTTGCTCCAGTCTTCGGGCTTGCTCGATCCCGAAAGACGCTCGGGGCAAGTCACCTTGGCGTAGCAGTCTTTCTTGTCGCGGAATAGCTGAAGATAACGCTGGAATTCGGGATCGCCTACGCCTTTGTCGACGTTAGGCACGGCCATGTGGTCAAAGACTACCGGGATCGGGATGGCCTTTATGTGAGGCTCCAGATCCTTGAGATCGGCGGCTTCGCAATACAGATCGATGTGCCACTCATTCTTTAGCGCTGCCGCGTCCCACAGACGGCATATCCGGTTCGCCATCGCGACCATTTCCTCAGGCGGAGGCGGATTGGTCAGGCGCTTCACGTAGCTGTAGCGCACGCCGCGCACGCCGGCCTTATCGAGATCTGCCAGCTCCTGATCCGATATGGTTTTCTCGACGAACGCGACGCCTAATGCCCTGCCCTTCGACTTCTTCAGAGCGTTCAGCATGTAGCTGTTGTCGGTACCGTGGCAGGTGGCGGCAACAATGACCTCGCCCGAGAAGCCCAGGAACGTATCGAGCTCTTCCAGCTTTCTCCAGGGCGCGAACGCCGGATCGTATTTGCGATCGTCGGACCAGGGAAAGGGCGTCATACCGTTGCTGTTCACATGGCAGTGGGTGTTGATGGCTCCGGGCGGCATTGCGAAAGCGGGCTTATCCGGCTGGGAATTGGGCTCGATATTCTTTGCGCGGGCCAGCGTCTGCTTGCGAGGCTTGTCGTTATAGTGATGCCGGTTGACCTCGCGGGTCTCAGAGACCATAGTGTAGTCCCTGCCCTCCTCCATCTTGTATTTCTCCGACAGATGGTTGACAATGACGTCCTCGAGATCGAGACCCAAATCCTTGCGGAGCCGGTCGCCAAGGGGTCCCTTGCGATCGGGCTTGTCGCCTAAAGCGAAGTTGACCGAAACGCGCTTGCTGGGACCCGGCTCATCGCCGACGATACAGAACGTCCAGGGTGTGAGCGTGGTCGCGACGCGATTCCGGAGCATCGTATTCTTGGGCTCTTCGGTAACCGGATCGAGCGATTGATGTCTTTGAAGCAGAGCGTGCATCTTCCTGAGAAGCTCTCCGTCGTTCTCAAGAAACATGTGCTCCAGCTCCTTCGAGCATTTCACTTCAAGATTTGGCATGTTCTAGAACTGGTACTCCGCCGGGGTGATCCCCTTGGCGCGCAGGTACATCTCGGCCGACGCCCGATGATGCGTGGTGTGGTCCATCAAGAACATCACCAGCTCCAAACCGGTCATATTGCCCTCTCCGCTGTTATAGGTTTTCGCCAGTTGCGCGGGCGTGAGCTTCGAAACTATGCCGATCGTGGTATCGAAGGACTGCCGGACAAATGCGATGACGTCCTTCTTCTTCATGGATGCCGGCTTACCGGGATTCGGCTTGCCGTTCGAGAAGACCTCCAGAAATCCGGCCTGCTCTTGTGCGAGATGAATCATCTGTTCCGCAAAGCTCATTTGCGGAGGG
>Ga0265313_10003018_pt1 | contig 14000 bp, 15 predicted proteins | sample 4123metaG_FD_203122 | JGI IMG/M metagenome (GOLD analysis project Ga0265313, IMG submission 203122) | Rhizosphere microbial communities from Carex aquatilis grown in University of Washington, Seatle, WA, United States - 4-1-23 metaG | ecosystem: Host-associated > Plants > Roots > Rhizosphere >...
GCGCAGGGCGTCGACGCCTCGGGCAACAAGGACGAAGGGGCCGGCGACCAAGGCATCATGTTCGGCTATGCCTGTCGCGAGACGCCCGTCCTGATGCCGGCGCCGATCTACTATTCCCACAAGATTCTGAAACTGCTGGCCGATGCGCGCCGCGCCGGCAAGGAACCCAAGCTCGGCCCCGATGCCAAGAGCCAGGTGACGCTGCGCTACGAAAACGGCAAGCCGGTGGAAGCGGTGCAGATCGTGCTCTCGACCCAGCATCTCGACGAGGCGATGACCTCTGCCGACGTGCGCGCGGTGGTCGAACCTTACATCCGCAAGGCGCTCCCCGAAGAATGGATCAACGGCGGCACGGTGTGGCACGTCAATCCTACCGGCGCGTTCGTGATCGGAGGGCCCGACGGCGACTGCGGGCTGACGGGCCGCAAGATCATCGTCGATACCTATGGCGGAGCGGCGCCCCACGGCGGCGGGGCGTTCTCCGGCAAGGATCCCTCCAAGGTCGACCGTTCGGCGGCCTATGCGGCGCGGTACCTCGCGAAGAACGTGGTGGCGGCAGGGCTGGCCGAGCGCTGCACCATCCAGATTTCCTACGCCATCGGGATCAGCGATCCGCTCTCGCTTTACGTCAATCTGCACGGCACGGGGAAGATCGACGAAGCCAAGCTCGAGAAGGTTCTTCCCGAGATGATGAGTTTGAAGCCGCGCGGCATCCGCGAACATCTGGGCTTGCTCAAGCCGATCTACGCCAGAACCTCCGCCTACGGACATTTTGGCCGCGAGCCCGAGGCCGACGGCGGCTTCTCGTGGGAGAAAACCGATCTCGCCGATGGGCTCAAGCGCGCCTTCTGATCCTTCGGGACGCTCGCTTGGCTCGCTCCGCAGGATGAGGGCATGAACGACGTCCATCCGCGCAAGCTCTACGGGCGGCGCAAGGGGCCGAAACTTTCCCCATACAAGGAAGAACTGCGCCGCACGCTGCTGCCGAAGCTGACGCTGCAGTTGGAGCCGTGCCGTGATCCTCGCAGCTACTTCGAGCCGTCGGTCGAAGACGTCTGGCTCGAAGTGGGCTTTGGCGGCGGCGAGCATCTGGTGGAACAGGCGTGCGCCAATCCCCGCATCGGACTGATCGGGGCCGAGCCCTATGAAGCGGGCGTGGCGAAGCTGTTGTCGAAACTCGCCGATGCGCCGTGTCCCAATATCCGCATCCACGAAGGCGATGCGCGCGACATCATCGAGGCGCTGCCCGATGCGTCGCTGGGGCGCGTGTTTATTCTCTTTCCCGACCCCTGGCCCAAGACGCGTCATCACAAACGCCGCTTCGTTCAGATGGAGATGCTGGACGCGCTTGCCCGCGTGATGAAGCCGGGCGCCGAGTTACGCATCGCCAGCGACGATGCGGGCTATGTGGAATGGACATTGGAGCGTGTGACGGCGCATCCGGCTTTCGCCTGGACGGCTGAACGCGCCGCCGATTGGAAGACCCGCCCGCCCGGCTGGCCGCAGACCCGCTACGAGGCGAAGGCGCTGCACGGCCCCCCGGCCTATCTCCTGTTCGTGAGAAAGGATAAAATGGCCTGATGGACGAAGACGAGGACGACAATAAATTCCGCATGATGCCTTTGGGCGACATCGGAACGCTGGTCATTGCCCTGATATTCCTCATCGGCTTTCTCTGGCTGATGTTCGGGCCGTCGCCCTTCACCGGCCTGATTAAGGCCGCCAGCCCTGCCCAGCCCGAAGAAGTCACAGTGGGACTTCCGCAAAAGTCCAAATAAGAGAATTATAGCCGTTCGCGGCTTGCCTTCCGCCCTTTGGCGTCGTACAAGCCCGCCCATCCCGGACAACAGAATACTGTTGTGTGGCGGTCTAAGAAGACCGCCGCGGGGGAAGACCTATGGAGTTCGCGTCATTCTGACGGCGATGTCGCAGTTGGAGCCGATCCTTGCCCCGGTCGTGGAGGCCGCGGGCTTCAAGCTGGTGCGCCTGCGCCTGATGGGCGGCAAGAAGAAGACGCTGCAGATAATGGCCGAGCGCGAAGACGGCACGATGAACGTGGAGGATTGCGCGACGCTCAGCCGCGCGCTGTCCGAGTTCCTCGAACAGGACGATCCGATCGAGGGCGAGTACGAGCTGGAAGTTTCCTCGCCGGGCATCGACCGGCCGCTGACCCGCCTCGCCGATTTCGCGCGCTGGTCGGGGCACGAGGCGAAGATCGAACTCGCCGCGCCGCTGGATGGGCGCAAGCGAATGCGCGCCATGCTGCTCGGGCTGGACGGCAGCGACGTGGTGGTGGACGCGGCGGGCAAACGGCTCACCTTGCCCTTCCGCGCCATTGCGGAAGCCAAGCTGGTGCTCAGCGACAAACTGATTCAGGAAGACTTGAAAGCGAGAAAGCAATGACTTCGACGTTTAGGAGCAAATGACATGGCAGCGATTGCCGCAAATAGAACCGAACTCTTGCAGATCGCCGACGCGGTGGCCCGCGACAAGTCGATCGACAAGGCCGTCGTGATCTCCGCGATGGAAGAGGCGATGCAGCGCGCGGCCAAGGCGCGCTACGGCAGCGAGAACGAGATCCGTGTCGAGATCGATCCCAAGACCGGCGAGACCCATGTCTCGCGCTATCTGCACGTCGTCGATCTGGTCGACAACGACAAGATCGAGATTTCCCTTGAGGACGCGCGCGCGCGCAATCCCGCCGCCCAGGTCGGCGACATCATCGCCGAGACTTTGCCGCCGGTCGATTTCTCGCGCATCGCGGCGCAGGCCGCCAAGCAGGTGATCGTGCAGAAGGTGCGCGACGCCGAACGCGAGCGCCAGTACGAGGAATACAAGGACCGCATCGGCGAGATCGTCCACGGCATCGTCAAGCGCTCGGAATTCGGCTCGGTGGTGGTCGATCTCGGCCGCGCCGAAGGCGTGGTGCGCCGCGACGAGATGATCCCGCGCGAAAACTTCCGCACCGGCGACCGCATCCGCGCTTATATTTACGACGTGCGCCGCGAAACCCGCGGGCCGCAGATTTTCCTCTCGCGCAGCCATCCCCAGTTCATGGTGCGCCTGTTCGCCCAGGAAGTGCCCGAAATCTACGACGGCATCATCGAGATTCGCGCCGTGGCGCGCGATCCCGGAAGCCGCGCCAAGATCGCGGTGATCAGCAAGGATTCCTCGATCGATCCGGTCGGCGCCTGCGTCGGCATGCGCGGCGTGCGCGTGCAGGCGGTGGTGCAGGAACTGCAAGGCGAGCGCATCGACATCATCCCGTGGTCGGGGGAAGCGGCGACCTTCATCGTCAATGCGCTGGCCCCGGCGGAAGTCTCGAAGGTTGTGCTCGACGAAGACACCCATCGCGTCGAGGTCGTGGTGCCCGACGAGCAGCTCTCGCTCGCCATCGGTCGGCGCGGCCAGAATGTGCGCCTCGCCTCCCAGCTCACCGGCTGGCAGATCGACATCATGACCGAAGCCGAGGAATCCGAGCGCCGCCAGAAGGAATTCGCCGAGCGCACCAAGCTGTTCATGGAATCGCTCGACGTCGACGAGACCGTCGCCCAGTTGCTGGCATCGGAAGGGTTCGCGGAGATCGAGGACGTGGCTTACGTGCCGCTCCCCGAACTGGCGTCGGTCGAAGGTTTCGACGAAGCGACGGCGCAGGAGCTGCAGCAGCGCGCGGTTGAGTTTATCGAGGCCCGCACAAAAGAGATGGACGACAAGCGGCGCGAACTCGGCGTCGCCGACGAAGTCTTGGAAGTGGATGGCGTAACCACCGCGATGGCCGTGGCGCTGGGCGAGCATGAGATCAAGTCGCTCGAGGATTTGGCGGGCTGCGCCACCGACGATCTGCTGGGTTATTACGAGGTCCAGGATAAGGAGCGCGTGCGCGTTCCGGGCGCGCTCGAGAATTTCGATCTCAGCGCCGACGACGTCAACGCCATTATCATGAAGGCGCGCGTCAAGATCGGCTGGATCGAGGAAGAACCGGAAGAAGTGGCCGAAGAAGCTTCCGAAGAAGAGACGGCGGAAGAAACTCCACAGGACGGAACCGCGTGACGGCACGGGCGGCGAAAACGGACGAGGGCCACGAACGTGGCGATGATGGCGGCTCTCGCTCGCGCGAACGCCGCTGCATCGCCACGGGCGAATTGCGCCCCACGGAGAAGCTCGTGCGCTTTGTCGTTGGCCCGGACGGCGACGTCGTTCCCGACATCGAAGCCAAGCTGCCGGGCCGTGGTCTATGGGTCACGGCCGATGCCGCGAGCGTTGTGCGCGCCATCGCCAAGAACGATTTCGCCAAGGCCGCGAAAGCCTCGGTCAAGGCCGCGGCCGATCTGCCCGCCAGGGTGGAGAACAGGCTCGCGGGTCGGATGTGTTCCGACCTGGGACTGGCGCGCCGCGCCGGACAGCTGGTGTTGGGTTTCGACAATGTGTCGCGCGCCCTGGGAGAAAATCCGCCTGCCCGCGTCTTGGTGGAAGCAAGCGACGCCGCCGCCGACGGACGGCGCAAGTTGGCCTCGGCCGCGCGCGGTTTGCGTGTCGAAACAATCGATTGCCTGACGCGGGGCGAATTGAGCTTGGCGCTGGGGCGCGAGAATGTGATACATGCCGCCGTCAAAGCGGGACCTTTGGCAGAGCGGCTGATTGTCGATTCCGCAAGGCTGAACGGGTTCCGCGTGCGAGCGGACGATAAGGCAGGTTCGAGCCCTGCCCGCAACGAAAGAAACGCATGAGCGAGACTGACGACACCTCAACGCGCCGCACGCCGGCCAAAACGCTGACGCTGAAGAAGACGGAGACCTCCACCGTCAAGCAGAGCTTCAGCCATGGCCGCACCAAGGCGGTCGTGGTCGAGAAGAAGCGCACCCGCGTCGAGACCGGCAAGCCGGCAAGCAAGGCGCCGGTCAAAGAGACGCAAGCCAAGGTGGAAGCGCCCGCACCCGCGGCGCCCGCCGCGCCGAGCGCCGCCCAGCGCGCCGGTGTCGTTCTTCGCCAACTGACCGATGAGGAAAAGGCCCGCCGCGGCGCCGCTCTGGCCGACGCGCGGGTGCACGAAGAAGAAGCCCGCAAGCGCGCCGAAGAAGACGCCAAGCGGCGCTTCGAAGAAGACGATCGGCTCAAGCGCGAGCGCAGCGCCGCCGAAAAACGCAAGGCCGAGGAAGACGCCCGCAAAACCGCCGAACTGCTGGCGCGCAAGCATGCGGAAGAAGAAGCCACGCGCCGGCTCGACAAGAAGGACGAACCCGCCGGGGCCACCGCCGCTAAAGCGCCGGCGGAAACGCCGCGCCGCGGCCGCGTCGTCGCCGAAGAGGAAGAAGAGGCCGTCACCAAGAAGGGCGCCAAAGCGCCGGCCAAGGTTCCCGCCGTCAAGAAGGGCGAGGCCGATCGCCGCCGCGGCAAGCTCACCGTCACCAAGGCGCTGTCGGGCGACGACGAACGCATGCGCTCGGTGGCTTCCTATAAGCGTCACCTGCAGCGCATCAACAAGGGCCCGAAAGAGGCCGCCGGCCCGGTCGGTCCGCGCGAAGTGACGATTCCCGAAACCATCACGGTCGCCGAACTCGCCAACCGCATGGCGCGCCGCTCGGTCGACGTCATCAAGGTGCTGATGAAGAACGGCATGATGGCGACGGTCAACGATGTGATCGACGCCGACACCGCCGAACTGGTCGCCGCCGAATACGGCCACACCGTCAAGCGCGTCGCTGAATCCGACGTGCTGGAGGGCCTCAAGGGCGCCGCCGACAGCGACGTGAACTTGAAGCCGCGCCCGCCGGTCGTCACCGTCATGGGCCATGTCGATCACGGCAAGACCAGCCTGCTCGATGCGCTGCGCAAGACCGACGTGGTGGCGGGCGAGGCCGGCGGCATCACCCAACACATCGGCGCCTATCAGGTGCAGCTGAAAAGCGGCCAGAAGATCACCTTCCTCGACACGCCGGGCCATGCCGCCTTCACCGCGATGCGCGCGCGCGGCGCCAAGGTGACCGACCTCGTCGTGCTGGTGGTCGCCGCCGACGATGGTGTCATGCCCCAGACGGTGGAAGCCATCGCCCACGCCAAGGCGGCGCATGTGCCGCTGATCGTCGCGATCAACAAGATCGACAAAGGCGATGCCGATCCGATGAAGGTGAAGACGGAATTGTTGCAGTACGAGATCCAGGTGGAAGACCTGGGCGGCGAAACCATCGCCGTCGAAGTTTCCGCCAAGAAGGGCACCAATCTCGACAAGCTCGCCGAACTGATCCTGTTGCAGTCCGAAGTGCTCGACCTCAAGGCCAATCCTGACCGCTCGGCCGAAGGAGCAATCATCGAAGCCAAGCTCGACCGCGGCCGCGGTCCGGTGGCGACGGCTCTGGTCCAGCGCGGCACGCTTAAGGTCGGCGACATCATGGTGGCAGGCTCGGAATGGGGCCGCGTACGCCTGTTGCAGAACGAACGAGGCGAGACGGTCGAAAGCGCCGGGCCGGCGATGCCGGTGGAAGTGCTCGGCCTTTCGGCGGCGCCGGAAGCGGGCGACGAATTCGCCGTGGTGGAGTCCGAAGCGCGTGCCCGCGAAATCACTGAGTATCGTGCGCGCAAGCGCCGCGAAACCCGTCAGGCGGCGGTGTCGCGCCAGACGCTCGACCAGCTCTTGAAGACGCGCGAAGCGGGCGAGAAGCGCTTGCTGCCGCTCGTCATTAAGGCCGACGTTCAAGGTTCCGCCGAAGCCATCCAGGGCGCGCTGATGAAGCTCGGCACCGACGAAGTGGGTGCGCAGGTGCTGCAGTCCGGCGTCGGCGGCATCACGGAGTCGGACGTCATCCTCGCGCACGCCTCGGGCGCAGCGATCATCGGGTTCAATGTGCGTGCCGACAAACAAGCGCGCGAACGCGCCAAACGCGACGGCGTCGAAATCCGCTATTACAATATCATCTACAACGTCGTGGACGACGTGAAGGCGACGCTATCTGGCCTCTTGGCGCCCGAGACGCGCGAAAAGTTCCTCGGCAACGCCGAAATCCTGGAGGTGTTCAACATCTCCAAGGTCGGCAAGGTCGCGGGCTGCCGCGTCACCGAAGGCGTGGTGCGCCGCGGCGCCAAGGTTCGCCTCATCCGCGATCATGTGGTGATCCACGAAGGCGAACTTTCGACGCTCAAGCGCTTCAAGGACGAGGTGCGCGAGGTGCAGACCGGCCAGGAATGCGGCATGGCCTTCGCGAACTATCAGGACATGCAGAAGGGCGACATCATCGAAGCCTTCGAGGTCGAAACCATCCAGCGCGCGCTTTAACACCTGTCATCCCCGGCGAGCGCGAACGAATGTTCGCGCGAGGGAAGGGGATCCAGGTCGTTGAATTCTTGCCAGGTTCGATACCTGGGTTCCCTTCCCCTCGCAGCGCATCGCGCTGCTCGGCCGGGAATGACAAAGGTAGAAGAAAATGCCCCGCAATCGTCCCCGCCCTTCCAATATTGGCCCATCCCAACGCCAGTTGCGCGTCGGCGAAATGCTGCGCCACGCGCTGTCGGAGATTCTGCTGCGCGGCGACATCCGCGATGCGGACCTGTTCGGCGTCTCGGTGACCATCACCCAAGTGATCCCGTCGGGCGACATGCGCCACGCCACGGTCTATTGCGAACCGCTCGGCGGCAAGAACGCCGAGAAGATCGTCGCCGCGCTCAACCGCCACAAGGCCTATCTGCGCGGCGAGATGGGGCACACCATCGCGCTCAAATTCACGCCCGACTTGCGCTTTGTGGAGGACGAATCCTTCGCTGAGGCCGAGCGGATCGAAAACATTCTCAAATCCGAACGCGTGCAGCGAGACTTGGCGAAGAAAAGCGACGGCGATGAGCCGTAAGAAGAAAGGCTCGCCGGTCCACGGCTGGGTCGTGCTCGACAAGCCCAAGGGCGTCACCTCCACCGACGCCGTCGCCGTCGTCAAGCGCATCTTCGAGGCGCAGAAGGCGGGCCACGCCGGCACGCTCGACCCGATGGCGACCGGCGTTCTCGCCGTCGCTCTCGGCGAAGCGACCAAGACCGTGCCCTTCGCGATGGACGCGGAGAAGACCTATCGCTTCACCGCCTGCTGGGGTGAAGGGCGCGATTCGGACGATGCCGAGGGCGCCGTGACAGGCAGCTCCGCCGCCCGCCCGTCCAAAGCGGAGATCGAGCAGGCGCTGGCGGCCTTCACCGGGACCGTTCGCCAGACCCCGCCTTCCTATTCGGCGATCAAGGTCGAGGGCGAGCGGGCCTACGATCTGGCGCGCGATGGCGAGACCGTCACGCTGGAGCCCCGCACCGTGTTCATCCGCTCCGCAAGCCTGCTGGCGACGCCCGATCCGGACCATGCCGAGTTCGAAATCCATTGCGGCAAAGGGACTTACGTCAGGGCCTGGGTGCGCGATCTGGCCCTTGCATTGGGCACTTTGGGCCATGTTTCCGCGCTACGCCGCACCGCCGTCGGGGGTTTCCGCGCCGAGGACGCGGTGGGGCTGGAAACGCTCAGGGGTTTTATGCATAGTCCCGCCGCTTTTGAGCACTTGAGGCCCATTGCGACCGCGCTGGACGGCATCCCGGCGCTGGCCGTTTCGGGCCCGGATGCGGTTCGCCTGAGAAGCGGCAATCCGATCCTGATCCGGCCGGCACAGTTCGCCCGGATCACGGAAGCCGTTCCCGAAGCGGACGATCTTCAGGGGCTCACGGTCTTCTGCTCCACGGGCGAAGGCGAACCGGTCGCACTGACCGCGCTGCAAGCCGGGGAGCTTAGACCGTTTCGTGTCTTCAACTTTGGAACTGGATGACCGTATGACGATTACGACCGAACGCAAGAAAGTAGTTATCGGCGAATACGCCACCAAGCCGGGCGACACGGGTTCGCCCGAAGTCCAGGTGGCCGTGCTTTCCGAGCGCATCACCAATCTGACCGAGCATTTCAAATCGCACGTCAAGGACAACCATTCGCGCCGCGGCCTGATCAAGATGGTGTCGCAGCGCCGGCGACTGCTCGACTACATCAAGGCTTCCGACGAAAAGCGCTACGAGGCGCTGATCGGCCGGCTGGGACTGAGGCGCTGAAGGCGCGTCTCTCCACGAAAGTTTCGCGTGCGTTCGCGGATGGTCCGCGTGCGCACGCATACCTATACTTGAGGACTGCTCAAGGAACGCCGTGAGGCAATCCGGCCTCGCGGGAAAGAAGGAAAGTGAATCCGCACATGTTCAAGATCATCCGTGAAGAAGTCGAATGGGGCGGGCGCAAGCTTACCCTCGAAACCGGCCGCGTGGCGCGTCAGGCCGACGGCGCCGTCGTCGCCACCTATGGCGAAAGCGTAGTGCTCGCCACCGTGGTAGGCGCGCGCGAACCCAAAGCCGGGGTCGATTTCTTCCCCCTGACCGTCAACTACCAGGAAAAATTCTTCGCCGCCGGCAAAATTCCGGGCGGCTATTTCAAACGCGAAGGACGGCCCACCGAGCGCGAGACGCTGACCTCGCGGCTGATCGACCGGCCTATTCGTCCGCTCTTCGCCGACGGCTACAAGAACGAGACCCAGGTGATCGTCACCGTGCTCAGCCACGACCTGGAGAGCGATCCCGATATTCTGGCCTTGGTTGCGGCCTCCGCCGCGCTGACCATCTCGGGCATTCCCTTCATGGGGCCGATCGGGGCGGCGCGCGTCGGCTTCATCGACGGCGAATATGTGCTCAATCCCGTCATCGACACGATGCCCAATTCCAAGCTCGACCTGGTGGTCGCCGGAACTGCCAGCGCCGTGCTGATGGTCGAATCCGAGGCCCAGGAGCTTTCCGAGAGCGAAATGCTCGGCGCGGTGATGTTCGGTCATCGCGAGATGCAGACCGTCATCGGCGCCATCATCGCCTTGGCGGAAAAAGCGGCCAAGGAGCCGCGCGACGTTCCTGTTATCGACGACAAGGAAATCTTCGCGCGCGTCAAATCGCTGGTGGGCGGCGATCTCTCCAAGGCGTTTCAGATCGCCGAAAAGCATGTGCGCGGCGACCGCATCAAGGAAATCCGCGCCAAGGCGGCGGCGGAATTCACGGGCGAGGGCAAGCTCGACGACAACAAGTTCAAGGGCCTGATGCACGATCTGGAAGCCAATATCATGCGCAACGCGGTGCTCGACACCAAGAAGCGCATCGACGGGCGCGATCTCGTCACCGTGCGCCCGATTACGGCGGAAGTCGGCATCTTGCCGCGCACCCACGGTTCGGCGCTGTTCACCCGCGGCGAGACCCAGGCGCTGGTGGTCACCACGCTCGGCACCGGCGAGGACGAACAATTCGTCGACAGCCTGGAAGGCACCTACAAGCAGAACTTCATGCTGCATTACAATTTCCCGCCCTATTCGGTGGGCGAGACGGGCCGTATGTCGGGCCCGGGCAGGCGTGAGATCGGCCATGGCAAGCTTGCCTGGCGCGCCGTGCATCCGATGCTGCCGAAGAAGGAAGAATTCCCCTACACGCTGCGCGTCGTCTCCGAGATCACGGAGTCGAACGGCTCCTCTTCGATGGCGACGGTGTGCGGCACTTCGCTGGCGCTGATGGATGCGGGCGTGCCGCTCACGCGCCCGATCGCGGGCATCGCCATGGGCCTGATCCTGGAAGGCGAGCGCTTCGCGGTGCTCTCCGACATTCTGGGCGACGAGGATCATCTGGGCGACATGGACTTCAAGGTGGCGGGCACCGAGATGGGCGTGACCTCGCTGCAGATGGACATCAAGATCGCCGGCATCACCGAAGAGATCATGCGCGTGGCGCTCGATCAGGCGAAGGCCGGACGACTGCACATTCTCGGCGAAATGAACAAGGCGCTCGGCCACGCGCGCAACGAGCTGGGCGAGCACGCCCCGCGCATCGAGCAGATCAAGATCCCGACCGACAAGATCCGCGAAGTGATCGGCTCGGGCGGCAAGGTGATCCGCGAGATCGTCGAAAAGACCGGCGCCAAGATCAACATCGAGGACGATGGCACCGTGATGGTGGCCTCCGCCGACGGCGAATCCATCAAGGCGGCGCTCAAATGGATCAAGTCGATCGTGGCCGAGCCCGAGATCGGTGAGATCTATGACGGCAAGGTCGTCAAGGTGATGGATTTCGGCGCCTTCGTGAACTTCTTCGGTCCCAAGGACGGCCTGGTTCACATCTCGGAATTGGCGGCCAAGCGCGTGGCGAAGACCAGCGACGTGGTGCAGGAAGGCCAGGCGGTGAAGGTCAAGCTGCTCGGCTTCGACGACCGCGGCAAGGTGCGCCTGTCGATGAAGGTGGTCGATCAGGTGACCGGTGAAGACCTCAGCAAGAAGCAGGAGACTGACGCCGCGCCGGCCGGGACTGGAGCCCAGCCGCAAGCCTAAGCCGACACGCTAAACTCATAACAGCCGCCCGCCCGACGCATAGTCTCGGCGGGCGGTTCTGTTTTAGGATCGCGGCGCTGAGAACAGGCCATCATGCCCAAGGTCGAACTTGCATCCGTTCGCGAAATCAAAGGCAGCGGCTATCCCGCGCCATACGACGCGCCCTGCAAGGAACGCGTGCGCCAGCGGCTGGGCAACGCGGGCGGGCTCAGGGATTTCGGGGTCAATCTCATGCGCCTGGCGCCCGGAAATTGGTCGAGCCAGCGCCACTGGCATTCGGACGAGGACGAATTCGTCTATGTGATCGAAGGCGAATTGACGCTCATCGAAGATGGCGGCGAGACGCACCTGCGCGCGGGCGACTGCGCGACCTTTCCCAAAGGCAATGGTAACGGTCATCATTTGATCAACAGATCGGGCGCGATGGCGGTCTATCTCGAGGCGGGCGCGCGCTCGCCCGCCGATGTGATTACCTGTTCCGACATCGACATGATGAGCCCGAGTGCCGACGGCCGGTTCCTCCACAAGGACGGCACGCCTTATCCTAACCCCTGACGGAGACCTGCATGCCCAAGATCGACGTGACATCCGTGCCGGAGCGTACAGGCTCGGGCTATCCCGCGCCGTTTCATGAAAAATGCGTCGAGCGTATGCGCAAGCGGCTGGGCGACGCGGGCGGGCTCTCCCAGTTCGGCGTCAATCTGCTGACGCTGGCGCCCGGCGCGTGGTCGAGCCAGCGCCACTGGCATTCGGCGGAAGACGAGTTCGTCACTGTGCTGTCCGGCGAGGTGGTTCTGATCGACGACGCGGGAGAGGAGATCCTTCGTGCGGGCGGCTGCGCAGCCTTTCCGAAAGGCGACGGCAACGGCCACCATCTCGTCAACAAATCCGGCGCACCCGCGATCTGCCTCGAAGTGGGGACGCGATCGGATGACGATTTCTGTACCTACCCCGACATCGACCTGCAGATCGACGCCAAGGTGGGCGAATTTGCGCACAGGGACGGCACGCTTTATCCTAAGCGATGACGGTCGCCGCCCCATTGTTGGTTAATGGGGCTTCATGTTCTTGTCAGCAAGCTGTGCGATAGATAGCTTCGCTGCGGGCGGGGAATGGTCGGGGGCGTCATGCTTACATTCATGCGGTTTCTCAGTCTGGTCGTCGTCGTCGTCGCGCTGATGCTGCTCGGCGCGGACATGGTGACGTCGTTGGAGAATCTGGAAAAAGGCGGGCACATCGCGGTGCGCTCGCTGGGAACGATCTGGGGCTTGCTCGATCAGGGCAGCCTCGCTGCGTTCGGGCATTGGTCCGCGGCGACGCTTCCGGGGTTTCTCGTCGGCGCGATCGATTGGCTGCTCGGCGTCTATGGCTGGTTTGCGGTCGGCGTCATCGGCATGGTGATGGCGTTTTTCTTCGGCCGCAACAAGCACGAGAGCGCGTGAACGCGCGTCAGCGGTTGGCGCCCGGTTTCCACAGCACGTCATTGCCCTTGTTCGCGGCGCGGCTCATCACGAACAGATGGTCCGACAGCCGGTTGATGTAGCGCAGCGCCGCATCGCCGACCTTCTCGCTCCTGGATAGTTCGACCATCAGCCGCTCGGCCCGTCGCACGATGGCGCGGGCGAGATGCAGGTGCGCCGCCGCCGCGCTTCCTCCCGGCAGCACGAAGGACTCGAGCGGCTTGAGCTTCGCGTTCATGGCGTCGATTTCCCGCTCCAGGCGCGTCACCTGGGCCTCGGCGATGCGCAGGCGCGACTTCGTGCTGTTGGCCGTCTCGGGGACGCACAGATCGGCGCCCAAATCGAACAGATCGTTCTGGATGCGCGCCAGCATAGTGTCGAGCTTGCCTTTGGCGTGGAGCCGCGCCAGCCCGATGGCGGCATTGGCCTCGTCCACCGTTCCGAAAGCCTCCACGCGCAGCGCGTGCTTGGCGACGCGCTTGCCGTCGCCGAGCGAGGTCTCGCCCTTGTCGCCGGTCTTGGTATAGATGCGGGTCAGTCGAACCATCCCGAGAACTTATCCTCAAGAGCGCAATCGGAAAAGTGCGAAGCGGTTTTTCGACAAATTGCGCGACAAAAAATGGTCCAGCCTCGTGGCAAAGGTTGCAGTGGGCCGTCCGCCGGTTATCATCCGCCCCGACCATTCGAGAGTGATGTCATGCCCGTCGAAGTGCCCGAAATCATCGAAGTGGAAACCACCCGCGTCGCCTGCGACGGTGGGGGGCGCGCCTTGGGGCATCCCAAGGTCTATCTCGAAATGGGCGACGAGGATTTCGTCGAATGCCCCTATTGCGACCGCCGCTTCGTGCTCAAGACCGGAGCCGGGAAACATTGAGCGCCGCGCTCAAGAAGGGCGACCATCTCTATCTGATCGACGGATCGGGCTATCTGTTCCGCGCTTATCACGCGCTGCCGCCGCTCTCGCGCAAATCCGACGGGCTCCCGACCGGCGCGGTCTCCGGCTACTGCAACATGCTGTGGAAGCTGCTCGAGGACATGAAGGACGGCGACCGGCCGACCCATCTGGCGGTGATCTTCGACGCCGGCAAGAAGACCTTCAGGAACGACATCTATCCCGAATATAAGGCCAACCGGCCCGACCCGCCCGAGGACCTGATCCCGCAATTTCCCCTGGTGCGCGATGCCACGCGCGCCTTT
>Ga0265313_10003020_pt1 | contig 13991 bp, 15 predicted proteins | sample 4123metaG_FD_203122 | JGI IMG/M metagenome (GOLD analysis project Ga0265313, IMG submission 203122) | Rhizosphere microbial communities from Carex aquatilis grown in University of Washington, Seatle, WA, United States - 4-1-23 metaG | ecosystem: Host-associated > Plants > Roots > Rhizosphere >...
ATGGGCTTGCATGCCGCTGGAGGCGACTGACCCTTGCAAGGTCGGTGAGGTGGGTTCGACTCCCATCAGGTCCACTGAACGACACGGGCTGCTGGTCCAATGGGACGACGCCGGCTCCGCAAGCCGGCCCCGTGCCCTTGGAGAACCGGGCGGTTCAACTCCGCGGCGGTCCACTGAACAATATGGGCGCATGGTCCAACGGGACGACACCAGCGCGGCATGCTGGCCCCGTCCCGATGGGAAACCGGCGGGTTCAATTCCCGGTGGGTCCACTGGAAGAGGCAACGGAAGGTAGCCGGATACGGTTGGCCGGGCCTCTTTGCTAAAGCGGTTCTCTGAAACATGGGATGAGGGTTCGACTCCCTTGCCTTCCGCTTGATTGGTTTGAACGTGTGCCCCGATGGTGAAATGGAAATCATTCCCTGCTTCTAACTGGGCGTTCCGGGTTCGAGTCCTGGTCGGGGTGCTGATGTTCGTTGTGGTGTTCGTGGTGTAGCGGTTTCTGCACGCCCGGCTGTGAACCGGAAGGTATGGGTTCGACTCCCCTCGTACACCCTGGTGAAAGGAGGGTTTCTCGTGATCTCGAAGGTACTTCAGCGGCCGGCCCTGGTGCTTAACCGCAACTGGCAGCCAGTCAATGTTGCCACGGTGGCCCGTGCGCTTATGCTGCTCTGGAACGAGTCGGCCCGCGTGGTTGATCCGGCTGACTACCAGGTCTACACCTGGGCTGATTGGTCGCGGCTGGCTCCACGCGACGACGAGCCGGTGATCCGGACGATTCGGCAGCGGCTGCGCGTGCCGGAGGTGATCGCCCTGACCGCCTACGACCGCCTCCCCACGGCGGCCGTGACGTTCAGCCGGCGAAACATCTTCAAGCGTGACCACTTTACGTGCCAGTATTGCTCTGTGCAGCCGGGTCCCGAGGAACTGACCATCGACCACGTTGTGCCACGGTCGCAGAGTGGAACCTCGACCTGGGAGAACTGCGTGCTGTCGTGCGTGGACTGCAACAAGAAGAAGGCAGACCGGACGCCGGAGCAGGCGGGCGTGCGGCTGCGAAAGCAGCCTGTGCGGCCGGTTTGGAAGCCACTCTACGCCGCTCATCGCGAGCGGATCGAGAGCTGGTCGAAGTTCGTGAGCGAGGCGTATTGGAACGTCCCACTCTTGTAACAAGTTCTTTCTGCCGTTCCGCCGCACCGAAAAAGAATTGCGCCTCCATACGGTCCACGCTCATCGGGAAGAACCCTCGTTCGTCGATAAGATGGCCCTTGATCATGTAGCGCCATTGCCGGTGCTGCCGGCCTTCCTGCCCTTGGATGCGTTCAACATAAATCCCCATCCGCTGGCCGTCAACCGTTTTGCCACCGAAGACCATTTGGAGCAGCTCACGCTTTTCCTCCCACGTCATTTTGTCCAGGGCACTGTTGGCATGACTTACCTTTGCCCATAGTCGCGCCGAAACCAGCTTACGACCTTTCGGCTTGAAACGCCGCATGGCATCGGATACCCGCTTGGCCGTTGACTTGGCCAACGCTGGCGATGGCACTTTGTCCAGATACTCCGCCAAGCGTTCGGCTTCTGCCGTTAGTTTGGTTTCACGCTCCGTAAGCGCTTGCAATTGGCCTTCGGCTTGGGTTTCGGTGATGCTGCCGTTGACGATGAACTTGATGAGCCGATCGCGGCCCTCTTTCAGCTTGGCTAGCCCGTCGGCAATGCGTTCCTGTCGCTGCTGGTATTCCTTGATCGTATCTCGGTTTGGCGTGGCTTCCTCAATGGCCTTCTCGACCGCCTTGGGATTACCGAAGCACTCGAACAGATGCCGGATTACCACGTCCTCAAGGTCGTCGGCTCGAACGAAGCCACCCAGGCAGTTCTCACATCCTGGGGCGTGCCGGTAGTAACGCTGCCCCTTGGCTACCTGACCTGACATGGCACGATCACAATGGGCGCAAAACAGCATCCGGCTGAACAGGTGTTTGTGCTTCGACAGGCCGTGCCTGTAGGTCTTGTTCGCCTCGGCCGTTTTCTTGACCGCCTTAATGGTCTTGTGGTCAAGCAGCGGAGGGATGGTCACTTCGATGGTCTCGCGAATGTTGAACCGGTCCGAAGCGAATTTCAAGGGCCATTTCGGCCCACACTTTTCGGTCAGGGTTCTATGGAGGTTGGACCGGTCCATGCCAAACTCTTTCGCCAGGTCAACCAAACCCTCGCCATCGACATAACGCTTGGCGATTTCTTCGATCATTGCTTTCTTTTCCGGCTCAACCTCCCATCGTCCCGCCGCGTCGTTGAAGTGTCGCCCAAACGGCCGGCTACCGACCGCCACCACTCCCCGCTTGGCCTTGGCGATACGGTTAAGGATGGACTTCTGGGCATTCAAAGCCGCTTGGTAGCCGTTCATCGTGGTCTGCAAGCCAAGGATGACCCTTTGGTTGGGGTCATAAAGGTCGTACTCTTGCACGAGCACGAAGAACCGAATGCCGTTATCCCGAAGCACATCAAGTCCCGTTTCGGACGCCACATTGTCGCGGCTCCATCGCGACGGGTCGGCAACGATAACCGCGTCGAACGGTTTTGACTTCCTGCGGGCATCGGTAAGCAGCTTATCGAGTTGCTCACGCTCCCAACCGGCTGTGGCGTGCTCTTGGCCGGCATACCGGGCGACAATGATGCCGCCAAGCAATCTGGCGGCGTCCGTGGCTTGCTGATCTTGGGTTCGCAGTGACTCGCCACGCTTCTCCTGCTTCTCGCTGGATACGCGGATGAGTGCCGCAAATCGAATCTTGGGCGTTTTCTTCGCCATGCGTCCTTGACCTTCCTTGACCGAGTGGGGAAAAGGGGCGGCGCGGCTATCCCGGTCAAGGTATTGATAGCCCGGCGCAGGTGATCAGTCCCGCACCGTGCCGCCAGTTGGATTTTACAGGATCAACTTCACTTTTTTGCTCGCTCGAAAAAATTTTCTAAAAAATCTGTCGTTGGCCGCCGAGACGACGAAAGCCCCGCCCCCCTCGACAAACAGACTGGTGGGGGCATTAGGCCGTCAGCATCGAGCCGGCCCTGGAGCGGCAATCGCAACGTGTGATTGCGGGTGTGCTTAACAGCACATGATTTAATAGCAATAAACTTATATCCACTTTATGCTCTACTGTGCATTCCACTGGAGCAATTGATTGCACCACAAGCGGATCGTCAGCATGCCACCTTGGCGTTCAATACATCGTAAACCGTCGGCCGCGATAGCTTAACCACCTTGGCGATGCGGGTGATCGGCATGTCCTGCGAATGCAGTTGCCGGATTATTTGCTCCTGGTCGGCCGTGACCTTTTTGCGCTTGCCTGGCAACGAGCCACCCCACCGTTTTCCTCGCGCTCGTGCTGCGGCTTGGCCAGCGGCAACACGCTCCCCGCGTAACTCGGTTTCGTACTCCGCAACGCTGGCCAGCATATTTGCCATCATGCGGCCCGCTGGCGTTGCGAGGTCAATTCCCTCTCGCATGCTGACCAGATTTACCCGGTACTGCCGTAGGTCAACGAACAGGGCAGTCAGCCCTTTGGCCGTCCGTCCGAGGCGATCAAGCCGCCAGACCACGATTTGGGAAACCCTTCCGGCCCGCATGGCATCCACCAGCTTGTTCCACGCGGGGCGGTCCATCGTCTTGCCGCTTGCCGTGTCTTTGTACCATTCGACCGGCTCTGGCTGGGCTGCGGCCCAGCGTTGCAAGTCGGGCTCCTGGCTCTTGGTGTCCTGCGCTCGTGTTGAAACCCGTGCATAAATAGCGATGTGCTTAGCCATTGTGATCCCTCCGGTTGCGATCAAGGCGGGCCAAGCCGGCCCAACTGGCAATGATCGCATGTTCACTAGTTTACTAACTCTGCGGAGGGGTGGCAAGTATCGTTTACAAACGGTGCTTTACGGGTTTGGGCGTGCCGGTTTGGCGAAAAACAGCGGGAAAACGCCCATCGCCCTGGCGTAGGAACAAACCTTACAGTTTCGCGTTTCGGCTTCCGCAGGGTAGTAGGGGCGGGAGGGTGCGGATTCAATTGCTTTGCCGAAACGCCTTGTTATCATGCACCCTGCCATCCGCCTGCCGTCTAGGACTTCTCCAGCCACGAAGGAAATGTGCTGATGAAACGCGCGACTTTGATCCTGGTGGCGTTGGGGCTGTGCTCGGGCGGCGTTGGGCAGGCGAGGGGCGAATTCATTACTTTTTTGTTCAACACGGGCGTAGATAGTACGGGCACGCCCTTGTCAGATGGCACGGTTGGCGATCCGCATTACTTGCTCACCTCTGTCCCGTTAGGCAGCACCACTGACACCCTCATTCGCACCGCCGCCGGATTCCCCATCAACGTCTACCTTGGTGATGACTCCAAGTCGGCCTGGATCGGTCCCAATAACGATTACAGTTTTGACTCGCCGACGGGTTTGTACGATTACCGGACCACGTTTGACCTCTCCGGATTAGTCCCGAGCACAGCCAGCATCCTGGGGCAGTGGGCAGTTGACAACGAAGGAATCGACATCCTCATTAACGGCGCATCCACCGGGAACACAATTGGGACAGTCGGGGACCCTCTAGGTGTTTCGTTTAACACTTGGACCTCGTTCGACATCACAGGTGGATTCGTCGAGGGAGTGAACACCCTGGATTTCCTCGTGTACAACGATTTCGGACCAACCGCCTTGCGCGTGGAAATGACGGGCACGGCATCCACCGTCCCCGAACCTGACACCCTCACCCTTTGTTGCTCTGCCATTTTCGGCATGGCCGGTTTCGGCTGGTGGCGACGAAAACTCGCGTCGGCTTGATCCTGGCCGTCGCTAGACTTCTCACGGCCGCTCTTCCGGGCGTTGTGTTCTTTGGAGCTTCGGATGGCTTTGCAGAATCAACCAAGTCAATTCCTGTCCCGGTTCCTGGGCGTCGTTGTCACCCTCATAAGGGCGACGGACGCTCTCGGAATCTTGACGGGGGTTGTCGTTTTCCTCTACCTGGCCGGTTGGCTGTTGGTAACGATCAAGATTGCACTTTCGTTACTGCTCGGTGCTGCTCTCCTGATCGGTGGGCTTGCCCTATTTTATGGATTTGCGCCGTCCCCGTCCGGCACGAAGACCGCGGAGCAGAAAGCCAATCGTAGGATTGCAAAGGCTTGCGGTGAGGCGTTCCTCATCGTTGCAATGGTTCTAGGTTGCCTGTCTGGCTCTGGGAAACCAACTACATCGGGGACGGGAGCAGCACGTGATGGGACGGTGGGCGGCGAGGTAAGCGCACCCATGACCGATCTTTCGTCCCAGGTCGGATTCTACTGCGAGCAAGCTGCGTCTCGAATGATGTCCCTAAGCGATGCAATAAAGGGTGTCACTGACCTTTCGCTTGAAGCGAGCCCCGTTACTTCCCCCGACAATGACTGGCGATCCCAATGGGCGGTTGCCACCGGTAAACTGAAAAGTTCGGGTCAATCGGTGGGGGCCATTGTCCCGGTTCCGGCTGAAATGCAGAAGGTAAATGGGATACTCCACCAGATAGGCGAAGAAGCCAGGGATTGTGCGGATTTGTGCCTGCGAGTAGTGGACGGGTCTGACGCGGCGCTGCATAAGGAGGCGGCCGCGCGCCTTCAGCGTATCGACGAGCTACTCAAAAAAGTGGGTAAGCTGATAACGGAGGCGAAACGGCGGAGTGGCGTGGAAACTAGCCCCGACGGAGATAGTAGTAGACGGCCAAAGTTACCGCAATAGGCCCAAGGAATGCCGAGTAAAGCAGCAACTTCACCCAAGGTGCCAATTGGGTGACGTCGTCACGAGCGTCTGGAGAACGGCTATGCAAATTTGAGGAAGGGGTTCCGCCGGCCGCCACCACGTCTAACTCAGTTGCGGCGATAGTCTTGTCCAAATCGGCCAGTTCCATCTCAGTTGCGGCGATGGTCTTGTCCAAATCGGCCAGCCTAGCTCTCGCTTCTCGGTCTTCCGTGGCTTCGGTTGCCGGCTCTTCGTTCTTGTGGCGCGCTTCTTCATTGTCGCCTGCTTGCTCTGGCTTCGTGGCTGCCGCAACCTGCGTTGGTGCTTCGGCCGACAAATTCGTGTCAGGTGCAATGTCTTTCTCGCCCTTCTCTTTGGAGGGGGGGCCACCAACGGAAGCAGTGCTTAGGCGTGGCTCCGGCTTTTCGTTGCCACGGGTCCGACGTGCTGTTGACTGCATTGGGCGGCCGGCGGAAAAGTTCCTGCTGATGCTACTGGGATCAATCCGCGTCCACTCTCCTAAGCCAGCCGCCTCGTCTTTCTTTATCTGCTCTTCAATCAGCTTCGAAATCTTCGCCTCGTCGCATTCCAGTAAGAGCACGGTCTTCATGGCCCCATCGACGGCCATGTAGCTATATGTTTGGGTGATTACAACTGGGCGGGCTAGGTAAAACCGGACATCATCGGTAACTTTGGACAAGTCCAAGCCCTGAAGCAGCAGAAAAACGGGTTTGTGGTCCGACGGCCCAGCATATACGAGCAACCCACCGGAAGCCGTTTTTTGAACCGCGGTGAACCTCCACCGCGAGATTCCCCAGTCGCCTACTTGGAAATCGCGGGGGAACCTCTTCCTGCCTTCCCCTACCGTGCCGACGGTAATTGTCTTTATTGACGGAGCGAGAGACGTGACGCGGGCCTGCGTCCAAGTCTCACTGGCACCAAATAAGTCGATTCCCAACTGAGTTTCTTTTTTGTATTCGGCGTCACTAGCTTTTCGCTTCTCTCGAAGGTCATCCATAAATTGATGCGCCCGTGGCGAGTTTGCTTCGATGGCCTCGATGGGTTGCGCGTAACATGACGCTGCCAAGACGGCCCAAGCCGTCGTCGTCCGTAGGATTTCCTTCATCGTCAGCCTCGATTTAGCTCGTCGTGACAAATCCAAGGAGGGGAAGTAGTTCCCGGTAACCTTCAGTGTAGCGGCTTGGGAGTAGGCGTCCAACCAGTTGGCGGATGGTTTGAACCACCCTTGTTTTCTGGCACGACATGGCGTTGGCCCGCTACAATGCACCCTTGGGCGCGATGTTCAATAATCCTGCAAACCGGCACGCAAGCCTGACCTCGGCCGCAAATCCACGGTCATCGTGGCGGTTTTGCCAAAATCGAATGGGAAACCAAGCATGCGCACGATAGGCAGCGGCAACTGGACCAGAGTAAAACGCAAGTACACCGTCGAAGAGTCGTTGGCCCTCGGCATGGGTGATTTTCGTGGCCGACTTTCCCCAAATGCGGCCGGCACATTCACTTGGACTTGGGCCGATGGCGACAGTTCATCCATCGGTTACAACGTCTGTTGGGTGGCCGGCGTGCCCATCATCGACCTGGCGTACCGCTGGCGGAATACTGAAGACGTCAGCATTTCGATTCGACTTGAAACCACGCCAACACAATTCGGCGGAGAGCGGTGGTGGTTCAATTGCCCGATGATCGTGGCGGGCGTGGCATGCAATCGACGGGCCGGCAAGCTGTACCTTCCCCCTGGGGCGAAATGCTTCGGTTGCCGGCTCTGCCACGGGCTGACTTATCGAAGTTGCCAAGAGGCGCATCAGGCCCAACGCTTTTTCAACCGGGTGGCGGGGCTATGGTCATGAAACGGGTGGAGTGCGCCGTTCGTGGTCGTGGGTTTGGCCGTGGCATGCCCGAGAACGCTCCTGGCGTTGCGCCTCGTGCGTAGATTTGGCCGACTAGGCCCCAAGGGGTACAAGTAACGCAAATTCACGGCTAACAAGGCCACAGTCGGGAAGGAGGTGGGCATGGTGAACGCGAACGAAAGTAAGTACCCGTTCTCCTGGCTGAGTACACCGGAAAAAACTTGTATCGGCTGTGGCATTGCGGTGATAGGCACCCTGTTCCTGGTATTGTTAATGGTCATCCTCGCCAATTCGAAAGCAACACGTAATGAAATAATGAAATTGGGAAAGCAAACTGACCGCCAGGCACCGCCAGCCACGAGGGCGGCTGCGGATCCATTGAAGGCTGAAAAGGTCGACAATCCGTTGGAGACTGGGAAGGTTGACAATTCGTTGGTGACTGGCGAGCCGCTTCCGGTTTCTGAGCAGGAGGCTAAGGATGCTGTTTTGGCCTATATCGAAGAACGTGACAAAAGGGAAAGTAACCGCTCGGAAAACGATCGAAGGGAACTCGATAGGAAATTTCAAGAGTTGAAGGGACAGCAAACTAGATTTGGGCTGTACTTCAAGTCCGGTGAGTTAAAGTATGACAAGCAAATAGGAAGAGACTTGTCCGTCGGGGCCGTTGCGTACCTGTACCGCCCAACCATATCAAATATCACTGGTCCCAGAGTGGCGTATGTGAGGTTCGGCCATATGCTTGCCATAGCAATTGGTTGGCCGACGAGTGGCAAGGTGGATGGCGAATACTTAGTTGAAAAAGTTGGAGCCATTGTCATTTCAACGGCAAACTATGAAGATACCGAGGGCGTGATAAGGAACGTCTACGTTATTCAGCCATTCGACCTCGACGGCTGGCTCAAAAAGATGGGACAGAACGAGTAGTACAAACCCCTGTCATTGCGCCTCGTGGGCAGATGTCGGCAATTGGCACCGTGGGGCCATGCTTGGCAAATCTACGCTGAGCCGGCGTGACAAAAGCGTTGGGCGAGGGTTGGCCGCGTGGGCCACCAACTAACCCGTGGTGCGGCGTCGCGGTGCGGGCCTACTTCGAATATGGTCTACGATAGCCCGACTTCTTCAGCTCTTTGTTGCTCAAACGTTTTTCTTCAGGTCCATACTTTTTGTATGGTACTCGCCCTCCCTTTTTTGGTTCAACTTCCACATTGGTTGTCTGTTTGCTAACGATTCCCCTATCACGCTCTTGCATTTGCCGAAACAATCGAGCCTGTTCTGCCTGCTGCTGAGCAAACTGCTCAGGGTTGACCGGCATCCCTCACCGCCTCGTAACGCAAACAGGCGGAGCGCTACCACCACGCAATGCGTCGTCGAGCGGGTTCGGCGTCTTGCCTTTAGCGTAGGGCACTCGGGCGGTCGAAACCGAAACCAACAGGAGCACCAGCAGAAACGGTACAATGACAAACTTGCCGATGATGGTCGTTCGCCGCATGCTTTGCCTGCCTTTCTGCGAATAAATGCGCACCCCAACCAGCAATCTCGCCACCCAAAATACTACCCAGGTGGCTTGCCAGCAACTGCGCAATAGCGCAGATGGGTGGTCCTTGGTTGTTTGTACTGAATGATGGATTCGAAAGCATGGTGGGCGTGTACTAGGGGTTATTGGTGGTGTTCGTGGTGGGCAAAGCGGCACAAAACCCCGTATTTTACCGGGTCAACGGGGCATTGAGGTCATGTGTGGGCACGCCAAAACCGTACAGCCCCTCAAGCCAGGCTAGCGACCCAGCCTTGAACTGTCGATCTTGGCAGTGTCGTCTGTTTGGCGATTTGGCCGAGTGATGCGCCGGCAAGCCGCATTTCACGTACACGCGGGAGGAGTTTTAGCCGGCGCTGCTTCTTGTAACCGGGCTGTTTCTTCCTTGGCCGCCCGCCCTTGTTGCCCGTGCCTTCCTGGCCACGATTTTGCTGATACCAGTGCACGGCCTCCGGGTCAGCATCTGGATGAAGGAGAGTAAGCAAAGTCACGCCGTTGGCAAGCCGTACCAAGTCCTCGAAGTCCAAGTCCGTCGGCAACGCCCCTTGGTTCGTTTCATCGTTGAAGTGCTCGCTACGAATAAACCGGTCCACCGACTCCGCCACCAGCGGCACGCCCAGCTCCCTTGCTCTGGCAATGGCTGCCATCAAACGAGGTCGGTCGTCACGTCGCCAACCAGACTCGACCTCCCCATAACAAGCAACCACGACGATGCCGTATCGCTTGAGCACCTGGCGGGCCTTCCGCTCCTGCCGTTTGAGCGTGCCCTTGCGATTCTGGCACCTCCCCGAAACCCGGCAGTACAGCACGACCATAAGGATGGGATGATGGCGGTGATGCGTTGCCAAGTGCTTGATGTAGTCACCCGCGTCAGCCGGCCACTTGTACATCAGCCAGCGTCGAATTGTCGATGGCATGAGCCGGCGTCGAATCGTCTTTCGCATTTGCATTCCTTTCCCGGGCAAACCACCAACTCGGCGCTGGCGTTTCCCGTCGTTGTGTTGTGGTTTCCAAAAACTGGTTGATTAACTCGCCCCACCGTTACGGTGTTGATCTGCCCCCTGTCGCACGTCTCGGCACGTCCACGGCAGTGGGGGGTGTGGCGACCACTTCTCGCCACCACAGGGCCAACTTGGGCCTTTACGGGCCGAACCTGGCCGATGCCGCTGGTGTCCTGCCTTTGTGCCATTTCCTAGCCTGCCGCCGCGCGTTTGTTGGCCACTGCCGTGGTGCCGGTCAGGGCAAAAGGCAGTGTGTAACTAGTGTGCAGCGTACTGGAACGTCGAGCTCGACAGTTAACGGGCAGCCAAAGCGTACCGACCCAAGTGGGCAGCTTGGGTCGGACTTACAGGATCGTGCTCCTCACGAGAGCAAGCGGCCTCCAAAACCGCCCGACGGGGTTCGAATCCTCGCGATCCTGCTGATGCCGATGTGGCCGAACAGCGAGGCGCCGGTTTTGTAAACCGGTCGATGCTGGTGCCCAGCGTTTGCGGTTCAAAAAAAACAGGCAGTCGTCGGCTCTTGGTTGATGATTTGTCCCGATGGTGTAGCGGATCGCACGCGACCGTCCGAAGGTCGTGGTCCTGGTTCGATTCCAGGTCGGGATACTGTTGGTAGTTGCCCTACGAGTGTGCCGGCGAGCACGGCGGTCTTCGAAACCGCAAGACGAGGTCCGATTCCTCGGCGGGGTACTTGGTTTGGTACAGATTGTCCTCGGAGTGTGCCGGATTCGCACGCGACCCTGCGAAGGTCGAAGACCAGGTTCAATTCCTGGCGAGGACACTTGATGGATATGGCGCTGGAGCCAGACGGGAAGGCGGCCGCCTGGGGCACCGCCGCGCAGCGGTGGTCTACAGCTTTAAGCGGGTTCGACTCCCGCCGGCGCTTCTGACCGCCCAACTGCCGGCTCGGACTACATCCTTGGAACGATGAAATGGTCCGAACCAAATCTTCGTTGGACGGTCTTTCAAGCAGCCCAATTGCTCGCCGGGACTACACCAACAGGTTTTTCCACCTGTTCCGCAAGGAACGGTGTCTCGGCAACTCTTCGTTGGGCCTTGATTTGAATTGAAACTTGCGACGGCCGCACCACGTGTCACGTCGCCCTCGAAATAATGACCGACTGCCCGAGTGGAGTACATCCACCAACGCGTTGCCAGGGAAGCGGGAGCTTCCCAGTACCCGAAAAACGGTACGGCGCTCTGCTCAACCTTCGTCGGCTCCTTTTTCAAGGGAGGTTCATCATGGCCAACAAGACGCTGTTTTTGAGCGCCAGCAGCACGCTTCCGCGGGCCGAGGTCCGCAACGAGGCCGGCGGCGTGGCCTACCAGCTCGCGCCAAAGCACGCACTGGCCCAACTTGCGGCCACCGGTTGCTTCAACGGCACCTACTACGCCGATGCTTCGGCCCAGCTCAATGATCTGCGGGCCCTGGTGGACCAGGTGGACGACAATGCCTTCTTGGCAAAGCTCGCGGTCTACAGCCGCGAGCAGGCCTTCATGAAGGACATGCCGGCCGCGTTGCTGGTGGTCCTGGCCCGTCGCGACACCCGCTTGTTCCAGCTCGCGTTCGACCGCGTGGTGGACAACGGCCGCGTTCTACGCACGCTGTTCCAGATGGTTCGCTCGGGCCAATTCGGCCGCAAGGGCCTATCGTCGTCGTTGCAGCGGGCGTTCCAACGCTGGCTGAACACTGCGTCGGTCGAGCGACTGCTGTCGGCCTCGATCGGCAATGACCCGAGCCTGCGTGACATCCTGCGGTTGGCTCGGCCGACCCCGGCTGACAACCGCCGGCGTGCGCTATTCGGCTGGCTGACCGGCAAGGAAATGGCCAAGTGGGCGCCGGCGACGGAGGCCGACCTGCCGGAGCAGGTTCGTGCGCTGGAAGCGTACCGGCATGCCGAGACGGCCGAGCAGCAGGTGGAGATCCTGCGCGACCGGCAGTTCCGATGGGACTTACTGGCCGACGCAGCGAAGGACCGTGATGTTTGGCGGGCGATTGCGCGCCAGATGGGTCCCCAGGCACTGCGGATGAACCTCAACACTTTGCTGCGCCACGAAGTCTTCGCGACTGGTGGGTCGGCGGCCTCGGTCGGCCGGCGCATCGCGGAGGCGTGGGGCCTGGTTTCGTGGACGAACGACGAGATGGTGGACTACGTGGCGAGCCGGCTTGCCGACGCTGACGAGATCCGCCGCTCGCGCCAGTTCCCGTACCAGTACCTGGCCGCGTACATGAACGCCGGCGACGACGTGCCGCAGAAGATCAAGGCTGCCCTGCATAAGGCGGCGGAGATCGCCTGCGGTAACATCCCGGAGCTGCCGGGACCGGTTGTGATTGGTCTCGACGTGTCGGGCTCGATGAGCTCGTCCGTCACGGGTAGTCGTGGCCGGGGCGCGACGAGTAAGATGCGGTGCGTGGACGTGGCGGCACTGTTTGCCGCGGCGATCCTCCGCCGAAACCCGGAGAGTATCATCATCCCGTTCGATAACTTGACGCATGAGCCACGGGTTGATCCGCAGGATTCGATCCTGAGCTTGGCGGAGCGGCTGGCAAAGTTTGGCGGTGGCGGCACGAACTGCTCGCTGCCGCTGGCCAAGGCCAACCGCGACTACCTGCACCGCCGCTTCGCCGGCTGTGTACTGGTGAGTGACAACGAGAGTTGGGTCGGTTCAGGCCGGGGCGGCTCGACGGCCGTAATGACCGAGTGGCAGGACTTCGTCAAGAACCAGTTGCGGCTGCAAGGTGCCGGCATGATTGGCCCCAAGCTGATCTGCATCAACTTGCAGCCGTACGCCACGACTCAGGCGCCGGAGCGCAGCGACATCTTGAACATTGGCGGATTCAGCGATGCCGTGTTCGGGGTCGTGGCTGCTTTTCTGGGTGATGACGCTGGCCGGTTCGTGGCCGAGATCGAATCGGTCGTTTTGTAAACGAAACGCCCCTGGTGCCTTCGGGTGCCAGGGGCGGTTTTGTTGCGCCGAGAAGGAGGCAAGCCAGGGTTGATATCCGAGTGGCAGGCAAGGCGCCGACTTGGCCGGCCCCAAGCTGATCCGCATCAACCTGCGGCTCCACGCCACGACCCAGGCGCCCGAGCGGGGCGCCTTCCTGAACGTCGGCGGCTCCGTGACGCTGTGTTCGGCGTCGTGGCCGTGTTCCTGGGTGACGATGCCGGTTGGTCCGTGGCCAAGGTCGAGGCGGTTAAGGACGATTGGAACGAACGGGACTATCGGCCACAACACACCCGAAACCCACAGTTGTAGAACCGTTGTGTCGGAAGGTACTCGATGCGGCACGCGGAACGACAATCGCGATCGCCCGAGTTGAATGCGCCACTGCGAACTACGTGACCAGGCCCAGCGGGTGGGCCTGGTGGATCGCTGACTGCCTCGGTGCTGTACTCACCATACCAATCCCAGCACCACTCCCGGACATTGCCGTGAACGTAATGCAGTCCAAAGGGGTTGGCGGCCGGTCCCTCTACGGAATGAGTTATGTCGGAGCCAACCCAGCCATGCTGGGCCAAAGTCAACTCGTCATCGCCGAATGACCACCGCGTGGTTGTGCCTGCACGGCAAGCGTACTCCCACTCGGCCTCAGTGGGTAGACGATACCCGTTGCCTCCGATAACCTTGACCTCCGCGCCGTCACGCAGATAGTATGGGGGCCGTTTCTCCTCCTCGCTCAACTTGTTGCAGAAGTCGATGGCGTCGAACCAGGTCACCTGTTCCACCGGGTATTGGTTAGTATCAAAGTCTTTCACGGCCTCCTTGCCCTGTCCGGTGGGCGAGAAGTGTGACGGATTGACACCCATTACCTCCTGATATTGCTGTTGCGTAACTTTACAACAGCCCAGATAAAAC
>Ga0265313_10003021_pt1 | contig 13990 bp, 12 predicted proteins | sample 4123metaG_FD_203122 | JGI IMG/M metagenome (GOLD analysis project Ga0265313, IMG submission 203122) | Rhizosphere microbial communities from Carex aquatilis grown in University of Washington, Seatle, WA, United States - 4-1-23 metaG | ecosystem: Host-associated > Plants > Roots > Rhizosphere >...
GGCAATATCAATTTCAAATAAACTTTGTCGCGGTTTCACGCGCGGACGGCAATTGCGCACCATTATTGCCCGACGATGACGAATGGTGCAGTGCCGCGATTTTGCGCAACGCTGCTATTGTGCCGCGCGATCAAGCGCTTGATGCGTCATGAGCAGGACGCATGACGTAAGTAGAAATTATTCCGACGCGCCGCTTCGGCGGCGCCGATTTTCTGCTAGCCTTTCGCCAACTCCAACAAAGGAGGCAAGCCGTGGCCCTTGCCTTGAAGTGGGAAGTCCTGGCGGTCTGCACCGTCTTCGCTTTCGTCGGCGCGATCCTGCTGGGAGCATTCTAGGTTCAAGCAGACTGCGACAAGCCAACGATGCCGGCGCGAGCCGGATAAATTCGGAAAAGCACCGGAGAACTCTCTCCGGTGTTTTGTTTTGTTGCGCTACGCCGCCGCGGTCGCCTTCACAGCGCGCGGATCGTAGTTGAGGATCGGCGCCAGCCAGCGCTCGGCCTCGCCGACGCTCCAGCCCTTGCGCCGCGCGTAATCCTCGACCTGGTCGCGCTCGATCTTGCCGACGCCGAAATAGGCGCTCTGCGGGTGGCCGATGTAGAGGCCGCACACCGCCGCGCCCGGCCACATGGCGTAACTCTCTGTCAGCGTGACGCCGATGCGCTCGGCCTGCAGCAGCTCGAACAGCGTACCCTTCTCGGTGTGGTCGGGCTGCGCCGGATAGCCTGGCGCCGGGCGGATGCCGCGATACTGCTCGGCGATGAGCTGCTCGCCGGAGAAATTCTCCTCCGGCGCGTAGCCCCAGAACTCCTTGCGCACGCGCTGGTGCAGCCGCTCGGCAAAGGCCTCGGCGAGGCGGTCGGCCAGCGCCTTGACCATGATGGCCGAGTAGTCATCGTTGGCGCGCTTGAAGCGGTCGGCGACCTCGTCCTCGCCGATGCCGGCGGTGACGGCGAAGGCGCCGACGTAGTCGGCAATGCCGGTGTCGCGCGGCGCGACGAAATCGGTGATCGCCGTATTGAAGCGGCCCTCGCGCTTGGAGAGTTGCTGGCGCAAGCCATGCATGACCGCGATCGGCTTCCCCCTCGCCTCGTCGGCGAAGACCTGGATGTCGTCGCCCACGGCGTTGGCCGGCCAGAAGCCGATGGTGGCGCTCGCCTTGAACCAGCCCTCGCCGACGATCTTGTCGAGCATCGCCCGCGCGTCTTCGTAGAGCGTGCGCGCGGCCTCGCCGTACTTGGCGTCTTCGAGAATGGCGGGGAACTTGCCGTTCAGTTCCCAGGTCGAGAAGAACGGCGTCCAGTCTATGAAATCAACGAGCTCGCGGATCGGATAATCCGCCAGCACCCTGGTGCCGAGGAACGTGGGCTTCGGCGGCGCATAGGCCGACCAGTCGAGCTTGAGCGCATTGGCGCGCGCCGCCTTGAGCGGCAGCCGCAGCTTGTCCTCCTGCGCGCGCGCATGCGTCGCGGCAATGCGGGCATACTCGCCGCGCAACTCGGTGACGTAGCCGGTGCGCTGCTCGCGCGACATCAGCGCCTGCGCGACGCCGACGGCGCGGCTCGCGTCATTCACGTGCACCGCCTGGCCGCGCTTGTAGTTCGGGTGGATCTTCACCGCGGTATGAACGCGGCTGGTGGTTGCGCCGCCGATCAGCAGCGGCAGATCGAGGCCCTGCCGCTCCATTTCCGCGGCGACGTGGCACATCTCGTCGAGGGACGGCGTGATCAGCCCGGACAATCCGATGATGTCGGCGCCGACCGCCTTGGCAGTTTCCAGAATCTTCGCCGCCGGCACCATGACACCGAGGTCGATCACCTCGTAATTGTTGCACTGGAGCACGACGCCGACGATGTTCTTGCCGATGTCGTGCACGTCGCCCTTGACCGTCGCCATGACGATCTTGCCGTTCGAGTTGGAATGCGAGCGTGCGTCGTGCTGCATGTAGGGCAACAGGTGCGCGACGGCCTGCTTCATCACCCGCGCCGACTTCACCACCTGCGGCAGGAACATCTTGCCGGAGCCGAACAGGTCGCCGACGATATTCATGCCGTCCATCAGCGGGCCTTCGATGACGTCGAGCGGGCGCTTGGCTTTCAGCCGCGCTTCCTCGACGTCGCCCTCGATGAAATCGGTGATGCCCTGCACCAGGGCGTGGCTCAGCCGCGCCTCGACCGGCTTGTCGCGCCAGGCGAGGTCCACTTCCTTTGCTTCCTGGCCCTTGCCGCGGAATTTGTCCGCCAGCGCCAAGAGCCGCTCGGCCGCGTCGGCGCGGCGATTGAGCACCACGTCCTCGCAAGCCTCGCGCAGCTCCGGATCGAGCGTGTCGTAGACCGCGATCTGCCCGGCATTGACGATGCCCATATCCATGCCGGCCTTGATGGCATGATAGAGGAACACCGAGTGCATGGCCTCGCGCACGCGCTCGTTGCCACGGAAGGCAAATGACAGGTTGGAAACGCCGCCCGAGACGTGCGCGTGCGGCAGGTTGGCGCGGATCCAGCACGCCGCCTCGATGAAATCCGCGCCGTAATTGTTGTGCTCCTCCATGCCGGTGGCGATAGCGAAGATGTTCGGATCGAAGATGATGTCCTCGGGCGGGAAGCCGACCTCTCTGGTCAGGATGTCGTAGGCTCGCTTGCAGATTGCGGTCTTGCGCTCGAAGGTGTCGGCTTGGCCCTTCTCGTCGAACGCCATCACCACGACCGCGGCGCCGTAGTGGCGCACGGTGCGGGCGTGCGCAATGAAGGCTTCCTCGCCTTCCTTCATCGAGATCGAGTTCACCACTGGCTTGCCTTGCAGGCACTTCAGGCCGGCCTCGATCACGGAGAACTTCGACGAGTCGACCATCACCGGCACGCGGGCAATGTCGGGCTCGGCGGCGATGAGGTTGAGGAAGGTTTTCATCGCCTCTTCGGAGTCGAGCAAGCCCTCGTCCATGTTGACGTCGATCACCTGCGCGCCGTTCTCGACCTGCTCGCGCGCGATGGAGAGGGCCGTGGTGTAATCGCCGGCGGTGATCAGCTTGCGGAATTTTGCCGAGCCGGTGACGTTGGTGCGCTCGCCGACATTGACGAAGGGAATCTCCGGCGTCAGCGTGAAGCTCTCAAGCCCGGACAGCCGCAATTGCTGCGGCACGTCCGGAATGGCGCGCGGCGTCTTGCCGGCCACCGCCCTGGCGATCGCCGCGATGTGATCGGGCGTAGTGCCGCAGCAGCCGCCGACAACATTGACCAGGCCGGCTTCGGCAAATTCGCCGAGCAGCTCCGCCATGAATTCCGGGCTCTCGTCGTAATAGCCGAACTCGTTGGGCAGGCCGGCATTCGGATAGGCACAGACGAAGGTGTCGGCGACGCGGCCGATCTCATCGACATGCGCGCGCATTTCCTTGGCGCCGAGCGCGCAGTTGAGGCCGATCGTCACAGGGTTGGCGTGCTTGACCGAATTCCAGAATGCCGCCGGCGTCTGCCCCGACAGCAGGCGGCCGGACCGGTCGGTGATGGTGCCGGAAATCATCACCGGCACGTCGAGCCCACGCTCCTCGCAGACTTCGGCAATGGCGTAGATCGCAGCCTTGGCATTGAGCGTGTCGAAGATCGTCTCGATCAGCAGCAGATCGGCGCCGCCGTCGAGCAGCCCGCGCACCTGCTCGCCGTAAGCTGCGCGCAACTGGTCGAAGGTGGTGGCGCGGAAGCCGGGATTGGACACGTCCGGCGAGATCGAGGCGGTGCGGTTGGTCGGCCCCAACGCGCCGGCGACGAAGCGGCGGCGGCCGTCTTCCTTGCGCGCCTGCACGGCGGCCTCGCGCGCCAGCGTCGCGCCCGCGAGATTGAGCTCGTAGGCGATGCCTTCCATGCCGTAGTCGGCCTGCGCGATGGCGGTCGAGGAAAACGTGTTGGTCGAGACGACGTCGGCGCCGGCGCGGAAATATGCCAGGTGAATGTCGCGCACGGCATCGGGACGGCTGAGATTAAGGAGGTCGTTGTTGCCGCGCACCTCGCGGTTCCAGGCGTCGAAGCGCGCGCCGCGATAGCCCTCTTCGTCGAGCTTGAGCTCCTGGATCATGGTGCCCATGGCGCCGTCGAGCACCAGAATGCGCTCGCGCATCAGGTTGAGGAAGGCGGATCGGGCGCTCGGCGGGGACGCGTTCACTGGAGACTCCATTCAGGCCGCCTGCTCGACCGTGGGGCGCAAGCCCAGCAGGTGGCAGATGGCGTAGACGAGATCGGCGCGGTTCATGGTGTAGAAGTGGAAATTGGTGACGCCGCGATCGAGCAGATCGATCACCTGCTCGGCGGCGACCGCGGCCGCGATCAACTTGCGCGTCGCGGCATCGTGATCCAGGCCGTGGAAGCGCTCGGCGAGCCACGCCGGCACCGAGGCGCCGCAGCGCTTGGCGAAACCGGCAGTCGCCTTGAAGTTCTGCACCGGCAGGATGCCCGGCACGATCGGAATATCGATGCCGCGCGCCCGCACGCGGTCGAGGTAGCGGAAATAGAGGTCGTTCTCGAAGAAGAACTGGGTGATGGCGCGGCTCGCGCCGGCGTCGACCTTGGCCTTGAGCATGTCGATGTCGGCTTCGACCGTCGGGCTGTCGGGATGCTTTTCCGGATAGGCCGAGACCGAGATTTCGAAGCCGCCGATGCGCTTGATGCCGCCAACGAGATCGGCGGCGTTGGTGTAGCCGCCTGGATAGGGCGCATAGGGCGTGCCAGGCTCGATGGAGTCGCCGCGCAGCGCCACGATGTGACGGACGCCGGCGTCGCGGTAATTGCGCACGATCTGGTCGATCTCCTCGCGGGTCGCGGCGATGCAGGTGAGATGCGCGGCCGGCGTCAGCGGCGTCTCGGCGAGAATGCGTTTCACCGTCGCGTGCGTGCGCTCGCGCGTCGAGCCGCCGGCGCCGTAGGTCACCGAGACGAAATCGGGCGCCAGCGGCGCCAGCCGTTCGATCGACTCCCACAGCGTCGTTTCCATCTCCTTGGTATTGGGCGGAAAAAACTCGAACGACACGCCGATGCGGCGGTGCCCGGCCGGCATGAACCGGCTGGGGCGAAGGGCACTGATCATTTACGCAACCTCACGTGTTGACGCCGGCGTCGCCATCAGCGCGCGGCTATCGCGCGCAAGCCACAGCGACACGGCGATCTTGCCGCCCTCCTCCGGCGGCAGGCTCTTGAAGCTCAGCGGCTCAAGCCCGGACGCCGTGATCCATTGTGTCACCGTGTCGTGCGCGAAGCCGAGGCGGCGATGCGCGAACTGCTCGCGCAGGAATTCCTGCTCATGCGGCGCGAAGTCGACCACCAGCAGCCGCCCGCCTGGACGCAGCACGCGCGCCGCTTCGCGGATGGCGCGGCCGCCGTCGTCGAGGAAGTGCAGCACCTGGTGCAGGATGACGACGTCGAAGGAATCGTTGCCGAGCGGCAGGTCGTAGAGGTCGCCCTGGCGCACGCTGCAGTTCTTGAGACCCGCGCGCTCGAGCCGGTCGCGGGCGATCGACAGCATGTCGAGCGACAGATCGAGACCGAGGCCGCGCTCGATTGCGGGGCCGAACATCTCCAGCATGCGGCCGGTGCCGGTGCCGAGATCCAGAAGCGACCGGAACGGCTTGTCGGCGAGCGCGGCGCGGATCGCATCCTCGACCGCAGCATCGGCGACGTGGAGCTTGCGGATGCGGTCCCACTCGGCGGCGTGGGCGCGGAAATAGGCTTGCGCCGCGGCGGCGCGGGCCTGCCGCACGGCCGCGAGCTTGGCGCGATCGCGGGCGATGGTCTGGTCGGCCGGGTTGAGATGATCGAGCAACGCGCGGGCGATCTCGGCGCCGCCGCCATGCTCGGACAACCGGAAGAAGGCCCACGTGCCTTCGCGGAAGCGCTCGATCAGCCCCGCCTCGGCCAGCAGTTTCAGGTGCCGCGAGATGCGCGGCTGCGACTGGCGCAGGATGTCGGTGAGGTCGGAAACGGTCAGCTCGGCCTCGGCCAGCAGCGCCAGCAGGCGCAGGCGCGTATCCTCGCCGGCCGCCTTGAGGGCGGCGTTGAGGGCGTCGAAACCGAGTTTGTTGGGGTCGTTCATCGCGCTGCTTTGGCCGGAAAAATGGGCCTTTTTGGGCCATGTCCCATCACATAAGGATATCTTTATACGTTTAAACCGAGTCCCGCAAGGGCGGGCGGCCGGAATGGCTAACGGAAGATGCCCGGCCTAAAAGGGCGTGATGAGCAGCACCAAGGATTTCGGCGTCTGGGAGGGCGAGGTCACAGTCGACCTGCCGGCCAAATTCGACGACGGCCTCTACTTCATCGGCCGCATCCACACGCCGTGGACCGAGCGCAAGCAGTGCCCGAAAAACGCCCGTCAATCCGACGCTGTCTGCACCGCCGAGATCGACCCGCGCTGGGCGGCCGGCCTCAAGGAGGTCGAGACCTGCTCCCACCTCGTGCTGCTCTACTGGATGGACAAGTCGCCGCGAAATCTGGTGCGGCAGGTGCCCGGCCATTACGGCGTGCAACGCGGCACCTTCGCCTTGCGCTCGCCGGCCAGGCCCAACCCCATCGCCATGAGCGTGGTGAAGCTAGTGAAGGTCGAGCACAACACACTGTCCGTGGTCGGGCTCGACTGCCTCGACGGCACGCCCCTCCTCGACCTCAAGCCTTATTTCGCCTCGACCGACAGCGTGCCGGACGCCGTCGTCGGCTGGCACAAACAGCGCGATGGTTAGCGCGCATTAAGGCTGTTTGCGGCAATGTGGCCAAAGCAGCATGGTTCCGGCCGCGCACGTGCTTTTGATCCGGAACCATCGAACCCGCCCGATGCTTGCTCCGACGAACAAGGGTTAGCCGTTTCGTCGAGGGTGTCATGTCCAACAAAGTGTATGCGTATGCGTCCGCGCTGATCGCCGCCGCTGCGCTCACGTCCGGCCCGGCCAGTGCGCAACAGTTCGCGTTCTTCACGCCGCCGCAGGAACAGATCGCGCCGCAAGCTGCGCCCGCTCCCGCCGACCAAGGCGACGAGGACGCGCAGATTGATCCGCGCCTGCAGAAGCAGATCGTCGACTATCCGAGCCGCGAGGCGGCCGGCACCGTCATCATCGATACGCCGCACACCTACCTCTATTACGTGCTCGGCGGCGGCAAGGCGATCCGCTACGGCATCGGCGTCGGCCGCCAAGGCTTCACCTGGGCCGGCGTCCAGCATGTGGCGCGCAAGGCCGAGTGGCCGGACTGGTATCCGCCGGCCGAGATGGTCGCGCGCCAACCTTACCTGCCGCGCATGTCCGCCGGCGGTCCCGGCAATCCGCTCGGCGCCCGCGCCATGTATCTCGGCAACAGTGAATATCGCATCCACGGCACCAACGACCCGACCACCATCGGCAAGCGCGTGTCGTCCGGCTGCATCCGCCTCACGAACGAGAACGTCGAGGATCTCTACAATCGCGTCCAGGTCGGCGCGAAGGTAATCGTGCTGCCGCAGACAGCCGCGCCGGCCGTCGCGCAACACGCGGCACCGCAGCTGGAGCAGACCTCATCTTACGCTCCGGTGCGGCCGACCCCCGCCAGTATGACCTGGACGGCGATCGAGGCCCACGGACTGCATTGATCCAAAGCCGATTCAGGCGAAATATTCCTGTTGCCCGGCCTCGCGCCGGGCAATTTTTTTGAATAGGTTCGATCAACGAATTTCGTTTGTCGCGACGCTGCGCGGCCATTACCTCCGCCCGCATCATGGGGACGGATGGAATCAAACGAGGTTGAATTATGACAAAATATAAAGGCGAATGTTTCTGCGGCGCGGTTAGGCTCGAATGCTCCGGCGAGCCTGAGGCAATGGGCTATTGCCATTGCCGTTCGTGCCAATCCTGGTCGGCGGCGCCGGTCAATGCCTTCACGCTGTGGAAGCCGGACGCGGTGAAGATCACCGCCGGCGCCGAGCACATCGGCATGTATCAGAAGACTCCGGTGAGCCAGCGGCAATACTGCAAGAAGTGCGGCGGCCACCTGCTCAACAACCATCCGCCGCTCGGCCTCGTCGACGTCTACGCGGCAACGGTCCCCACGCTCAAGTTCACGCCGGGCGTGCACGTCAACTACGCCGAGACCGTTCTGCAGATGCGCGACGGCCTGCCGAAATTCAAGGATTTCCCCGCCGACTTCGGCGGTTCCGGCGAGATGATCAGCGAGGCCGCCTAGGCCGGTTGGCCCGGCCATCGCCTGCAAGCTATACCTTGCTCCTGTTCTTGCAGGAGCGAGGTCGATGCGGATAGCGGCGATGGCGGCAGGCGCGGTGGGCGGTTATTTCGCCGCGCGCATGGCGGCGGCGGGACACGATGTCTTCTTCATCGCGCGCGGCGCCAATCTCGAAGCCATCAAGAAGAACGGCCTCACGATCGAGAGCGTGCACGGCGACCTGCATCTGCCGAAGCCGAACGTCACCGACGATCCGGCGCAGGTCGGCCCGGTCGATATCGTCATCTTCGCCGTCAAGCTGTGGGACACAGAGCAGGCCGCCGCCGCAACGCGGCCGATGGTCGGGCCGAAGACACGCGTCATCACGTTGCAGAACGGCATCGACAGCGTCGAACGCATCGGCACGGTGCTGCCGCCCGATTGCGTCGTCGGCGGCACCGCCGCCATCGGCTCGACCATCGCCGCGCCCGGCGTGATCAGCCAGATCAGCAAATTCGCCGGCATCCGTTTCGGCCGCGCCGACAACAAGCCGGACGAGACGCTGCAGAAATTCGTCGAGGCCGCCAAGGCTGCCAAGGTCGACGCCGAGATCGCGCCCGACATCCTCCACGAGCTGTGGTTCAAGTTCATCCTGCTCGCCGCCACGTCGGGCGCGACCGCGACGCTGCGCTCGCCGATGGGGCCGATCGTCGCCGATCCCGAGCTGCGCGCCTTCGTGCGCCAGCTGATGCAGGAGACCTACGAGGTCGGCAAGGCCAAGGGCGTCAAGATGGAGCCGAGCATCGTCGACAAGCGCATGGACTACGTGATCAACACCATGCCGGCGGCGATGAAGGCCTCGATGGCGCACGATCTCGACCGCGGCAACCGACTCGAGCTCGACTGGCTGTCGGGCAAGGTGCGGACGCTGGGCCGCGAGCTCGGCATTCCGACGCCGGCGAGCGACATGGTGTGGACCGTGCTCAAGCTGCACCGCATGGGCGCCAAGCATTAGAGCTCCGCTCCGAGCACCCCGCCTTGACAGCAGTGACCGCCAGGAAAACAATTCGCCTCACTTGCTGAAATGCCGGGGGGTATAGGGACGTTTTGGCGGACGCCGTTCGGCGCTCCTGCAAAGCGGCTGGTTGTCTTGCGTTCTTGAATTTCAACGTCGCTGTACAGGAGCGAACAATGCGCAAGCTTGGTTTGACTGCTCTCGCCGTCCTTGCCGGTTCACTGCTCGCCGCCGCCGCGGCAAACGCCGCGTCCTACAACTACCTCTTCCCTGACAACTCGATCGGCTTCGCCCTCAAGAGTCAGGGCGGCGTCGTTAATCCCGGCGTCCTTGTCGGCTTCAATCCGCAGCCCGATCCTCCAGGAACGCCGATTCCTTTCATCGCGCTCGATGACGCCACGTTTCCGGTCATCACCCAATACCCACCCGGGCCTTGCGCACCCAGCGCCTGTGGCAGCTTTCAATTCCAGATGTCATTCCTCGGCGTCGGCACGCCCGGCCTGACCGACCCGCCGGACCCGGAATTTATCGGCGCCACGCCAGCGACCGCGGACGCGCTTCCGATGGATATCGACAGGACGGCGTTCAGCTTCATCGCGGACGGGCATACGTTCGACGTAACGCTCTACGTTCTCGGCCCGGGCAATGTGCAGGATTGGGTCGCCTTCAATCCGCAGCCGGACCCGCCCGGCGACGGCTGGGCGGTGTCGTTCGACTTCGGCCCCTTTACGGGCGATCCGCAGGTCGGCTTCAGCGTCAACGAGGACAACAATCCGTTATCGTTCCAACTGACGACGCCGCTGCCGGCGGCGCTGCCGTTGTTTGCCGGGGGCCTTGGTGTGCTCGGCGCCCTCGCCGCGCGGCGCAAGCGCCAGCGCAAGACGGCCGCGTGAGCGAACGCACGACGCAGAAAAAACGCCCCGCCGAGAGTATCGGCGGGGCGCGCGTCTAGACGCTCCTCTAGCCTTGTCGAATTATTTCTCCTTCGCGGCGCCCTCGGCGCCCGAAGCCGGACTTGCGTCCTTACTTCATCGTATCGGGCTGCGGGTTGGCAACGCCTGAGCCTGTGGTCGCGCTGCCGGAATGCTTCTTGCTGGCGGTCATGCCGTTCGTGGCCTTGCCGCCCGGCACGCTTTTGGTGTTGCCACCCTCATCGGCGGTGCCGAGGTCGGTTGGGGAATTCTGCGTCTTGGTGACGTCGGGACCCGTCGTGTTGGCCGTCGACGGCGCACTCTGCGCGAACGCGTAACCGCTCGCGGCGGCGACGATCGCAGTAGTGAGGATCAGTTTGCGGAACATGGAACATCCTTTCTGTTACCACCCTGAGACGCCAACGTTTCGCCGCGCGCGCAGTTCCTTCACCGCCGCGTGTGGTCGCACCACAAAAAAATGATCGGCGAATCGCCCGCGCTGCTGCACAGCAAAAATTCCGCCGCGATCGTTCCGTGTTATAAAGCGATGACGTTCGAGGAACCCGAGGGAGAACGCTCATGGCGCGGCTGCTGGTCATGTACAAACCGCCGAAGGACAAGGCGGCCTTCGACAGTTATTATTTCGCCAAGCACGTGCCGATCGCGAAGAAGATTCCGGGCCTGCGCAAATACGAAGTGAGCCAGGGCCCTGTTGCGACGCCCGCCGGCCCGGCGCCGTTCCATCTGATCGCGACCTTGTTTTTCGACGACATGGCGGCGATCCAGAAAGCCTTCGCCAGCCCCGAGGGCCAGGCCGCGGCGGCCGACGTTCAGACCTTCGCCACCGGAGGTGTCGAGATGCTGCTGTTCGACCACCGCGAGGTCTGACCCGCGCGCTGGCGCCCCTCCACGGCGCGGCATAAGATTCCCCCACGCGGCGAATCGGTGGGGACACGATGCGGTCGCTTGTTTACATCCTGACGGCGCCGATCCGGCTGTTCGGCCGCTCGCCGCGGTTTCGCCTCGCGCTCGGCGCGCTGGTCGTCGTCGCGCTCTTCTTCAGCGTCACGCTGTGGGCGCTCGACCGCTTCTTCCCATCCGGCAACAGCGTCAGCGTGCCGGCATCGCTCGCGCAGCTTCCCCAATTGCCGCCGTTGCAGCCGGTCAGCAAGGCTTCCTACGTCATCGCGCCGGTCGCGGTGTCGCTCGCGGCAATCGGCCGCAGCCTCGACACCAGCGCGCCGCGCGATCTCGTCGGCAAGAACGGCAACCCGGTATCGAGTCTGCTGTCGCAGGCCAATATCGGCATCACCGTCGCGCGCGGGGCGATGTCGGTATCGGGCAAGCCGAGCGAACTCGCCGTCACCACGCCGCTCAACGGCAGCCTGCAGATCACCGGCCAGATTGCCGGCGTCGCCGGCGGCGTGGTCGGCAGCATCGGCGGCCTGCTCGATTCAAGTCTTGGCAAAGGTCTTGGCAAGATCACCAACCAGGTGCTCGACCAGAAGGCCGACATTCGCGGCCAGGTGATCGTGCACTCGCGGCCCTCGCTCACCGCCAACTGGCGGCTGCAGCCGAATCTGTCGTCGCAGCTCTCGCTCGCCAACACCGCGATCCAGGTCGCCGGCCTCAAGATCGACGTCGGCAACGAGGCCAAGCCGTTGATCGACCAGACCGTCAACCAGCAGGTCAGCGCGCTCGAGCAGCGGCTGCGCAACGATCCGTTCCTCGAGAAGGCGGCCCGCGAGCAGTGGAACAAGATGTGCCGCTCGCTGCCGCTCGGCGGCGGCAGCACCGGACTGCCGGAATTGTGGCTGGAGATGAAGCCGATCCGCGCCGCCGCGGCGCAGCCGCAAATCGACGCGCAGAACGTCACCCTCACAATCGGCGTGCAGGCCGAGACGCGCATCGTGCCGGCGGCGACCAAGCCCGCCTGCCCGTTCCCGGCGCAGCTCGAGCTGGTGCCGCCGATGGACAATGGCCGCCTCGCCGTCGGCGTGCCGATCGACATGCCGTTCACGTCGCTCAACAAGCTTCTGGAGGCGCAGTTCAAGGGCAAGACCTTCCCCGAAGACGGCAGCGGCCCGGTCAGCGTCGAGGTGCTGGCGGCAAGCCTCGGCGCCACCCAAATCGGCTCTAGCCGACTTGGGCAATCAACATTGCCGATCTCGGGTAAACCCGAGATCGGTGGCGACCGCCTGCTGATCTCGCTGCTGGTGAAGGCACGCGAGAGGAAGAGCTGGTTCGGCTTCGGCGCCCAGGCGACGATCCAGATCTGGGGCAAGCCGGTGCTCGACACGCAGACGCAGATCCTGCGCCTCACCGAGCTCACGCTGGCGGTCGAATCCGAAGCGGCCTTCGGCCTGCTCGGCACAGCGGCGCGCGCCGCCGTGCCCTACCTGCAGAAGGCGCTGGCCGAGAAGGCAGCGCTCGACCTCAAGCCGTTTGCCGCCGACGCCAAGACCAAGATCGCCGCGACGTTGGCCGAATTCGAGAAGGGCGGCGTACCGGGCGTCGCCGTCACCGCCAAGGTCGACACCCTGCGCCTCACCGGCATCGAGTTCGATTCCAAAACGCTGCGGGTGATCGCCGAAGCCGACGGCACGGCACGCGTCGCCGTCACCGACCTGCCGAAGATGTGAGGCCGATTTCGCGTGGCGATGCCATGCCTTGGCGCGCATTGACACCCCCGCCGCCCGGCATAGATTAGCTTCGTTCCGAGGGGTGCCCGGGTTCCGGGCTGAGATAAACCCTTTGAACCTGATCCGGGTCATGCCGGCGAAGGGACAGGACATGCATCGATCCCAGCTTATCGCGCGTCTGGTCGGACCCGTGCTGTGCACGGTCGGCATCGCGATGCTGGTCAACCAGGACGGCTATCGCCAGATCGCGGAGCAGTTCCTGGGCAACCCCGCCATCATCTACATCAGCGGCGTGCTGCTGCTCACTGCCGGTCTCGCCATCCTCAACGCGCACCCGCTGTGGACCAGCGACTGGCGCAGCCTCATCACACTGCTCGGCTGGATCGCCACCATGGCCGGCGTGTGGCGCATCTTGGCGCCGAAATTCGTGCCGTTCGTCGGCGGCGCGATCATCGTCAATCCGCATTTCTTCCTCGGCACCGGCATCGTGTTGCTGGCGCTCGGAAGCTTCATCACCTTCAAAGGCTACGTGGACATGAGCCACGCCGCCGAATGGGAGCGTCAGTCATGAATAAGCCCGTCACATCCGCCGACCTGGTCACGCCGAAAGTCACGACCGGCCCGCTCCCCGCCTCGCGCAAGGTTTACGTCGCGCCCGACGCGGCGCCGGAGCTGCGCGTGCCGGTGCGCGAGATCATCCTGTCGGATGCCTCCGGCGAGGCGCCGCTGCCCGTCTACGACACCACCGGGCCCTACACCGACCCGGCCGCGACGATCGACGTCGAGAAAGGCCTCAAGCGCGCGCGCATCGAATGGGTCAAAGAGCGCGGCGGCGTCGAGGAATATGATGGCCGCCCGATCAAGCCGGTCGACAACGGCAACGTGTCGGGCAAGCACCTCGCCCGCAACTTCCCCAACACGCCGCGGCCGTACCGCGCCGTGGGCGACGCCCCGGTGACGCAATACGAATTCGCCAAGGCGGGCGTCATCACCAAGGAAATGATCTACGTCGCGGCGCGCGAGAATCTCGGCCGCAAGACGCAGCTCGAGCGCGCGGACGCCGCGCTCGCCGACGGCGAGCAGTTCGGCGGCGCGCTGCCTGCCTTCATCACCCCGGAATTCGTGCGCAGCGAAATCGCGCGCGGCCGCGCCATCATCCCGTCCAACATCAACCACGCCGAGCTCGAGCCGATGATCATCGGCCGCAACTTCCTGGTGAAGATCAACGCCAATATCGGCAACTCCGCCGTCACCTCATCTGTGG
>Ga0265313_10003024_pt1 | contig 13983 bp, 18 predicted proteins | sample 4123metaG_FD_203122 | JGI IMG/M metagenome (GOLD analysis project Ga0265313, IMG submission 203122) | Rhizosphere microbial communities from Carex aquatilis grown in University of Washington, Seatle, WA, United States - 4-1-23 metaG | ecosystem: Host-associated > Plants > Roots > Rhizosphere >...
GCGGCAGGAAGGTGCGGATGAACAGGCTGAAATTCTCGTTCATCTGGCGTTGTGCCTCGGTGGCGACGGTGTCGAAGACAATCGACGATTTGCCGGAACCCGAGACGCCGGTGAAGATCGTGATCTTGCGTTTGGGGATGCGCAGCGAGACGTTCTTGAGATTATTCTCGCGCGCGCCGCGGATTTCGATGTATTCCTGGGACATGACGAAGGCCACCCGGCCCGGTTTCATCACTTGTTACTTTTGTGTGCGTTTCGCTCGAGTACTCCCGGGCGCTTTCCTCTTTGATTTGGTCTGATTGTAAGCAATGGCGGCGCGGACGAGAGTTTTGAGACCTCGCTCGTTAATCTTGTCGCCCTCGAAAAGATCGATCGCTCGATACGCGTTGCCTTCGAGGCCCGCGTTGAAGAGCTTGTCAGGATCTGGGAGCTTAGCTCCGTGGGCGAAGGTAAGCTTCACCTTTTCTTTGTGGGCGTTGCCGACCGCAATTACTCCGTCGCGGGACCATACCGGGCTGCCCATCCACTTCCATTCCTCGATGATCTCGCGGTCGGCCCCAAGAATGCTCTTGCGGGCGCTGGCGAGCGTTTTGCCACGCCAGTCTGTGAGTTTTGCGATCAGTTGATCGATACGTTCCGATGGATTCATGGATCTTTATGCCTTGAAGTCTTGTCTCATTATCATAATTCACGACTTTTGAGCCGCCTGAGGCGGCCGGTGGGGCGTTTCAACACCGAACTGCTGGGCGTACTCCGCGTTCAGCCGCTGCCAGCCGGCGAACTTCATCGCCTCGCCACCAGCGATTCGTCCGATGGGAGTTCCGCTGAGAAGACGATCCAGGACATCGAAAGAAATGTGCCACCCGGCCGCACCCATCGAGATGAAGCGGCGATCGATGTTCGTCGACAGCGTCAGACGCGTGCCGCTACCAAAGGCTTCAAGTTCCCACCGGAAATCGCCGTACTCAAGTATCTTGGGCGCGTCGGCTCGCGTCACTGTTGCCGCGAACGTCGTGGGGGTTCCCACCCAGGTGAGATTTACCTTGGTTCCCACCGTACCCAGGTTCCCATCGGCCTCAAAGGGAGCCCACTGGCGCAGATGCGCCGGGTCGGTAAGCGCCTGCCAGACTTTCTCCGGCGTGTAGCGCAGTTCTCTGACCAGAATCAGCGCCCACTTCTCTCCGTCCTTCCGCACCTGCGCCCCGTTAGGTGGACCCGGTGTGTACTGCTCGCGATCGGTCATCTTCTTCTCCTTGTCTTCCTTCTCGTTGGTGTTGGCTTGTCCATGCGGTCCAGGTGGCGCTCGAGAGCATCTATGTGAGCCGACCAGAACCGGCGGAATGGAGCCAGCCAGGCATCCAGCTCCTGAAGTGGTTCAGGTTTCAGCCGGTAGAGACGGCGCTGCGCGTCCACCGTGGATTCGACGAAACCGGCGTCTCGCAGCACTCGCAGGTGCTTGGACACGGTCGGCTGCGGCATACGAAGTTGACGCTCGATCTCTCCCACCGACTGTTGTGACGAGACCAGGAGGCTCAATATCGCGCGGCGGTTCGGCTCCGCAATGATTTCGAACACAGATTCCACTCTCTTGATATACTCCAAAGTGCATATACGTGTCAAGGTATATGACAGCCGGAGCCTAGGCAGCCGTTTCCGTGGGGCAGAATGCTTCAGAAATGTATAGACTAACGAGAGCCAGGACGATCTGGTGGTAGTTTATTGAAGCGTGGTAGCGCTAACGAGAATCGAACTCGTATTTGAGCCTTGAGAGGGCTCCGTCCTAACCGTTAGACGATAGCGCCATTCCTCTGATTATACGACGTCGCGTCGAAACTAATACGTCTCCACCGCTGGATTCTCAGGCGTTCGCGACCGCAGCCGCAGATGGTAGACCAGCGCTCCCGTGGCCAGCGTCACTCCCGTCGCCAGCGCGACGTATGGCTTCAGCACGATGCCCTGGTAGGTGATCCAGATGCCCACGGCGATAAACAGCAGCGGGAACAACGGGTAGGCGAAGCTCACAATGCGCAGCTTCTGCCATCCAGGCCGTCCGCGAAACTTGAACAAGGACGCCACGCTCATGGCCGCGAAAACGTTCAGCGTAAGACCGATATACGTCATCAGTTGAGGGAACGGCGTCAGCGTCATCAGCATGGTGCAGATGCCCTGCGCGACAATCGCGGCCACAGGAGTGTGAAAGCGCGGATGGACTTTGCCGGCGATCGCCGGAAACGCCCCGTTCCCCGCCATGGCGTAATACACACGAGGTCCGACCGTCACCATAGCGTTGACCGTGGACATCAGTGACAGGGCCATCAGCCCGCTGAAGATCCCGGCAATCTCCGGACCGAACAGCCGCGATGCCGCGAAGGCGCCTACCGCTTCCTTCCCCTTCATATCCTCCAAGGGAGCCGCATAGAGAAACACGACATTCAGCAGAAGGTAGAGCGCTGTAACCAGCGTCGTGCCGATCCCCAGAGCCATGGGAAGCGTGCGCGCCGGCTGGCGCAGTTCCTCAGCGATGTAAGTCGCTGCGTTCCAGCCGCTATAGGCCACGTACACCCACACCAGACTGAGCGCGAACTGAGCGAATATCGGGGTTGTCACGGTGCGCGTGGCGGTCGCACTGAAGTGCGAAATACTTCCATCGCCGATCGTTAATCCGAGCACGATGAAAACCAGCAGGGTCGTCACCTTGGCTCCCGTCAAGACATTTTGCACCCGGGCGACGCGTTGCACGCCGAAAATGTTCAGCACCGTAAAAATCGCTACCAGCCCGCAGGCGACGGCCTGGGCTCCGCCGAGACGGATGGTCCATTCACCGGAACCGGCAATGATCGCGGCGTTCTCCTGGCTCAGGGCAGGGAAGAAGTGCCCCAGATATTCGGAAAACGCCAGCGCGGCCGCGGCGATGGGTGCGGAGAAGCCCGCGAAAAACGACGCCCATCCGGTCATGAATCCCCAGGTGGGACCGAACGCGCGCGTGAGATAGACGTATTCGCCGCCGGAGCTGGGGAAGTTGATTCCCAACTCGGAATAGCAGATGGCGCCTAGGAACGCGCACACGCCGCCCACCACCCAAATCCACAGAATCAGTTTGGGAGAGCCGAGTTCTCCAGCTTGGAATCCGGTGGACGTGAAAATTCCCGTCCCGATCATGTTGGAGACTACCAGCGCCGTGGCGCTGAACAAGCCCAGCTGACGCAGAAGTCCGGCTTTTCCGGCAGTCACTACTTCATTCTACGAGTCGGGCGCCCGTCAGGGTTACACTAAGTGTCACGCGCCGTGACATTTTTTGTACTTCTTGCCGCTGCCGCAGGGGCAGGGATCATTCCGCCCCGGTTTGCCGGACGGAGCCTCCGGCTCTTTTGGCTCTTGGTCGGGATCTTCCCCCGCAAAAACAGGATCGAGTCCGGCGAGCCGCAACCGCTCGTCAAGCGCGAACATCACCAGCTCGGCTTCGCTGCTCGATAGATGAGCGATCGTGTCGATCTTGCGCAACATCCCCCGGATCCGGCCGCGCGTGGTTTCGCCCGGCATCGCCAGCGCATAGGCAAATAGCGCATCTTCGCGGAGATCTTCTAAATCGCCTTCCTGGTCGAAATAGCTGGCGATTTTGTCGGCGTTCCGAGTGAGCTGGAAATATCCCGCGCCGCGGATTGCTTGACGCAGAATCTCCTTATTGGAGTCTTCGAGATGCTGCGGAAAGAAGCGGGCGAATGGCTTCCATAGCGAACGCCACATGGATTCGAGCGCCTTGGCGCGCGCGACCACGCCATCTTCTTCATATAGCGCCTGAAGAGCGTGATTCACATCGTCCCGATCGGCGACCGCATATAACCCGACCGCCGCGCCCCCACGCTCGACAATGTCGCGTGAAGCGTCCATTAGGATCGCCAGCAGCGCGTCTCGAATTGCCGCGTCCTCGGTAGCGTCTGCCAGCGACTCCCACGCGCGTGCGCGAACCTTGGCGTCGGAATCGGATTGTGCCAATCGGAATAGAGTGGCGCGCGTCTTAGGATCGAGCTCCTGGTTAAAAAAGCTGTGCGCCGCAGCTGCTCGCGTCTCCGCATCCGGTGACTCGATCAAAAGCATCCGTTCCGACTCGCTGAGAACCTCGAAGGCCGGCAGCTCGCGTTCCGGATACTCGGCCATGATGTCGAACGGTATGGGCTCGTATACCGGTGCGGGCTGGTCTAGTTCTTCGAGAGCATGCTGCAGATCGCGGCGAAGCTCAACCTCCTCCGCGGGAATCTCGGCCAGCATGGTTTCGAGTGCGGGCTTGGCCGCTGGATCGTGATACAGCTCCAGGCACAGCGCGCCGTCGCCCGCGTCGAACTGCAAACGGTCGAGCAGCAGTTCCAACACACGCGGATCGCGGACGCCCAATCCGGCCAGCAGAAACGCGATATCCGAGCCTTCCTCTTCGCCTAGTTCCTCGTAAAGCTTGAGAAGCGGCTCGACCGCGCGCTCGCCGAACGGGAGCAGCGTCTGGACCAGCTCGTCGTTCACATCTTCGTGAGTACGGCGAACGACGTCGATCAGGAAATCGAGCGCGTCGGGCGTGTTCCAGTGGTGGAACAAGTCCACCAGCAGCGGATCAAGGTCAATCCGATCCTGTTCATGCGAGGCGCGCGCGAACGCCAGCACTTCCTGCGCAGCTTCCGCGCCCCTACTGAGACAATCGTCGAGTATTGCCTGAATCAGGCGACGGTCGGCGCCTCTATGGCCTTGCGCAGCCTCGCGCAACAACTCCCCAGCACTGGCCACTGGCCCCGGCTACTCTTCTTTCACCACGTGCACGGGGATGTCGATGGAAACATCCTTGTGCAGGCGCACGCTGACCTGGAAATCGCCCAGCGTCTTGATGGGCTCTTCCAGGTGGACCTTCTTGCGATCGATGGTATAGCCTAGCTTTTCGAGCGCCACGGCAACGTCGTTGGAGGTGACCGACCCGAACAGTTGATCGTTCTCGCCAGCCTTTTGATGGATGGTCACCGCCACGGCGGCCATCATCTTGCCGAGATCCTGCGCCTCGCTCACGAGTTTCGCATCGCGGCGAAGGTGCGCTTGCCGCTGCTGTTCCACGATCTTCTTGTTCGATTCGGTGGCCGCCACGGCCAGGTTCCGCGGCAGCAGGAAATTGCGCGCGTACCCGGCGGTGACCTTCACCATATCGCCGCGCTGGCCCAGCTTGTCTACATCTTCTCTGAGGATAATTTCCATGGGTTTACCTATGCGCCTTACCTATATCGTTGTCGCAAACGGCACCAGCGCGATGTTGCGAGCCTGCTTGATCGCTTCCGCCAGCCGCCGTTGATGCGGCGCGCATACGCCCGAAATCCGCCGCGGCGTGATCTTTCCGCGCTCGCTGATAAAGGAGCCGATGAGCCGGACGTCCTTGTAGTTGATGTCGTCGATTTTATCCACGCAGAAACGGCACAGCTTCTTGCGCCGGAAATACTGCTTCTTTCCCGCGATCGCCTTGTCGCCGCCGGTGGGTCTCGATGAACCGCTGATGGGTCTTCCGCCTCGTTGTTCCGCCATGTTGTCCTCTTACGATGTCTCCGCTTACGATTCTTTGGTTTCCGCGACGGCGGCTACCGCGTCCGCTTCCGGAGCGCTTGGAGTTGCTGCAGGCGCCGCGGCGGCCGGTGCAGCAGGTACAGGCAGGGCCGGAGCAGCAGGCATTGCCGGCGAAGCAGGTGAAGATGGTCCAGCCGCCGGCTGCATCGGTGACGCCATAGGAGGCGGTGGAGGCCTGCGTGCCGCGCGCTTATCGCGCTGCTTCTTCCGCTTCTCGATCTTCTTGGTCTTCTCGTCGATGCGGACCGTGATGAACTTGATTACCATGTCCGTCACGCGCATGCGCCGCTCGACTTCTTTCACCAACTCGGGCGATGAGCTGAATTGCAACAGCACGTACACGCCCTCGTTGTATTTCGACACGCGATACGCCAGCTTGCGGGTGCCCCACTTGTCGGCTTTCTCGATGGTGCCTTTTCCGTTGGTGATCAGCTCTTTGAGCTGGCCGATATACGCGTCCACTTCTTCTTCCGGCGCGTCCGGCTTAACGATGAACAACTCCTCGTAGACTCTCATTCTTCCTCTGTTTTTAAGCCTTGAGCGCGACGATTATATTTCGTCATGGCCTGTGCGGCGCCCTCGGCGATTATGAATTCAACGGCGTCCGCTCCGCGGCCCACCGTCTCCTCCACGTCTTGTTTTTGTGCCCGTTTAAACGGTCCGAGCACGAACTGCGCTCCCCTGGCCGGGCTGCCTGGTTCACTCTCACGAGCGATCCCCATGCGAACCCGCGTAAACTCGTTGGTTCCCAAACTGCCGATCAGGCTCTTCACTCCGTTGTGTCCCGCCGCCGAACCCTTCATCCGGATCCGAAGCGAGCCCCACGGAAGGTCGAGCTCGTCATACACCACGATCAAGCGGTCGGGTTTCAATTCGTACCGCTCGAGCAGCCCCTTTACCGCCGGACCGCTCAGATTCATATACGTCTGCGGCTTGGCCAGTGCCAGCCGCTTTCCACTAACTGCGCCCAACCCCACGAACGAGGTATTCTCTTTCCGGCTCACTCGAATCGCGTGCGATTCCGCCAGCCGGTCGATCACCATGAAGCCCAGGTTATGCGGCGTGTTTTTGTATTCCTCGCCCGGATTCCCCAGCCCCACAACAAGAAACTCGATCTCGTCCGGCATACTCCGGCAGGCCCCTTGCGAAACGTTGGGCTACTTCTTCTTTTTCTTGTCGTCGGCTGCGGCCTCTTCGTCCTCTTCCTTCTTGCCCTTCTTGATCACTTCCGGCTCTGCCACCGCCGCCGGCGCCACTTCCGCTCCCGCAACCGGCGCGACCACCTCTTCCGCCTTCATCGCGACAATGTGCGAAATCACAGCCTCGGGCGGGCTCACCAGCCGAGCCGATCCGGGCAGCACCACATCGCTGGCACGCACGGCCTGGCCCATGACCAACTTGGATACGTCGATGGTCAGCTCATCCGGGATCTCATTCGGCAGGCACTCGAGCTCGATTTCACGGGTGATCACTTCGTGCAAACCGCCCTGCAGTTTGACGCCTTCCGGCTCGCCGACGGTATGCACGGGAACCTTAACCACCAGCCGCACGCTGAGGTCGATCCGCTTCATGTCGATGTGAAGGATCGTGTCCTTGACCGGGTCTCGCTGCCAGTCCACGATCATGACCGGCGTATTTTCGCCATCCTTGATCGCCAGGTGGAAAATGGTGTTGTGACCCGTCTTGCTGCGCAGGATGCGGACCATTTCCTTGGGATTGACGGCGACCGCCACGGCGTCCTTGCCGGTTCCATAGACCACTGCCGGCGCCGATCCAGCCGCGCGCAGGCGGCGCGCCTCGTTTTTCCCGCGTAAAGTGCGCGGCTCGGCCGCGACGGTAATATCGTTTGCCATGCTCTTGTCTCTCTCTAAAACAGACTTCCTCTATACGAATAACGTGCTGACCGACCCATCCTCGTGGATCGATTGGATCGCCTTGGCCAGCAGCGGCGCGACCGAAAGTTGCTTGATGCGGTCGCAATTGTCCGCCTGCCCGCACAACGGGATGGAATTGGTCACCACTACTTCTGCAATCTCCGAACTCTCGATTCTCTCTACCGCCGGTCCCGAAAGTACCGCGTGCGTCGCGCAGGCCCGGACGCTTCTCGCCCCTTGCTTGAGCAAAGCTTCCGACGTTTTCACCAGCGTCCCGGCCGTGTCGATCAAATCGTCCACGATCAGGCAGTGCTGCCCGCTTACGTCGCCGATAATATGCATCACCTCGGCCACGTTCACATCCGGACGCCGCTTATCGATAATCGCCAGCGGCGAACCCATGTGCTTGGCGAAGGCCCGGGCTCGTTCCACTCCGCCTGGGTCCGGCGATACTACGGTCAGTCCATCACCGCCCAACTCGCTAAAATAATCCACCATCACCGGTGCCGCAAACAGATGGTCCACCGGAACATCGAAAAATCCTTGTATCTGGGCGGCGTGCAGGTCAACGGCCAGAACGCGGTCGGCGCCGGCGCGCTCGATCAGGCTAGCGACCAGGCGAGCCGAAATCGGCATGCGCGGTCGATCCTTACGATCCTGCCTTCCGTACCCATAGTAGGGTAGCACTGCGGTGATACGCTCCGCCGACGCGCGCTTCAGCGCGTCCATCATCAGGAGCAATTCCATCAAATGATGGTCCACCGGCCTGCAGGTGGGCTGGACCACGAAAACATCCGCGCCGCGCACATTCTCCTGGATCTGCAGGTGTACTTCGCCATCGGAGAACTGCTTCACGTTCGCGACGGCCAGTGGGCAACCGAGCTCATAGCAGATCTCTTTCGCCAATACGGGATTCGCGTTGCCCGTGAAAACTTTGAAGTGGTTAAACCTCATTTTGCGTACCGGCTGTGCAGCGGCCATAAGCTTTCCTCACCGCCCAGGTGCTCACTTAACTGGCGGCGCCATAACCGGCGATAACCTGCCCGGCTAACCAATGACGCCGGAAATACCAGATGCCTCCCCTTCAACACTGCCTCTGCGCGATCCCGCTCCATGCGGGAACCAAATACCGCGAAGATCGCCGAGCCACTCCCCGTCATCCTCACGCCAACAGCACCCAACTTCGACAACTTTCGCCCGATAGTCTGGAGCTGGGGAAACTCGCGGAAAACGACCGCCTCGAAATCGTTCGCGCTGAACGGACTCGCTGCCCCTGCCGAGCGCCCACTTGCCAACACTCGAACAAAGGCTTGGAACTCATTAATTTTACTAGACGAATCGCCCGCAGTCAAACCGCGCCCCAGGGCTTTGTAGGCGGGCCCGGTGGCGACGTGCAGTCCTGGAGAGACGATGAGAATCGGCTCGGGCTTTAGGTCAGGCATTTCATAGACTTCGGTGCCCCTGCCAATGCCGACCGCCGTACCCCCCGCAAGGAAAAAAGGCACATCGCTGCCCAGCGTGGATCCGACGTCCGCTTCGAGCGGCTTTCCCGCGAGTACAGGAAGAGCGAGCAATACGGCTGCCGCATTGGACGATCCACCTCCTAGTCCGCCGCCCATCGGGATCTTTTTCCGGAGTCGGAAATGCACCCGCGCGTGGATCTTGAGAGCATCCAGCACGGCTTGAGCTGCCTTCACCACTAAATTGCCGGGGATGGCCAGCGGGTCGTCGATCGAGATATTCGTGCGCCGGGCGGGTTCGTATTCGATGTCGATGGTATCGGCCAGCGAGATCGTCTGAAACACCGTACGCAACTCGTGGAACCCGTCGGGACGCTGGTGTAGCACGCGGAGATCGAGGTTGATCTTCGCGAGAGATTTGATGGTCGCCCGCCTGATCATAGCTTTCGCAAACCTGACCTCTGCAAACCGGGGACTGCCTTCGAATTTTCGCGCCCGCAAATTAGGGAAGACACGGCTGGGCCACTGCGCGAAATTTCGCTGGCTGTCCCACGGTTTGCCAGCGTAATCACAGAGACATCAGTAATGCAGCAGGGTCTGCACGTCGTAGCCGGGCAGCTTATCGCGGCCCTTCAGCCCATCCAGCTCGATGACGAAACTCAATCCGGCTACTTTGCCGCCGAGTTTTTCGACAAGCTTCGCGGCAGCCGCGGCCGTACCGCCGGTCGCCAGCACGTCGTCGACGATGAGAACGTTCTGGCCGGGCTCAATGGCGTCGCGATGAACTTCCACAGCGTCGGTGCCATATTCCAGCGCATACTCGACGCGTTCTGTCGGCGCCGGCAGCTTCTTGGGCTTGCGCATCGGCACGAAGCCGGCGCTCAGGGCGTACGCTACCGCGGGGGCGAAGATGAATCCGCGTGCTTCGATTCCGACGACGCGGTCGATGCCGTTGCCGGCGTAATGCGCGCGCAGGGCGTCGATTACCGCCCGCAAGCCGCTGGGGTGCTTGAGCAGCGTGGTGATGTCGTAAAAGAGGATGCCCGGCTTGGGATAATCCGGAACCTCGCGGATCAGGCTCTTCAGTTGATTCATTCGATCGGGAACTGGTTTAGCGGATGTCAAACCCTTCGATTCTAACATCAACGCTCGAATCCTCGACCTCGACGCCACGCACTTCCCCGGAGATCGGGCCCTTCCGCAGCCGCGCTTCGAAATCCTCCAGGTGCTGCGCCGGACCAGCGGCGTAGGCTTCCACGCGTCCATCGGACAAATTGCGAACCCAGCCCTTCAGCCCAAGCTCCCGCGCGATCCGCACCGCGAAATAGCGGTACCCCACGCCTTGGACTTGTCCCGATACCCAGTACTTACGCGCTCGCATGTCGGCCTGAATGGTGATTTTATCTGAGCCCTGGTCTGGAATCCACGGAGGGCAGTTGGTTGGCGGGTCAGCGTTGGGCTTAGAGCTAGAGGGCCGGCACTGATTCAAGCAGAGCCTGAAAATCAGGAGTGCTTATTTCCCGGCTTGAAGCGGCTTCCACTCTATCGCGTCCCACTGCACGGAGGGAGCGATCTGTTTAGCCGCAGAAACGGCTTCAGCCCTGCACTGCTCGAGTTGGGACGCCAAACCTTCTTTTAGGACTTCGTATTTCTTGATCGAAATCACTTGGTATTCCCACTCGTCCTGGTAATGCCTCAGCTCGATGTGGTAATCACTAGCGGTGGCGCAATACCCGGCGTTCGAAGAAGCTGATCCTGGATTAGAAGGCATGGGAACCTCTATGCGACGGCCGCCGTTCCCCTTGGGGCAGAAGCAGCCATCCCTTTCGCCAATTTCCACTCGCGGATCCACGCCGGTTCGCACCCGCTGTCGCGAGCCGCCATCACGGCCCGCCCGGGATCACCCAGATCGCTCCATCCCGCATTGTTCAATCTGAGCACCGCCAGTTCGCTAGGCTCCGCCGATAAGACCCGGTGGGAAAAACTGATCGATGGGACCCGCCTGTAAAGGGATTTCTGGATATGGGTTTCCTGGCCGGCCCACATGCGCGCCGACCCAAGCATGCGCAGCAGATCGGGAACAGCGGCCTCGACCACCTGTAAGAAGGCCCGCACATGCCCCACCATCACAAACGTGTTCCAAACGGAGCCCTGCTCAAACAGTCTTCGGGCAACGTCAATCACGGGTTTCTCCCGGAACTCTTGCACGCGAAACAGTTGGCTGCCTTCGTCCCCGAGAGGCTCACCCAGCTCGATCCATCCATACTCGACTTCGGGATAGTCTGGCTGCGCGCCCAGTAGAACCACGGAGTCACTCCGTTCTGCCGCGGTCTCAAATGCGTACTCCAGCGCAGACGCGAATGACTGCTCGTTGGAATAATGGTGGTCGCTGGGAAGAATCGCCACGAGAGCGTGAGCATCCAGCCGGACGAGACTCAGCAGGCTGTGCAGAATAGCGGGAGCCGTGCCTCTGTTCGCTGGCTGCACCACACGCTGGGACGGGAGCACACCGGCTTCCCGCGAGTACCACTCAAGGTGATCGCTGGTAAGCGAAACCATTAATTGTTCCCGCGGGACCGCTAGCTCTGCCCGCCACAGTGTTTGCGCCAGCAGCGTCCGCCCATCGAAGAGAGGGCAGAACTGCTTGGGGCGCTCGTCGCCGCAGATCAATTTCGTCAGAGGCCTGAGGCGCACTCCGTCTCCGCCCGCCAGAACCACGCCCCAACGTCTACCTCGCGCGTCCGAGCCCTTCACGCGGGGGGCCACGGGCAGCATTGGAACCGCCCGCGCCTCCAGCCGCGCGTTGAAGGGCTCTTCCTCCGATATCCGCTGACTCACTTCTCGTTTAGGCCGCATCAAGCGTGTGTCTCTGTACGCCTTTTATGCGGTCGCCTGTTTGGACTGAGCTGGCTGCCGGTGTTCACAGATCGCCTTCAGCGTCCGCATCACATCGTCTTTGAAGACGCCATCGGTCCCCGGCTTGGCCTTGAGCACGACGTCATTCATGGACAGAATCCCTTCAAGCGCTCCCGACTTGTCGACCACCGGCAAACGGTGTACTCGTTGCTGCGCCATCGTCCTCAACGCACTCCGCACGTCGTCGTTGGGAGCGCAGACCGCGGGTTCCCGCTGCATGATCTCACCCACCGGCAATTCGGAAGCTGGGCGGTTACCTGTCCCCAAGGCGATGAACAGATCGCGGTCCGTCACGATACCGATGACGCGGTCCGAGTCCCCTAGAACCGGAAGAACACCGCAGTCTCGAGTCCACATAATTTCCGCCGCGGCAGCGGCACTCGTGCCTGGATTGCAGAATGAAACGTCCTTGGTCATCAGGTCTTCAACTTGCATTTCCGCTCCGTCTCTCTTATGGCTCGCCGGCCTCGATTTCTTTCGGCGAGCCGACTAAACCTAGAGGTTAGCCCACGGGAGCCGAGGCGTACCACTCGGAAAACTACTGGTTCTTTCGACTGAATAGCCTTTGGAATGTGTCGGTTACGTGACGATCCCGTGCCTCGCCGCATACCGGCCGAGTTCAGCTGCACTGCGAAGGCCAAGCTCGTCCATAATGCGGTACTTGTGAAACTCCACGGTGCGGGGGGACACATCCAGCTTGACGGCAATATCCTTAACCTGGAGCCCCTCCGCCAGCAACTGCAGCACCTCGCGCTGACGTGAGGTTAGCTTGTCCAGGGGACTCCGCCAGGTGTTGGATCGAGAGGAAAGCCCGTGCTTCACAGCTTCGGCGATCGATTTCGTCACGTAGACGTGTCCCTTCATCGCCTCCCGAATTGCCGTAAGCAGCTCGTCCCCAGCGGAATTCTTCAACACATAGCCGGAGCCCCCGGCGGCCAAGGCCTCAGTCGCGAAGGTGATATCCGGATGCATCGTGAGAAAAATAATCTTCACGTTGGGGTTAGACTTGCGGACTTGCCGAGCGGCATCAATGCCATTGAGTAGAGGCATCGTGACGTCAGTAATGATGATATCGGGTTGGATCTCTTTAGCTGCACGAAGCAAGGAACGCCCGTTATTGACAACACCCACAATCTCGAGGTCGGGATGATCCAGAACGCGGCGCAGTCCTTCGACGACAATGTCGTGGTCGTCAGCCAGCAGGAGTCTCCAGCGGTTCATTTCGTTTTGAGGGGCACGAAGACTTCTACTGTGGTCCCTTTTCCAGGTTGTGAATTGATGGTGAGTTTGCCACTCACCAACCGCACTCGCTCTTCCATGCTGATCAGGCCTAGCCCGCCCTTGCCCTTGACTTCATTCAGATCAAAACCGTTGCCCGTATCCTCAATGCGAAGAGTGAGGCCTCCCTCGACGCCCAGAAGTACTACCCGGACATTCGTCGCGTTGGCATGTTTGGCGATGTTACGCAGACCCTCTTGAGCCACGCGATAGACGCATAGAGAGACGTCTTCTGGGAGCGTGGTCGGCACACCCTCGGATTCGAATTGGGCCGGGACACCCAATTGTGCGGAGAAGCCGACGCTTTCCTCCCTTAGCGCGGCTTCCAATCCGAGCTCATCCAGGATGGCGGGATGGAGCCGGCGAGACATTGCGTGAACATCCTGCGCCAAACGGTTGATTCGAGCGCTGAGAGCGCGGACGTGCTCGGGGAGCGACTCAGGCGAGCTGACAGAAGGCTGGAGCAGGGTCGAGACCTCCATGCCCAATGCGGCCAGTTTCTGACTGAGATCGTCGTGCAGTTCCCGGGCTAGCTCCTTGTTGCCGGCTTCTTGAACGCCAAGAAGGCGAGCCGTCAAGCCCTGGAGTTCGCTTTGGTATTGAAGCGACGCGGCGTTGCTGTCCCGCGCTTGCGCCTGCGCTTTTTCACGCTCCGTGACATCGACGCCCGTACGAATCACATAGTCCACATTTCCGCGATTGCTTACCAGAGTTGTATTGGACCAGGCGATTAACCGGCGCTGGCCACGCTTCGTGAGCCAATGAGTCTCGCCTCGCACCGAACTGCCCGTGAGCACTTCCTCGAAGCTACTCTTTACCTGAACTCTTTCCTCCGGGATTGGCAGAAACTCCCAAAGCAGCTTTCCCTT
>Ga0265313_10003026_pt1 | contig 13979 bp, 10 predicted proteins | sample 4123metaG_FD_203122 | JGI IMG/M metagenome (GOLD analysis project Ga0265313, IMG submission 203122) | Rhizosphere microbial communities from Carex aquatilis grown in University of Washington, Seatle, WA, United States - 4-1-23 metaG | ecosystem: Host-associated > Plants > Roots > Rhizosphere >...
CGCTCGCGGTGTTCACCGCGATCGTCTACAACCGGCTCGAGACGCCGGTGTTCTGGCTGTTCCTGATAGTGCTGTTTCTCATCATCTGGATCGTGAAGCACATCGCCGACACCCAGACCACGCTCGCCGTGAAGAAGGACGAACTGGAGGCCCTCAACCGCGTGGGCCGCGCCGTGTCCGGCGCGCTGGTGCTGGACGACCTCATCGAGCTGATCTTCCGCGAGAGCAAGAACCTGCTGGAGTCCGACTCCTTCATGCTGGCGCTCTACGACGAGGACACCCGCGAACTGGACATCCGGCTGCACCACAACCGCAGCGGCCGCCAGTCAGCGCGCCGCCGCCGCCTGGGTGAAGGCGTGTTGGGCTGGGTGGTGGCCAGCAACAAACCGGTATTCATAAGCGACTGGAACTCGGACGAGAGCGAGTTCAAGAGCATGATGATCCACATCGGCGACACGCCCCAGACCCAGTCCTTCATCGCCGTGCCCATAACCTACCGCGAGCGGGTGCTGGGCGTGCTCTCGGTGCAGGGCTACACGCCCTACATGTTCAGCGACTCCCAGTTCGAGCTGGTGCTGACCTTCGCCGGCCAGGTGGCGGTGGCCATCGCCAACGCACGGCTCTTCGAGGAACTCGAGAAAGGCCGCAACGAGCTGGAGCGGCGCGTGGTGGAACGCACCCACGACCTGGCGCTGCAGAAGGACGAGCTGCATGCGCTCACCGAGTCCCTGCGCAGCGCCAACCGCGAGAAGGAAGAGCTGCTGGGGCGCTTGCAACAGCAGGCCTCGGAGCTCGAGCGCCAGAGCCGCGAGGACGGTCTCACCGGCCTCTACAACCGCCGTTACCTGGACAGCCGCCTGGACTTCGAGGTGAAGCGCGCCGAGCGCTACAACCGCCAGATCGCCCTGGCCATGGCTGACGTGGACCGTTTCAAGGGCGTCAACGACCAGCACTCGCACATGGTGGGCGACGACGTGCTGCGCACCATCGCCAACATCCTGCGCACCCAGTGCCGTTCCATCGACATCATCGCCCGCTACGGCGGCGAGGAGTTCCTGCTGTGCTTCCCGGAGACCGCCAAGGAGAACGCCGTGGCGGTGTGCGAGAAGATCAGGAGGCAGGTGGAGGAATACGACTGGTCCAAGCTGCAGCCGGGGCTGCATGTGACCTTGAGCGTGGGGGTGGCGGCAGCGCCGCCGGCTTACGACGTGGACGCGCTGATCGCCGCGGCCGACGAGAAGCTCTACGACGCTAAACGCGGCGGAAGAAATCGCGTGTGCGCCTGAGCAGGCTCGGGCCCAGCACACCCAGCTCATCGCCAGGCAACAGGTTCAGAGACTCGCGCTGGAACAGCGCGCTGGCGCGCTGCGTGTCCAGGGCCGGCGCGAACAGGTTGCCCTGAGCGGCGCGGCAGCCGAGGCTGTCGAGAATATGCAGCTGCTGGCGGGTCTCCACGCCTTCCGCCACGGTGTTCATGCCCAGTTCCCGCGCCAGGTCGATGATGGTGCGCACGATGGCAGCGTGCTTGGGGTTCTGCTCCATGTCCATGACGAAGCTGCGGTCGATCTTTAGCGTGTCCAGCGGCAGCGCCGCGAGGTAGCTCAGGGAAGAGAAGCCGGTGCCGAAGTCGTCGAGATGCAGGGCCACGCCCAGGTTCCTGAGGCGCCGCAAGCTGTGTTCAGCGGCCTTGGGGTTCTCCAGGAACACGGTCTCGGTTATCTCCAGGTGCAGGCCCTCGGCCGGCAGGCCGCTCTCCAGCAGCGCCGAATTCACCCGCTGCGACAGGCCCGCGTACATGAACTGCTTGTGGGCCAGGTTCACCGCCACCGTGAGCTCACGGGCCTGGGGATGGCTCAGACGCCAGGCATGCACCTGGCGGCAGGCCTCTTCCAGCAGCCACCAGCCCATGGGCAGGATCAGGCCGGTCTCCTCCGCCACACCCAGGAACTCATCCGGGGCCAACAGCCCGCGCACCGGGTGCTGCCAGCGCATCAGCGCCTCGAAGCCCAGCAGCCGGCCGTTGGCGAGGGATACCAGCGGCTGGTAGTGGACGCGCAGCTCGCGGTTATCGAGGGCCTGGCGCAGTTCCGTCTCGACCCTGAGTCGGGCGCGGGCGCGGGCGTACATGTCCTGGTCGAACACCACGTAGCCCGCCTTGCCCCCCGCCTTGGCGCGGTACATGGCGGTGTCAGCGTCGCGCAGCAACTCGTCGGTGCTGGCGTAGTCGGCATGGCCCGGCGCGATGCCGATGCTGGCGTTGGTGTAGATCTCGTTGTCACCCAGGCGCACCGGATGCACCAGCTCGGCGAGTATGTGCTCGGCCACTTCCACGGCGTCCTCGGCATCGCTGGTCTGTCCCACCAGCACCGTGAATTCATCGCCGCCGTGGCGCGCCAGGATGTCCCAGGGCCCCAGGCACTTCTTCAGGCGCTGCGCCACCTGCACCAGGAGTTCGTCGCCGGCGGCGTGTCCCAGGCTGTCGTTCACCACCTTGAAGCTGTCGAGATCGATGAACAGCACCGCGTAGCCCGGCGCGCCCTTGGGCCGGCTGCGTTCCATGGCCTTGGCCAGGCGCTCGATGAAGAGGGTGCGGTTGGGCAGGCCGGTGAGGGGATCGTGGGTGGCGTTGTGGCGCAGCTGGTTCTCGAAGCGGCGCTGCTCGGTGACGTCGCGTACGGTGCCGATCATCAGGCGCCGGTCGTCCTGGTCGATGATGCCGATGCTGTGGGTGACGTTGATGCGGCTCTTGCGGTCCTTGCGCAGCAGTTCCGACTCGTAGTCGTTGGCCACGTCCTCGCCGCGCTGGCGGCGCTGGAAGCGGTCGTCTGCCGCCACCAGTTCCTCCGGCGGGAAGATGTCGCGGTAGCTCATGCCGGTGAGCTCAGCCTCGGTGTAGCCCAGCATCTGCGCGAAGGCGTGGTTCACGTAGGTGTAGTAGCCGTTCTCGTTGATGAACACGCCCACCTGGGCGTGGTCCACCAGCAGGCGGTAGCGCTGCTCGGAGCGCTGCAGCGCCGTCTCGGCGCGCTTGCGCGCGGTGATGTCCTGCAATGAGCCTTCGTAGTAGGCCACCGTGCCATCGGCGTGGCGCACCACGCGCGCACTCAAGCTCACCCAGATACCGGTGCCGTCACGGCGGCGCAGCTCCACTTCGCGGCCGGTGACGCGGCCGGTACGCTCCAGGTCGGTGTTGATGCGGCGCCGGTCATCCGGGTCGCGGTACAGCTCGCCGATGTTCTTGATGCTGGTGAGCAGTGCTGCCGGGTTCACGTAGCCGAAGATGTCCGCCAGCGCCTGGTTGGCACGCAGGTACTGGCCCGTCGGCGTGCTCTGGTACATGCCGATCACGGCGTTCTCGAAGATGGCGCGGAACTTCTGCTCCGCCGCCAGGAGCGCCTCCTGGGTGCGGCGTTCCTCGGTGATGTCGCGGATGGTGCCGGTGCTGGCCAGCTCGCCATTGAGGGTGATGGGGCCGGAACGCACCGATGCCAGGATGCGCGTCGCGCCATCCTTCTTCAGCAGGTGTACCTCGTAGGCGCTCTTCTCCCACTGCCCCGCGCGGCGTTTCACCCACAGGCCTTCCAGGAAGGGCCGGTCCTCGGGGGCGATGAAGTTCATGTAGGGCGTGCCGGTCATATCCGCCACGCTGAAGCCAAGCATGTCGGCGTAGGCCTGGTTCACGTAGGTGTAGTTGCCTTCCTGGGTCACGAATACGCCGTCCTGGCTGTAGTCCACCAGGGTGCGGTACTTCTCCTCGGACACCGAGAGCGCCAGCTCCGCCGCGTGGCGCGCGCCAATGTCCACCAGGGTGCCCTCGTAGTAGAGCAGCTCACCGGACTCGCCCTTCACCGCATGGGCGTTCTCCGCCACCCACAGGTGGCTGCCGTCGCGGCGCAGCACCTCCACATGGCGGCCCTCGAAGTGGCCTTCCTGCTCCAGCAGGTTGGCCAGCCCCGCGCGAGCCTTGGGGTCTACGTAGATCTGGCGGCCGATGTCCTGCACCGCCTGCATGAGTTCCTGGGGCGAGGCATAGCCCAAGAGCCGCGCCAGGGCCGGGTTGGCGTCCACGAAGCGCCCATCGGGGCTGCTCTGGTAGATGGCCTCCACCGCGTGGTCGAAGATGGCGCGGTAGCGGGTCTCGCTGCGGCGTTGGGCGGCGGCGCTGGAATCGCGGCCCGTCTGGTCCTCGAAGCTGCTGAACACGTAGTGCTCGCCGTCCAGGGTCACGATGGCGGCGTTGAGCAGGCCGTGGGACTGGCTGCCGTCGCGGCGGCGGTACGCGATCTGCTGGGACAGGCTGCGCTGCTCACGCAGCTTCTTCAGGAAGTCGCCGCGGGCGTCGGGTTCCCAGATGCCGGCTTCCACCGGCTGCTTGCCGATCAGCGCCTCGCGGCTCTGGCCCACGGCGCGCTCGAAGCTGTCGTTCACGTCCACGTAGCGGTCGTCCGCGAGGCGAGTGAGCGCCACGAGACTGGAGGAGCCGTTGAATGCGCTGGCGAGCTTCACGCCTGGCACCTGCCCGTTTGGAGTTCTTCTAAATCCCCGCTTCCGGTGCGGCGCCGCCACCCCGCGCGAGGTGGGGTGGGGGGCTGTCCTGCATTAAGTTAATTTAGGCCAAAAAATCCCACGCGCCTACCGAGGGCTTATGTCGGGCATTGGTGGTATCGGAAAAACCCCGCCCAGTTAGGTATTTAGGCGGGGATACTCGAAATGGACTCAGGAAGCGTCAGAGCTCCACCACCGTCAGCAGGGCGCCGGCTGCGAAGGTCAGGCCGAAGGCGATGCTGTAGCTGATGAACAGCATGAAGAACTTGAGGCCGGTCATGAACCAGCCCTGTTTATAGAAGAAGCGCAGTGCCAGGAAGAGATAGATGGCGATGTACCAGCCGGCCAAGGTGCCGAGCTTGTGCCCCAGTGGCGCCAGCCACAGCACGTGCTGGCTCAGGGAACCCAGCAGCATCACGATCAGCATGACCGTGAAGGCCATGGCGTGGAAGTGCAGGGTGAACACGAAGTGTTCCGTGAGGTAGCGCCGTGAGCCGATGTAGAAGAGCTTGAGGAAGATGGCGATGAGCGGCATCAGCACGAACATCATCTTCGGCAGGTTCTGGCCCAGCTTCTTCTTGAACTCTTCCTGGGCATCCTTGTTCCGCAATTTCTCGAAGGCCTTGGTGATGCGGTTCTCGTCCGCGTCATCCTTCGTGCCCTTGCTGTCGTCGGTGTCGATTTGGACCAAGCCATCGCTCAGGGAGACGGATCCGGAAGCCGGGCCGGGCGCCGGTGACTTCGCGCCGGGGCCATAGCTGTAGTGGCGCGCTCGCGGCGCGGCACTGGTCGCGGCCTTGGCCGCCGTGGCGGTAGCAGCCGCAGGCGCCTTGTCCAGGCTGGCGAGTTCGTCCTGGAGGATGGTCTTGGCGAAGACCTTGGCGCTGGGATCGCCGGGTTGCACGTCGATCTGTTGCAGGGCGCTCTGGATCTGGCCGCGGGTCTCGTCCTTGGTCAGCTTCGGCGCCTCACCCTCGGCCACCGTCACCGGCTTGCCGTTCACGTTCAGGTTGTCGCCGCCGCCGAAGGTGCTGAGCTGCGGCCAGAAGATGGCGGCCAGGAAGAAGAATACGATGCTGGTGAAGAGGTAGAGCCGGAACGGCTTGACGTAACGCTCCTCGTGTCCGAGGCAGTACTCGCGGGTGAGGAAGCCGGGCCGGAACAGGAGCGGCACGATGCTGTGGAAGAACTTGGTGTCGAAGCCGAAGTGGGTGGCAGCGAAATCCTGCAGCACGTTCCACAGCGGCGCCACGTAGGTGTGGTTCTTCTGGCCGCACTCCATGCAGAACTTGCCGGTGAGAGGCGTGCCGCAGTTGCGGCAGCGCGGGCCTTCCGGCGGCAGCACCAGCCCCGGCAGCGCCAAGCTGCCCGCCACCGGCGTATCCAGGTCGAACACCCGGCGGCTGGCTTTCATCTTGTCGCCGAAGCGCTTCACGCCGTCTTCGCGCATGCGCGGCGCGTGTTCCGCCAGGTACTGGTCCAGCTCGCCGCGGCTGCCCAGGGTGTACTGCACCACCCGGCGCTCGGTGCCGGGCTCGGCAGCATCGGGCTTCAGGATGCGCGCATCGTGGAAGCCGGGCAGCGCCAGCATGTGGCGCACGTGGTCTTTCAGCCAGGCGTCGAACTCCACGGCCGCGTCGGCCTGGATGTCCAGCGTGACCTCATAGACCAGCGGCGAACTCATGCTCTGGCGGCAGCCTTCGGCTTGATGGGATGCGTACCGAGGTCCATGGGATCGAAGTCGTCCACCGCCACGATCTCGGCGGTGAGCTCATCCAGGCGTGCCATGTCCGCCGCTTCCTTGGCATCGATGATGCCCGCCTGCTGAGCCGCTGCCGTCGCCGGTACGCCGCGGGCCAGTTTGAGCGTGCCTTTCTTCTCCGCCTCGCGGATGCGCCGTTCCACCGGTTCCAGGCGTGTGGCCAGCTCCAGCGCTTCCTTGAACATGCCCACCGGCGTGTGGTGGTCGCCGGTGTAGGTGTTGCGGGTGAGCCGGTCGCGCGACGGACCCGGCATGGAGATGAGCTCGGCGATCTCGTGACCCATATGGTCCGAGGCCGCCGAGTACATGCGGCCGCGCGGGAAGATCAGGAAGCGCAGCACCGCCGCCACGAAGCGGTTGGGGAAGTTGCGCAGGAAGGAGTGCATGGATTCCTGCAGGCGATAAAGTGCGTCGCGGCAGGCGTATTCGACGAGCGGCAGGTCTTCCGGCGGCCGGCCCTGGTCCTCGTAGCGCTTCAGCGCGCAGGACGCGATGTACATGTAGCTCAGCATGTCGCCCAGGCGCGCCGAGAGTTTCTCCTTCTTCTTGAGGGCTCCTCCCAAGGTCAGCATGGCCGCGTCCGAGGCCAGCACGAACGACGCGCTGAAGCGGTTGATGTGCTGGTAATAGCGCTCGGTGGGCGTGGCGATGTGCACGCGGGTGAAGCGGGCGCTGGTGAGCGCCATCCACAGGGAGCGCGCCGCGTTGCTGAAGGCCAGCCCCATGTGGCCGAACAGCGCCTGGTCGAACTCCACCAGCGCGCGATGATGGTCCTGGTCCGCGGCGGCGCGCATCTCCTTTAGCACGTAGGGATGGCAGCGGATGGCGCCCTGGCCGTACACCATGAGGTTGCGGGTCAGGATGTTGGCGCCTTCCACGGTAATGGCGATGGGGATGGACTGGTAGCCGCGGCCCAGGTAGTTGCGGGGTCCGAGCTGGATGCCCTTGCCGCCGTGCACGTCCATGGCGTCGTTGCCCACCTGGCGCGCCATCTCGGTCACGTGCAGCTTGGAGATGGCGGCGCACACCGCCGGGGCTTCGCCTTGGTCGATGGCCCCGGCGGTCATGGTGCGCACCGCCTCCATGGCGTAGAGCGTGCCACCCATGCGGCCCAGCACCTCGTCGATGCCGTCGAAGCGCGCGATGGGCAGATGGAACTGCTTGCGCACGCGCGAGTAGGCGCCGGTGGTGTAGACGCCGAGACGCGAGGCGCCGGTGGTGTTGGAGGGCAGTGAGATGGCGCGACCGGCGCCCAGGCACTCCATCAACATGCGCCAGCCGTGGCCGGCGCGGGGCAGCCCGCCGATGATGAAGTCCAGGGGGACGAACACGTCCTTGCCCTGGGTCGGACCGTTCTGGAACGGCAGGTTGAGCGGGAAGTGGCGGCGGCCGATCTTGATGCCAGGCAAGTGTGGCGGGATGAGCGCGCAGGTGATGCCGTACTCGTCCTTGTCGCCGATGAGATGGTCGGGGTCGTAGAGCTTGAAGGCGAGACCCAGCACAGTCGCCACCGGCGCGAGCGTGATGTAGCGTTTGTCCCAGTTCAGGCGCATGCCGACGATCTCTTTGCCTTCCCACATGCCCTTGCACACCACGCCTGAGTCCTTGATGGCGGCGGCGTCGGAGCCCGCGTCCGGCGCGGTGAGTGCGAAGCAGGGCACGTCCGTGCCGTTGGCCAGGCGCGGCAGATAGTGGTTCTTCTGCTCCTCGGTGCCGTAGCGCAGCAACAGTTCGCCCGGTCCCAGCGAGTTCGGCACCGCCACGATGGAAGCGCAGGTGGCGCTACGGGTGGCGATCTTGGCCAGCACCTCCGAGTTCGCCAGCGCCGAGAATTCCCGGCCGCCGTAGCGCTTGGGGATGATCATGGCGAAGAAGCCCTTGGCTTTAAGGTAGTCCCAGGCTTCCGGCGGCAGGTCGCACCACTCGTGGGTGATCTTCCATTCGTCCAGCATGCCGCAGAGCTCTTCCACCTCGTGGTCCAGGAAGGCTTGTTCCTCGGTGCTGATCTTGGGTGCCGGCGTGTTGAGCAGGCGTTTCCAGTTGGGACGGCCGCTGAAGAGTTCGCCGTCCCACCACACGGTGCCGGCCTCGAGGGCATCGGCCTCGGTCTGGGACATCTCCGGCATGATCTTGCGGAACACGTCCAGGAGCGGCTTGGAGATGAGACTGCGACGGATGGCCGGCACGTTGAGCGGCACCGCCAGCACCAGGAACACCACCCAGAACAGGAGTTTCAGCCAGTCAGGCCCGGTACCCGCCACGCTGTAGACCACCACGTAGAGCCCATAGGCCAGGGTGGCGATCAGCAAGGGCACCCGCTGGTAGGTGAGCACCAGGGTGCCGCCGATGAAGATGACGAGCCAGAGCAGGGTGAGCATGGGGGATCCCCGGGTAGTGGGCGTCGGCTGGAAGCGCTAAATATAACCCGGCGGCCGGGCGCTCAGGCGGACTGTAACTTCTGCAACAGGGCCGGCGGGAAGGCCACTGCCTTCTGCGCCTTGAAGTCGAAGCACACCACCCCGGTGCGGGCTTCCGCCACCACGCTGCCGGGCTTGCTCACCCTATAGAAGAAGACGCAACTGCGGCTCTGGAACTCGCCGGCGGCCACCTCCAGCGTGAGGTTGTCGCCGTAGAAGGCCTGGGCCCGGTACACCACCGCGGCGTCGGCGATGACGAAGCCCATCCCGTCGGCGCCGATCTCGTCCGCCCCCAGGGAGCGGATGTAGCGGCGGCGGGCCTCGTGCACCAGGCTCAGCACCTGGTCGTTACCCACGTGGTTGCCGTAGTTGAGGTCCGAGACCCGCACCTCCAGCTGGGTGCTGAAGGGGAAACGGCCAGGTAACTCGATCTCTACGCGGGGCATGGGGAATCCTTATATAGAGGAAAGGCCGTGGGATTGCCCCACGGCCTCCCGCATCTCTCAGGGCAGGCCGCGACTCACGACGGCAACAGGTCCTTCACGCCCTCGCGCTCCTCACGCAGCTCGGCCTCGGTGGCCGCCATGCGCTGCCGGGAGAAGTCGTCGATAGTCAGGTTCTTCACGATCTTCCATTCACCCTTCTTACAGGTGACCGGATAGCCGTAGATGATGCCCTTCTTGATGCCGTAGCTGCCGTCGGCGGGCACGGCCATGCTCACCCAATCGCCCTTGGCGGTGCCGAGGGCCCAGTCGCGCATGTGGTCGATGGCGGCGGAGGCGGCGGAAGCCGCCGAGGACAGGCCGCGGGCCTTGATGATGGCCGCGCCGCGCTGCTGCACGGTGGGGATGAACTCGCCGCTGATCCATTCCTGGCTCACCAGCTTGGAAGCCGCCTTGCCCTTCACGGTGGCAGCGCGGATGTCCGGGTACTGGGTGGCGGAATGGTTGCCCCAGACGGTGATGCGCTGGATGTCGGTCACGTGCTTGCCGGTCTTGGCGGCGAGTTGGGACATGGCGCGGTTGTGGTCGAGGCGCATCATGGCGCTGAAGTTCTTCTTGGGGATGCGCGGCGCGTTGCTGGAGGCGATCAGCGCGTTGGTGTTGGCCGGGTTGCCCACCACCAGCACCTTCACGTTCTTCTTGGCGGCGGCGTTGAGCGCCTTGCCCTGTGCCGAGAAGATCTTGGCGTTCTCCGTGAGCAGGTCCTTGCGCTCCATGCCCGGGCCGCGCGGCCGGGCGCCCACCAGCAGGGCGTAGTCCGCATCCTTGAAGGCGACTTCCGCGTTATCCGTGGCCACCACGCCTGCCAGCAGCGGGTAGGCGCCGTCGTTCAATTCCATCACCACGCCGTTCAGGCCGGGCAGGGTGGGGGTCACTTCCAGGAGTTGCAGGATCATGGGCTGCTTGGGGCCGAGCATGTCGCCGGCGGCGATGCGGAAGATGAGCTGGTAGCCGATCTGGCCGGCGGCGCCGGTGACGGCTACGCGGACGGGTTTCTTGTTAGCCATGCTTGCGAGACTCCGTGAGTGCTTTGCGAGAGATTGCGCTAGGCGCGAAAGGGACGCGATTTTAGCACCGGCCCCATGACCGTCTCGTCCATATATAGCCGGAGGCTCCCAGGGCCCAGGCGGAGAGGGGGGTGTTGTAGAGGTGTTATAGCCAGGTAGCGCAAAGAGCCCGAATCCAGGCCATCTACGACTCAATTGGCGGCTCGGACAAGACCCTAAGCCATTGTTTAATAAGTATTTACCAGGACATGGAGAAATATCCTCCAGACCTCTTGCTTTCCCTTTGTTTGGTGTTATAGTTAGCTACAACACCACTACGGAACGGCCCCACTACTGGGACCGCAGGAAAGAGAGAAGGAGATCGCCATGAACATGAATCGCATCGCCAAGTTGAGCGCCGCCGTCACCCTGGGCTTGAGCCTGATGGGAGCGAGCTTGGGCGCCGACGCCGCCAGCGCCAGCAGCACCGCGGCCCAGTCCCAGACCGGCGGCTCGAGCCAGGTCGCCCGCAAGGTGATCCACCTCAAGCCCATGGTAGTGACCCGCGCCGACGAGGCCGGGGTCGCCAAGCCCAAGCATCCGGCCTACGGCCGCACCGCCTATCTCGGCACGGTGACCGTCACCGCCGCCGACAGCCTGGAAGCCCGCGCCGCGGAACAGTCCGCCCACCAGAAGGGCACGCTGTACTTGGGCGACGTGGTGGTGACCCCGAAGGACAGCGACGAGGCCCGCTATGCCGCGGCCCAGGCCGCGATGCAGCCGGGCACGGTCTACCTCGGCACCGTGGAAGTCACGGGCCGCGACACCAAGCCTGCCTTCGTGGGCAAGGCTGTGATGGCCATGCGCCGTCTCAGCCACAACGCCATGGTCTCCATGATCAGCGCGCTGGCCTTCGTACGGGTAGGCGGCTAAGGTAGCGGCGGGCTACTACTTAACTATAGAGCTATAGCAGCGAGGCTATGGACATGGAACCCAACTGGAGTGACAACCAACCGATCTACCGCCAACTGCGGGACCGGGTGGTGGCCATGATCTTGGAGGACACACTGAAGGAGGGCGACCCGCTGCCTTCGGTGCGTTCGGTGGCAGCCGAATACCAGATCAACCCGCTGACGGTGCTGAAAGGCTACCAGTCGCTGGTGGATGAGGGCCTGGTGGAGAAACGCCGCGGCCTGGGGATGTTCGTGAAGGAAGGCGCGCGGCGCGGCCTGATGAAGAACGAGCGCGAGCAGTTCCTCACCAGCGAATGGCCGCTGATACTGCAGCGCATACAGAGATTGGGGCTGGACCTGATGGAACTGGCCCGCGAAGCTGAAAAAGGAAGCAAGTCATGAGCACGCTCGTCAAGGCCAAGGGCCTCAGCAAGAGCTACGGCACCACCAAGGCGCTGGACCACGTGGATTTCCAGATCGATGAAGGCCGCATCGTCGGCCTGATCGGTCCCAACGGCGCCGGCAAGACCACCGCGCTCAAGGCCATCCTCGGTCTCACCGAGTTCGACGGCGAGTTGGACGTGCTGGGCCACGACCCGCGCCAGTCGCGCCATAACCTGATGCGCGACGTGTGCTTCATCGCCGACGTGGCGGTGCTGCCGCGCTGGCTCAAGGTCTGCAACGCCATCGACTATGTGGAAGCGGTGCACCCGGGCTTCAGCCGCGAGCGCGCCATGCAGTTCCTGGACCGCACCAAGATCAAGCAGAGGTCCAGGGTGGGCGAGCTCTCCAAGGGCATGGTGACGCAGTTGCACCTGGCCTTGATCATGGCCATCGACGTGAAGCTGCTGGTGCTGGACGAGCCGACCCTCGGCCTCGACATCCTGTACCGCAAGGAGTTCTACACCAGCCTGCTCAACGACTATTTCGACGGGCAACGCACCATCCTGGTCACCACCCACCAGGTGGAGGAGATCGAGAAGATCCTCACCCACCTGATGTTCATCGACGGCGGCCGGGTCACCCTGGACCGCTCCATGGAGGAAGTGGCGGAGGAGTACACCGAGGTGCTGGTGGCGCCGGACAAGGCCGCCGCCGCACAGGCCCTGAAGCCGCTCTATGAACGCGAAGTGTTCGGCAAGAAGCTGTTCCTGTTCGAGGGTGCAGCCCGCGAGGAGCTGTCCAGGCTCGGCGAGATACATACGCCCAGCATCGCCGACATCTTCGTGGCGAAGGTCAAAGGAGGCATGCAATGAAAGCCGGCGCCATGCACATCAACAAGACCCTGGTCCGCCGCGAGTTCTGGGAGAACCGCTCGCTGTGGATGGTCCCCGCCGTGGTGGCGGGCATCCTCACCGTGCTGTCCGTGTACATGCTGGTGGCGGTGCTGATCGGCCATAACCAGACCGTCAACAACGTGGACTTCGCCAACGGCGCGCACTTCCAGTTCGACCAGATGCCGGACTTCCGCGACTCGGACTCCACGGGCGCCTACGGCTTCCTGCACGTGCTGACCTTGGGGCTGGGGGCCATGTTCAGCTTCATCATGCAGATCGTGGTGTTCTTCTACCTGCTGGACAGCCTGTACGCCGACCGCCGCGACCGCAGCATACTGTTCTGGAGGTCCATGCCGGTGTCGGACGTGCGCACGGTGCTGGCCAAGCTCGCCACCGCGCTCATCAGCGTCACCGCCATCACCTTCGTGGTGACCGTGGCCTTCGAGCTGGTGCTGATCGTGCTGGGCCTGATCCTGGGCTCGGTGCTGGGCACCCATCCGTTCGCCCTGCTCGCCTATCCGGGGGCCTTCATCAGCAGTTGGCTGCTGCTGGCCTACGCCCTCATCGTCTCGGCCATCTGGTACCTGCCGTTCTACGGCTGGCACATGCTGGCCTCCAGCTGGGCCAAGAAGGCGCCGTTCCTGTGGGCCGTGCTGATACCGCTGGGCATCGTCGGTGCCGAGGGCTGGGTGTTCCATAGTGCCAATTTCGCCCGGATGGTCTGGCGCTACACGCTGGCCTGGCCGAGCGTGGCCTTCAACTTCGATCCGCTGCACGTGCACCACAGCCTGGACGACATGAGCGTGGGCCCGCTGTTCAGCATAGGCAACGTGGGCCAGCTCCTGGCCAGCCCCGAGCTCTGGATCGGCCTGGTGGTGGCGGCGGCCTTCGTCTACGGCGCCATCTGGCTGCGCCGCAAGCGCACCGAGATCTGACCCGACTTCCTCTATATATAGATAACGGAGTTCAAGCAATGCGACGCATCCTGGTGACTATGACCCTCTGCGCAGCCGTGGCCAGCCTCAATGGCTGCGTGCTGGCCCTCGGCAACGGCGTGGGAGACGGCGATTCCAACTGGAACTCGTCCCAGCACCGCGACACCAGCCTGGCCAAGGCCATCCGCACCGGCCTGGATGCGGACCCCGCCACCCATGAGGCGGACATCCAGGTCTACACCGACGATGGCCGCGTCTACCTGTCCGGCTCGGTGCACGCGCCCGAGACCCTGGAGAAGGCGGTGCAGATCGCGCTGGCCAACCCGGATACCACCAGCGTGCACTGCCACGTCGACGTGATCCGCTGAGCATCTTCCGGCACGGAGTCGCACCATGAAGCATCTCGCCGCCCTGTTGCTGTTGTCGGCCCTGCCGTTCGCCGTGCAGGCCGATCCGGCTGCTTCCTCCATGCCGCGCACCCTTAAGGCTGACGTGGCCGGCACCGGCATCAATACCGTGGCCTTGGAAGTCGGCGTGGGCGAACTGCACGTGACCGCTTCCAGCGACGACAAGGTGCATGTGCAGGTGACCTTGCGCCGCA
>Ga0265313_10003031_pt1 | contig 13965 bp, 11 predicted proteins | sample 4123metaG_FD_203122 | JGI IMG/M metagenome (GOLD analysis project Ga0265313, IMG submission 203122) | Rhizosphere microbial communities from Carex aquatilis grown in University of Washington, Seatle, WA, United States - 4-1-23 metaG | ecosystem: Host-associated > Plants > Roots > Rhizosphere >...
GCAAGGATTTTCAGCACAAGTCTTCGACAACTATCAGCAAAAACCACGCCATAGTTGTTGTAGAAGATCTCAACATACAAGGCATGAGCGCTTCGGCCGTGGGAACAGTAGAAACTCCCGGCAAAAATGTAAAAGCAAAATCCGGACTAAACAGGTCAATACTCAGTCAGGGATGGTCGGAGTTTTTTAGGCAACTGGAATACAAGTTGAGCTGGACAGGTGGTGTTCTAATAAGAATTCCTTCACACAATACAAGTAATCGATGTGCAAAATGTGGCTACACGTGCAGCGAAAATAGAACCAGTCAAGCTAAATTCAGCTGCATTGCCTGCGGACATTCTGCAAACGCTGATTTCAATGCAGCACAAAACATATTGGCGGCGGGGCTCGTCGTCATAGCCTGTGCAGAGAATCCAATGGGAATCTCGTTGAAGCAGGAACCCACCGTGTCGGCAAGTGTTCTTGCCTAGTCGGAATCCCCTTCCTTCAGGAAGGGGAGGAGGTCAAATTGTTTGCCATCCTCCCCATTCATCCGATCGCAGAGCATCAATGTTTGTGCGGCTTCGCGCTCCGCGCTCGCGAGCGAGTCGAAAACCCCAACGGAATTCAAGAGGCGCCAAAAGAAGCAGATTTGGCGGATGACCGAAATCGTGATCGCAATGACAACCTTGTGTGCTAATTTAGTCTTCATTAAGCTGTGGCTTTCATAACTGCTTCTGGGACTCGGAGACCAAAACTACTATGCCAAAGGTTCTATTGGCAGATGATGATTCTGAATTACTCCAATCGGTCAGCGCCTGGCTTCAACATCACAAATGGAATGTAGATCTCGCTTCTGACGGTGCAGAAGCGAAAGAATACATAACGCAGATGCAATATGACGTTCTGGTCATCGACTGGACGATGCCTGAGGTTTCCGGCATTGAGCTGTGCCAGTGGTACAGATCTCGGGGCGGCACCACGCCGATACTAATTCTCACCGGAAAGGACGAGATTTCGGACAAAGAAAAGGGTCTCGATTCGGGTGCCGACGACTACCTGACCAAGCCTTTCGATTTGCGCGAGTTGACGGCACGACTGAATGCTTTAATGCGCCGCGGAAAAGTTTTAGCAACCAGAGTGGCAAACGTCGGACCGCTCAATATAGACCCTGATGCACACAAAGTTTTGATTGACGGCAAAGAGCTGAAACTAACCGCCACTGAATTTGCCGTGCTCGAATTCCTGGGCCGGCATCCAGATCAAGTATTCAGCGCCGAAGCACTGATTGGTCGCGTTTGGAAAACATCATCAGAGATTTCTACCGATACTGTTCGCGTCTATGTAAAACGTCTGAGAGAAAAACTGGAAGCGTCAGGCTATCCAAAACTGCTTGTGAATGTTCATGGAGTTGGATACAAGCTCGATGTGTCAGAGACAGGCAAAAAGACAGACGCCTAGCCGGGCCAGGTACTAAAACAGACTGGCTTGACGTGCTTTCTTTGGCGCGCCCCCTTGCTGCCAACGACCATAATATAGGTACGATTTTGCAGGTTGCCGGCTAAACAACCGCCCTATCCAGGCTTGCTGAAGGCATTTAGAAAATTCCGAAATTTTACACAAATTGTTCCGGACGTATTTACGGGCCGGAGACAAGAATCGCTAGAGGAATGCCAACAGGAGAATGCTACGATGTCGAATGAAGCAGTTGAGCAACGCGCTCAACAAGACGCGAATAATGTCCATGACGCGAAAAGCGCAGGCGATAGCGTACGTACTATCGGAGATGAAGTTACTACCGCCAGGGGGCAGCTCAATCCCGCAGACTATAATGCTTATTTGAACAGTCTGCGTGGACAGTTTCAAGGCAACCAGCAAGTCCTCGGTACCATCGATTTATACGATAGCTCCGGCGGCAATACGGAGCAGCGGGCCCTTCAGGCAATCACCGCCAATGGTGATGAGTTGTATAGAGTTCTTGATACCTATAATCACGATCACGACAATAATGAAAATAACCACGATGAGCGAGACGGCAAAATAGGTGGCGGCGACATCGATGCTTTCTTGAAAGATGCAAAACAAGAAGGCACAGACGCCTGGAAATTCGCTCAGAAGAATCCAGACCTGACGAAGACTTTGGAGGAAATGAAAAATAAGGGTGGAGAATTCAGCAAGACGGCTCTGCTAAATGACCTCGGCTACAATGACAGCGACACAGACTCGGATAATTCGGCTTTTGAACAGTTTCAAAAGGATCATCCAGGCGTCAAGGGTTCTGTCATATATACCGGAGCAAATGGCAAACCGGAGGTAATCGTCGAGCCGCATGGAGTCAGCACTGCACTAAGTTACGATGCAAACGGCAATATCAATGGAATGAATCGCACCACGATTGCAGACGGGAAACCTGTTGACGAACAGCTGACTCGCAACCAACAAGGAGTCTTTGTCGACAAAGATGGGAAACCGGCAGACAAGCAGGCACCATTCATAGATGCACAAGGCAATTTCGGGTTCTACAAACCGGTAGATGGCAGCCAAACGGTTTTCACAAAGTTTACGATTGATGGCTCTGGCACCGTCAGTGGCGAAAAGGTCGATTTGAACGACCCCACTGTTGCCATCTCCGGACTTAACAGGCCATTGGACGTCAATGGCGCCAACCCTGATCAATTCAAGGTAGGCAGCTTAGACACACGTGCAGTGCCTTTAGATCCGAACCAGACCGTTGCCGATCCGGGCCTGCACCCAACCGCTCAAGCCGGTCATGAAATTGCCAGTGGCGAAAACTTGTACAAGATCACCAGAGAGGCATTGAACTTGCCTAAGAACTATGACGGACCAGATCTGGAAGCAGCGATAGATCAGCTTGCCAAAGCAAACGGATACGCAAACAGGAACCTGATCCCGGCCAATGCCGTGCTTAGGATCCCGCCGGATTTCAGAACCAGGCAGCCTGTCATAGCTCCTCCTCCGCCCGCCTCAGTCCCAGCGGCTTGACCAGTATCAAATACGTCCGACCAATCGCCAGATAAAGGCACTGAAAGAGAGGAAAGTTACTTTCCTCTCTTTTTCATTAGCACGATGCCGCTGAATTGGAAGGCTCCCACGCAGCTTCTACATAAGCTTGCAGTACGGGGAGCAGAGTCTTTTCAGAATAACGCTGCTTGCGCAAGGTTTCGTCAGTCACGCAAATGATGTTCTGGAATGGTCATTTCGCGCACCACTTATTGTGTCGCAAGCTGGCGCTAGAAGCCGTCAGTTCAAATTCTGTGCAACATAGTGAGGCTCTGACAGGGTTTGCAGACCAGGCAAAAAATTGATTAGCACAAGCAGGCCCAGCCAATTTCACTATTTCAGCAATGTCTTTTCGCAGTAATTACCGAAGATATTTATGTTTTGGAATGGCGAGAAAATCCCCCCAAAAAACTCAAGAAGCTTACTGTTACGCAGAGCCCTGCTTGCAGCTCACAAAAGAAAGCCATCCTTAACGCTCAGAATCAATCGCTTGTCTGAATGACATCACTTTTGATACCAATAACTATCAAGTTTATTCCCTCACAAAATTCGCATTAAAAACACACAAAATCAGTCAGTTCAGCCAGTTAGCAAATTTCAATGCAGCTCTCATGCTGCTCAGTAAGCTACTGGATTTAATTCGATTGAGGATTCAATAGTTTCAGATGCAGAACCACGGTAGTTAGCACTGCTTTGCACCGCGGTGCATCGCCTTGCCAGACAACAAGGAAAGGAAATCACATAACTACAACGGAGAATTCGGACAGCAACTGACTTCATCTCTTTCGCGAAAGGAATGTGATGAACGACAACAAGAAAAATTTCGAACCACTGGTGGTGGTTCTGGATGGTGGCGCGCATGCAGGCGCAGTGCACCCCGGCTTTGTTTCATACCTGAAAGAGAATCAGGTACATATCAGCACAATTGCGGGCATCTCGATCGGCAGTCTGGTCAGCGCCGGATTATGCAATGGTATCACCGAGGAGGGAATGAGGAATTTCTTTCTGGAGCAATTCGGCAATGGCTATGTGCGTGCCACTCGACCACCTTTCCGCTCGCCCCAGCGCATGATGCTGGGAGGAGTCGTCGACCAGGTTCCGGTAATGCGCAAACTCGTCGATGAGCTGGGTTGGACCAGAAGGGAAAATCACCGTCCAATTGCATTCGATCTGCTCACAAGGCAGCCTTACGTATTCGAAGGTGAATACGACCTGGCCACGGCGCTTGCGGCTTCATGCTCTCCCTATCCGCTTTTTCGACCAGTGAAGTATCGAGACACTGTAGGGAAGCTGCATTTTCTGGTAGATGCTTGCGCCTATCTGGCGCACAAACGAATCTTCGAAGAACGCACCATCATTGCCCGGATCTTCAATGTCGGACTGCGCCGCGCGCAAAAAGACGAGACCGGCGTGCTGATCGGCTACCCAAACACGAAAGTGATTCGCAGGCTCTCACCTACCGAATACGAACAGTACTGGCAGCACGGTCATCGCAGCGCGGCAGAAAAACTGAGTTCACTTTTGGCTCAGGGACAGCTGCCGGTTCTCGGTGAGCCCTTAAAGCGGTGAACCTGAATGCAGTTTTAAATCTCTCAATCGAAGGAATGGATTTTAGACATGAAAACAGCGGAGTCAATGAAGACTGCGCGCCCGGCAGTTGTCGACCCGAACAAGATCTCCACGGCATACCAGGTTCTCTATGTCGGACCACCAAAATACGAGGCTTCCCAATCGGAGAAGGAAGGTTTGCGACAAACCCTGAGGATGTTTCAGGAAACGCAAACTTGCAATCGCGAGATCGTCAAAATTCAGCCCAGTTTTGCACTGGGCGTGTTCATTGTTTGGACCAAAACTGAACTGGCGGCCATCGATTTACCGCAGTCCTGCGGCGAATATGAGCGCAACTATGGAGTCGTTAAGCTCGCCCTCTGAGAACAGAAATGGAAACACGAAAGGAAATGAAATGACCATTTCAAAGAAATGGCACAATCTGGATCTAAGCAAAGATCAGCTCGAGACTCTTGAATTGGTGCGGGCGTTCTGCGCGAAGCATTTACGCCCGAATGGTACCGCTTTTCACCGTTCGGAAACGACGCCGAAGGAGATCATCAAGGAAGCTGCAAAATCTGGAGTTTATTCTCTTGAATTTTTCGCGCAGCTTTTCCTGGACCAGACGGGTCTGACGGCGGCTCTGGCAATCGAAGAGATGTTCTACTCTGACCCGGGTATTGCGTTGGCAATCTTCGGCACCGGTCTTCCGGCCTCGGCAATCATGGCAAACGGGACGGACGAGCAGAAAGGCAAATGGCTGCCTCAATGCTTCGGCACCGAGCAAGATCCAAAACTGGCAGCATTTTGCTGCTCAGAAGCGGAAGCCGGCTCCGATGTCAGCTCGATGCGCGCCAAAGGCGTCTACGACGAGAAAACCGATACATGGACCTTGAATGCATACAAGGACTGGATCACAAATGGCAGCGTTGCCGATGTTTACGTCGTCGTCGTCAATGTCGATCCGGACGCTACTCTCGGTTCACGCCGGCAAGCCAGCTTCATCGTCGAGAAGGGAACTGAGGGTCTGAAGCCAGGGCGCAAGCATGAAAAGTTCGGCTTCCATGCATCCGACACGAGCGAAGTGATCCTCGACAACGTCGTTGTCCCAGGCGATCACCTGCTGGGAGGCAAAAACAAGCTGGAGGCGCGATTAGCGCGGGCAAAGGCGAAGCAGTCGGCAGGCGGGCAGGCGGCATTGGCCACTTTCGACGGCACGCGCTGGATGGTCGCTGCAATGGGCGTTGGCGTTGCCAGAGCAGCATACGAATATGCCCGCGATTATGCCATTGTGCGCGAGCAAGGCGGCAAGAAGATCGCAGAGCACCAGCAGGTAGCGGCAATGCTGGCGGATATGGCCACTCAAATTTACGTGGCACGCCTGGGCGTCATCGACGCAGCACGCACCTATTTGTCGACAGGCAAATTGGAAGCAGCACAAGGATCGATGGTGAAGCTTTTCGCCACCGAGCTGGCCAAGCGCGTCACCGACGATGCCATGCAAATCATGGGCGCAGCAGGATACGTACATGAGCATCCGGTTGGACAATGGCTCAGCGATGCGCGGCTGCTAACGATTTTCGAAGGCACATCGCAGATTCAGAAAAATTTGATTGCAAGCAACGTTACGGGTCTGCGCATACGCTAGGAAGATTGCACTTCCAAGCAAGACCAACCGATAAAAACGGACTATGACTCGAAAGGAAAGATCATGGCACAAAAAGGCGCCGCAAAGAAAACTCATTCAGCAGCAGAAGCTGCTGAGGCGGCGGTTTTGCAAAACCGGCCGACAAAACATTACTGCAAATCGCCGAAGTGTCACAACCCGAGCGAGCGGATTCTCTTGAAGGACCTCCAGCCCGCCGGTGAGCCCAAGAAGCCCATGAAGATGTACCACAAGTCTTGCTACAAAGTCCTGTGAACAACAGCGCCAAAAGCACGGACAACCCATCCACCACAAATTCTAAAACCAAAAAACAATTTCCTAGAAAGGCAGAAAAATGAAGAACATCATCACCGCCATCGCCGCTATCGCAATCGCCATCGCCTCAGTTACCGGCACGTCTGCCGTCGCCAGTGCTGACACTGATTCCGTCAAAGCGGCACAGCCCGGACCCGCCTATGCGTCGACGCTTCCCGTCTGCACGCCATGGCTTATCGAGCATGCCAAGCCATGCCTACCCGATCCGATCTCGCCCACGCACCGCAGGCATCACCACGCCTGGCCGAAGCGCTGACCGTTAAAGGGCTCAGTCTGTTCCGCCTGCCGGAGGACATAACTTCTGCGGTCTTAGCTGCAATCGTTGCTCAGCGAGTTTGACCACTTGATCATTCGATTGATTTGCAGCATCAGTGGGGCAAACCCAACACCGACATTGCTGTCATGGTGTTGGGTTTGCTTCCACAGCCCCAGATTATCGCTAATTACGAATCGCTCTTACTACCCGTTTTAGTATCTTAGTGGCTGCGGCTATCAGCGCTGTGACCTAGATTTGAAGATAAGCTGCCCTTTCAAGAAAACTTTCCGCCGGCTTCGCAAAAACCGAACCGCAGCAAAAAAACCTCCACCTAAGTCGCAGTTGCCTGCTTGGCTACACATTGTGTGAAGTGGCCGCTTGTTTGCTCCAACCAACAAAATTGCAACCGCCTGGTCCTATAATGGGCGAATCGTCTCGCTTCCCCGCCGTTTCAAATCGACCAGCTTCGATGAAAGCAAAACTGTCACATAAAGTTGTTTTGGTCGTCACTATTCCTGTGCTGTTCCAGCTCATGTTTTTTAGCGTACTTTTCAATTCCATCAAGGAACTGGACACTATACAACAAGCGCAGCGCGATACAGAAAAGCTAATTTTGCTGAACAACGAATTGCGTGTCGTACAAGCAATGAATGGCTGTTACTACATCTTGCTGCGGGCAACGGAAGAAAAGCAGTATTTCGACAAATTGAACCAGTCAATTCATCGCAACGCAGAGATATACAATCAGCTCCAGGAGATCTGGAAAAACAATCCTGTGCAGTCTCACATGCTCGCTGCCAGGATTCGATTTCAACAAGTAGCACTTCATTTCTTGAAGATGTTGCTGTCGCAGGGAAAGGCACAGCACATGTCCGACATCTTTGGTCCGATGGCGCTATCCATGGGCAAAGGGGGTTTGATGGCCACCTTCGCAGGTGGTCCCGACCCGGAGAGCATCAAGCTCGAGCAGACGCGGGCACACTTGATGAAACAGTTTGACGAAATACAAACCGAACTCAAGAACATACTCCAACTCTCCGTCATTGCATCGATCCTTGTAAGCACAATCACAGGACTTCTCTTCAGCAGCTCTGTTATTCGCAGACTGCAAACGGTCGCCGCCAATATCAGATCCATGGAGAATCATGAAGGACCACTGGAAGCGATCACCGGTGATGACGAAATCTCAAGTCTTAACAAGTCGGTGCAGGAGACCGACAAGCTGATCAGGCAAGCAGAAGAGTTTCAAGCTCAAACAGCCAGAATTGTGGCAAAAGAACTGAAAGAACCCATAGATCAATTGTCGGATTCCCTTCAAGAGCTTAAGGAAGATGGTTTCGAGTCCTTAACCAGTGATGGAAAGCAGCGGCTGGACAGATCCTTGCAAGAAGTAGAGCGTCTCAGAATTCTGACGCGCGATCTGGTTTCACTGGACAAAATTAGCAGGGCCGGATGGGATCTCGAATTTGCCGAAGTCAACCTGGCTGAAACTGCCGCAATTGCCATTGATACCGTCAAAGATTTCGCGACCAGCGTCCACGTCAATATCACAGGCGACCTGTCCAGAGTAAGCGTGAAAGGTGATGCTTCGAGATTGCAGCAAATCGCACTCAATTTTCTTACCAATGCCATCAAGTTTTCTCCACGCAATAAAACCATTGAAGTGGAAACAAAGGTCGAAGGAATGTTTGGGAAACTGTCTGTTAGAGATCATGGCACAGGCATTCCGGAAGAATTTCAAAAATCAATTTTCGGCAAATACGAACAGGCCTCGCGAGAGGACTCAACCGAGAAGGGCGGCTCCGGACTTGGCCTGGCGATCAGCAAAAAGCTGATTGAGGCTCAACAAGGGAGGATGGGATTTAGCTCGAAATTGGGCGAAGGCTCGACCTTCTGGCTCATGCTTCCCCTGCATCAAGAAGCGTCAACCACAGCCGTACCGAACAAGGGTGAAGCAGATTTCTCGACCAAAACTGATCCGGCTATTGAGAATTCTCTTTCTTCGCCGCGGTCCATGCAAAAAGACGAAGGTGCAATCTCCGTGCACCCTACGCTCTGGCTAAATGGATTATTTCTCGTTTTACTGCCAACCTTGCTTCAATTAGCAACAATCGCATTTCTCTGGATTGTCATCGATCAAATCGGAGCAAATGTAAACACGTTCTATAAGACGGGCAGTATTGCAATGAGGCATTCGGCCGTCATGGATGCCATCTCAAGATCGTCACAATGCGCTGTCTTCTATAACATCGAGCATGATGAAAGGCTGAAAAATAACGCGCAAGATGCGCAACGCATTCTTGCCGATCGCGTTTTCGAGGATAAAAACATAAGCAAAGGCGAGCGAAAAGCAGAGGAAAATGCCGCCATCTTGGAGCAGCTCGCAGCCAGGATTATAAAAGGCCAAAACGAAATAATGGATGCTCCGGAAAACGCCGAGCTTGTAGATTTCCTTGGCAAGAATAGGCTGATGGAATTGTTGAGTATCTTCACTCAAATTGCAGTGCCAGTGCAAAATGCTGTCGATAAGGAAAACAAGCTTGTTGAAAGCAACACATTTGCCAAGATGGAGATGCGTCGGAGCATTGAGACCATCATCTTCGCGTCATCAATCTGCACGCTACTGGGTGCTCTTCTGCTGGGCATATTCTTCACTCGCAAACTGGCATTTCGCGTCGACCACATCGTTCAAAATACAAGGCACTTAATTGAGAAAGAACCTCTCGCACAGCCGCTGCCTGGCAGCGATGAAATCGCTTATGTCGATCGTTCGTTCTATGATGCAGCTACTCGTTTGATTCAGCTGGAGCGCTTCAAGCAAGAGATTATTGCCATAACAAGCCACGAGTTTCGCACCCCCCTTACCTCTCTGCTGGCAAAAGTCGATCTTATTCAAGTTGGGGTGTTCGGTCCTCTAAATGAAAAGGGCAAGAAAATCGCCCTAGCATCCAGAAGCAATATCGCCTGTCTTATTATTCTAATCACCAATTTGCTGGATGTCGAAAAAATTCAATCCGGCAAAACGATTGTACAAAAGCAAAATGTTCCCCTGGATTCCATTTTTGAAAAAATTTCTGAAAACGTGTCGGTAATTGCAGAAAAGAAACAACTGAAAATTGGCGTGAGCAGCAATGACTTGACGGCAAACTTGGACTCGGCGCGCCTAGTTCAATCATTGACTGCGACTCTGACGGACATCATTGATTATGCGCCAAAAGGCTCACACATCTCAATAAATGCAGAGACAAGAGAAAACACAATTGAACTTACCGTCACTGCGCCTGGCAGCGAGTGCAGCCGCAACGCTCTCAATACCGCCAATGCCAGAGGAAGGCTGGCTGTGGATCTATTGAGGTTAATCATCGACCAGCACGGTGGCACAATCAAAATCGACAGCGGCGAAGAAAGATTGGTTGTATCTGTGAAATTGCCCTGTTGAGCGGCTCCTGCCGACAGCCAACTAGAGATTTATCTCTACGGCCAATTGCTCTGCCATATGTTTTATCTCTACACTGCCACCATGCTGCTCGACAATGAGCTTGAGCAGATCCACAGCCAGTCTTCCGCGTGCACTTGTAAGTTCCAGTGAATCTCTGCTGCAGTCGCCGCCGGGGGCAGTAATCGAGACAATAACTTGGTTGTGCTGTTCTTTGGCGGAAACATTGATTGAAGACTGCGCAGGGGCGTGCGAGGCAATATCTGTAAGCACGGCTGTAAGCGCTTGAACCAGGCGCGCTCGGTCTGCAAAAATTTGCAATTCATCGGCATCAATGCGAAGTTCCACGTCCCTCTGTTCTGTGAGTTCGGCCATATTGTCCGAAGTTCGGCTCAGGATTTCGTAAATGGAAACTTCTGCCTTTTCAACAATATTTTTACCTGACTGAATCTTCTCAACATCAAGCAAATTCGTAATCAAAGCTATCAAATCAATGATGCTGCGCTTCGAGGCGCGAACAATCTCCTTGCCGCGCTTTGTCAAAGCACCAAAGACACCGGCTTCCATGAGATCGGTCTTGGCCAAAAGAGAAGTTAAGGGCGTGCGAAACTCGTGGCTTGTTATGGCAATAATCTCTTGCTTGAAGCGCTCCAATTGCGCGAGTTTGTCAGCTGCTTCGTAAAACGAATGATCTACGTAGGCAATCTCATCGGTACCCGCTATTGGCTCCAGCAATGGATCTTTAGCGACCAATCGATCGGCATTTGCAACTATTCTTTGCACACGCGACGTCACGCGCCTGGTCATGAAGATGCCCACCAAAGCAGAAAAGAAAAACATCCCCAGCATCGAGACCAATAAAACAATTTCAACATTTCTGCGATATTTCATTTTCGCAAAGATATTGCCCTCGACCAGCTTTGACTCATAGGCAATTGCCGATTGAAGCGGTTTTCCTTGTTCGTTGAACATACGCACCGTCTTGACACTGACGCCTGGTCCAAACCATTTTTCGATATTGGCGTCCTGAGGAGCTTCAATAATTTCGTTTTGCATATCAATGGTCTCTTTGACTATGCGCTTAAGGTCACGAGTATTTTCTGCAAGTACATTGTTGGATTTTGTAACAGCGCTCAATTTGTCCAGCCAATCGACAATCTGCCACTGTTCTTTTCTTGCGCTCGCCAGCGTCGTTTCAAAATGATTGACGTTGTAGACCATTAAATAAAGGGTGCTTCTGATCATCGCATTCAGTAGTTTTGAGTGATAACTGGTGATTTGACTGGCTCTGTAGAACTCATTTACGTTGGCGCGAATAGAACCAACTACCAACCACAGACTGGCGATGGTCGCCACCTGGACAATTAGCGGCAATGCTACCAGCGTAAGCATTTTCCGCCACATTGTCGGACGGAAACCCCGACTCGGTTTTACAGGGCTGCCGGCCGAGAGAAATCCACCAGCTGGCGCTGTGGCATGCTCGGAAGCAGCGTTTGCCGAACTTGCTACCGGCAGCGTCAGCCAAAAAGTCGAGCCGGAGCCAAGCTTGGAGATAAATCCCATCTTTCCGTTTTGTGATTCAACCAGTTTTTTGCTAATCGCCAATCCCAGGCCAGAGCCGCCTTTTTCAGTGGAATCGGTTCGGTTGGCTTGTTCAAACTTGCCAAAGATTGACTGCTGAAACTCCTCCGGAATGCCGGTTCCATGATCTGTTACAGAAAATTTTCCAAATCCGCCTTCGACTTTAGTCTCAACTTCAATTGTCCTATTAGGCTTGGAAAACTTAATCGCGTTGGTGAGCAGATTCAGAGCAATCTGTTGCATTCTAGCCGGGTCCCCGACAACCAGAGTTGGCGAGAGTGCACATACGAACTCAATCTTCAGACTGTGCGCAAAATCTTGCACCGTGTCTACCGCCGCTTTGGCAATCTCTGCCAGATCGACGCTCTCAATTTTGAGATCCCAGCCAGCTCTGCTGATTTTGTCCAGGGAGACGAGGTCTTTGGCCAGCATGCGCAGTCGCTGAAGCTCCATGGCCGAACGGTCAATACGTTCTTTTCCATTGTCGTTTATCGATTCAAAACCGCAGTCCAGCAAATCGACCAATGAAGTAGAAAGCTGCTCGATTGGTCGCTCCAGCTCTTGAGCGACGATACGCGCCGATTGTACTTGAAACTCCTCTGCAACTCTTATCTTCTTATCCGTATCTAAGATGGCGCGATTGAGGGCAGCAATCTCATCGGCACCACCAATTGGCACCATCGCCGCTTGATGCTTCTCCATCGCTGTGATGTTGCCGACCACTTTTCTCAATCTGCCGGTAATCTCATGGCTGAACAAAAGTCCGAATACCAGACTGATCAGAACGGATGCTGCCAGACCAATGAGAAGAAGTCTTTCCAACTCCGTCTCCGTCGTCTGGGCTTCTTTTTTCAGCTCGTCTTGAGAGCGCTCAATCTCGTTAAACGTTCGATTCAAGTTGCTCTTCTCATCGGCATACATCACGAATTGGCCGATGGGCAGTGCGGTTGCTCCAATCATCAGGTTAGACATGGTCGTCTGCTTTTCCGTACCGACCATCGCCCCACCGAATCCGGCCACTACTTTGTGCTTGCTGCGCCCACTCTGCAAAATAAGCGTCCTGACCTTATTGTCTTTCCACATGTCGAAAAGCTGCTCGTATGCCGCATCACATTTGAATTCGCACTCCCTAAATTTCCTGGCAAACTCGGGATTGAGCGTAGCGCGATAGATACCGTAATAAAGCAGCTGTTCGCCTTCTGTTACGAACATCTGGTCGCGCAGCATCAAGACCTGTGTCGCTTCGCGCTCACTTTTCTCCAATTGATCGAGCTTACGCACCGAATCCAGAAGAAACCAGAAAAAGCCAATCTGGAAGAGGACCGGAATCGCGATTGCAATGACAAGCTTTTGCGCTAAATTCATTAAACTAGGAATTCATAAAAGTGATCGCTCAAGGGATTCCGAAGCCCACGTTACCATACCCTGGTGACAGCCAAAGCCATGATGATTTGGGCATACACAGAAATTGCACGAAACAGTCCGTTTTTCTTCCGTACGGGCGCTTTACTCTGCAAATGTGAAAGCACTCTTGGGACTTCATTCCATTGCTATTCGTAAGTGGAATCAAGGTCGCAAAAGCGAAGGAAAGGAGAGTAAGAGTATGGAAGGTGCAGAAAAAGACAATTCAGAACCAAATACAGGAAATTCCGAGCGCAGCGGAGAGGCGACTGGCCAAGCCGCACAAGACTGCTGGTCTGCAGGAAGATCAGGTCTAAATAACAACAACGGTATCAGACACCACGAGCACGATGTAATCGTCATTCCACCAATTTTCACTCCACCGGTAAGTTCGATTCAAGCTCAAGGAGAAGTGCGGCCTTCGATGGTTATCCCTCGCAAGTGATCTAATCTAATTAGCTAAATCTCTGACAATGTATTTTTTGAGAAAGCCCGCGCCCTGCGTCACGAAGTCCTGTCGCATGTCGGGTTGTCCCAAAAGCCACTGGTAGAAGCGGCTGCCGTTATTCTTATAGTCATGCACTCCGTGGTCGGCACCTTTGATGATGTATTCTTTGACGGTGCCGGAGCCTGCATTGTAGTCACGCTCTTCCACATCTGCGAGGGCATGGCGCTCGGTAATCTTTCCGTCACCGCCACCTGCTTCGCTCCAAACCTTGGCTTGCATATACGGTTTTGACTTATCGAGATTGGTGGGCATCA
>Ga0265313_10003036_pt1 | contig 13949 bp, 12 predicted proteins | sample 4123metaG_FD_203122 | JGI IMG/M metagenome (GOLD analysis project Ga0265313, IMG submission 203122) | Rhizosphere microbial communities from Carex aquatilis grown in University of Washington, Seatle, WA, United States - 4-1-23 metaG | ecosystem: Host-associated > Plants > Roots > Rhizosphere >...
CCGTGGGTTCGAATCCCACCCCATCCGCCATAACGACGCGTTGAACGGCAGTTCAATTTGCCCCGACGCGTCACTGTGCTGCATCGATGAAGCGTGCCGCCGACCGCACCGCGAGCGCCTCTACCGTCTCGGTCGGGTTCACACCGCCGCTCGTCGGAAACGTCGATGCGCCGAGGATGGTCAGGTTCGGTACTTCGTGCGCGACGCCGAATTCGTCAACGACGGAATTCTCCGGGTCGCCACCCATGCGCGTGCCGCCATAGGCGTGGGTGCTGACGGCTGCCGGCGCAATCGGCAGGTGCCAGGTCTCGGAGGCGCCGGCGGCGGTCAGCCATTCCGAAGCGCGATTGAGTAGAAACCGGGTTTGGCGTCGCTCGTTATCGAAATATCGATAGGTGCACCGGATCAACGGCACGCCGTCGCGATCCCGATACGTTGGGTCGAGATCGAGGAAGTTCGCCTCGTACGGCAACACGTCCGGCAGCGTCCATATCCAGCCGATCGAGTCGGAGTTCTCGTGCAGCCACCGTTTCCACCGGCTGCCCCACCTCGCGACCGAAGGCGGTGTGTTGAGCGCGTTGAAAATCGCCTTGTTTTCGGCCGGCGCCATCAACACGGAGCCGCCGATGAAGCCCGCCTCGGCGTGATTGAAGTTATCCGCGTCGAACTCGGCGACAGCGGCAGCTTGCGCCGCGGTGCCGCCCCACCGGTGCAGATTCTGTCCGGGGAACACTCCCAGCGACATCGGAAATGCGTGCGTCATGAAATATTTGCCGACGTTGCCCGAATTGTTGGCCAGCCCGAGCGGAAAATGCGGCGAGGTCGACAAAAGCAGTAGTCGGACGTTTTCGTAGGTGTATGTCGCGAGCATTACGTGGCCGGCCGGCTGGAAGTAGCTCGCGCCGTTCTCTACGAAGTGAACCCCCGTCGCGACGCCCTTGTCGTTCGTCTCGATCCGCGTTGCTCGCGCTCCAGTATGCACGATCAGCGCACCACTGCGCTCCACTTCCAGCAACCCGTGGAGCGACGGCAGGCCTTTCGCGCCGGCGCGACATCCGTTCCACGTGCACGATCCGCAATAGGCACAGGCGCCGCGGCCGTCGTACGGCTGGGAGCGGATCGAGGCCGGCGTGGGGAACGGCGACCAGCCGAGGCCACGCGCCGCCTCGGCCATGCGTTCGCTGTAACCCGTGCGACGAAGGGGCGGCAGCGGATATTCCCGCGAGCGGGCGCCTTCATAGGGATTACCGCCCGACTGAACCGCTCCGGCGATGTTGCCGGCCTTGCCGGATATACCGTAGCGCCTCTCGACCATGTCGTAGAACGGCTCGAGCTCGTCATAGGTGATTGGCCAGTCGACCAGCGCCGATCCTTCCGGCAGAGCCCTTACGCCGTAGCGCTTCACCGTGGCCGATCGCATCGCGAAGTTCCACGGCGGCATCCGCCAGCTGACGTTCGTCGAGTGAACCTTGGATCCGTCGAGTCCGTTCATCATCAGCAGGCCGCGTGTAGCGGTCGCGATCGCGGCGACGTCGTCTGCCGATGCACGGACAGTCGGCACCTCGTGATTCACCTTGGCATCGCCAAGAGCGTTCCTGCTCTCGTGCAACACCTCGTCGGCGGCGAATTCATCGGGCGAATGGCGGGGCCCCGCTTCCAGGCCGACAACGCGAAGCCCGGCCTCCGCCAGGATCGTCGCCGCTAGCCCGCCAGCCGCGCCAAGGCCGATCACCACGACGTCGCATTTCGCCAGTGTCTCGCTCACCCGCCACTCCGTCAGTCGTGTTCCAGTCCTTGCTCCGCCGCCGCGAACGTGCGGCCGAGGGGCGAATAGCGGATCAGGCTCCAGCCCGCTTCATTGCGATTGCCGCCATGCCTCGGATCGCCCAGAAAGCCCTCGACCGCGTGCTCGCGAACCAGTTCGAAGAAACGCTCCCCCTCGCCCCCGGAGACACGAGGGGCGTCGCCTTCCAGGCTTCTCAGCGCTTCATCCTGGACCGACGCCGACAGACTGACGAACGCAGCTCCGAATTCTGTCCGCGCCAACGCGTCGAGAGCCCGCAGACCGGCGACGTAACCCGGCAGACAGCCGGAAAGAGAACCGGCAAGCGAGGTCAGAATGTAGCGGTCCGCGCCCGCCGCGAGCCCGCCAGGACCAAGTTCGTCGTCGGGAATCAATCTGGCGATTACCGCACGAAGGATTTCGACAAGGTCAGCTTCGAGAATGTCGTTCGGGTCCGTCATGTCGCCTCCATCGGGTGCGCCTTGCGGGCGATCATGCACGCGGCGCTGCCGCCGCCGGCCATCGGGTCAAGCGTCTGCTCGGTGGTGGCGCATTCGGGATGACGAGACGCACAACGATTGAAATATGCACACCCGCCAAGGTGCGCGCCGCGGTCGTCGGGCGCGATGAGTTCTTGCGCGCGCCGGCGACCACCGACATGCGGTTCGAGCACTGCCGCCATCAGAGCGCGCGTATAAGGATGGCTCGGATGGTCAACGATCTTCCTGGCAGGGCCGTACTCGACCACGGCGCCGAAATACATGACCGCGATTTCGTCCGCGATGGCGGCGACCGCACTGATGTCATGCGAGATGACAAGATAGGTAAGCCCGAGATCGGCGCGCAGGGCGTCAAGCAACTTCACGATCTCGCTTCGCGTCATCCAGTCGAGCGCCGACGTCGGCTCGTCCAGCACGACGAGTTCGGGCCGACTCGCCAGCGCGCGGGCGATTCCCACGCGCTGGAGCTGGCCACCGCTGAGCTGCTCGGGGAAGCGGTCGGCAAAGTCCGCGCTGAGCTGAACGCGGTGGAGCATCTCCACGGTGCGCGCCGCCATTTCTGCCTTCGTAAAGCAGCCCGACAGCACCATCGGCTCCTGAATCGATGCGCCAATGCGCATCCGCGGATTCAGTGAATCGTAGGGATCCTGCAGCACCATCTGGATACGCCCGCGCAACTGACGCCAGTTCCGTCGCGCATGAACGTCGAGACCGTCGAATGTCACGGATCCCGACGTCGGCTCAGTCAGCCCGCAGATCACGCGAGCAAGCGTGGTCTTGCCGCTCCCGCTTTCGCCGACGATACCGAGGCTCTGCCGCGGCTTCAGACGTAAGGAAACCGGCATCAAGGCCTGCACGTCGCCGTGGCCACCGCGTTGGTGGAACACCTTGGTCGCTTCTCTCACGACCAGAGAACGCTGCGATGTCGGCGCAGGATCAAGGGCCGCGTTCGTCATAGCGCGACCTTCAGTTCGCGAGTGTCGACGCGCACGCATCGCACCTTGTGCCCACCGTCGACCGGCCGCTCGGCAACGGGCAATCCGCAAATCTCCGTCTGCCATGGACAGCGATAGCCGAACTGGCAACCAGGCGGCCGCTGCGAGAGGTTGGGTGGCGGCCCCGCCACGCTCACGCTGCGAGACGCCTCTTGGCCGGCATCGAGATCGGCCGCATGCAGCAGGCCCGCCATGTAGGGATGGGCAGGCCGCGAGAACATCGCTTCGGTCGTGCCGGACTCTATGACCTCACCGGCAAACATCGCCGTCGTGACGTCGGTATAGTTGGCCACGACGCCGAGGTCGTGGGTTATAAGAAGCAACGCCGCGTTGGTTCGCGCCACTCTTTCGACGAGCAGATCGAGAATCTCCGACTGAACGGTGACGTCGAGGCCCGTGGTCGCCTCGTCGGCGATGACCAGCTTCGGATTGTTGAGCAGCGCCATCGCGATCACCACGCGCTGCGCCTGGCCGCCGCTCAGCTGATGCGGATAATCCTTTGCCCGCTGTGCCGGATTTGCGATGCGCACGTCGGCGAGCGCGGCAAGGGCGGCTTCCCGGCTCCGTCGACGCGACGAACCGGTGCGCGCGCGATAGACAAGGGCGAGCTGATTGCCAATCGTCATGGTCGGGACGAGCGCCGACCGCGGATTCTGCACGATGATCGCAACGTCGCGCCCGCGCACCCGCTGCAGCTGCCGATCAGCGAGTGCTGCCAGATCGACGCCATCGAGCATGATCGAGCCTGCCCTGCGCTGCACCCCGCGAGGCAACAGGCCGAGCACTGACCAAGCCGTGAGCGATTTGCCGGCGCCGGTCTCGCCGACCAGGCCGTGAACCTCGCCGCAGGCAACCGTAAGGTCGACGTTCCGCACAAGCACGGTATCCGACTTGGCAACGCCGAGAGTGAGGCCGCGAATATCGAGTACCGGGCGCACAAGCCTGGGAGCTGGCAATGCGTCCGGTACGATGTTCATCCCTATCGCCAATCCCGGTTCAGGAATTCGAGGGCTTCAGATACTCGGTCAGGAACACGCCGTGGGGAACCCAGACAAAGTTGGTCAGGCTCTTGACGAACGCTTCCTGCTGACCCTCGTTGCAAATCGGAATCCACGGGAGGTCTTCCATCATGATCTTCTGAGCTTCCTCCGACATCGCCAAGCGCTTGGCGAGGTCGGGCTCACCAGCCATTTTCGCGGCGAGGTCCTTGATGGGCTGGCTGTTGTAGTGGACGTGGTTGTTGGAGCCTTCGACCTTCGAAAGCAGGAGGTCGTAAGCCGTCGTCGGCACCACCCAGGCATAGGTATCGTGCAGGAACGCAGGCAGGACGGCTTGGATCGCGGCAGCGGTAAAGGCAGCCGGCGGCATCTTGTGCAGCTTCAGGGTGATACCGATCTCGGCGAGCGCGGTCTGCAGCGCGATGGCCACCGCTTCGTGAGCCGGCTTGCTTGCCGTGTAGCTCAGTTCCACGGTGCTGCCGCCGGCGCCGGCTTCCGCAATCAGCTTTTTCGCGGTGTCGAGATTGGTGTCGTAGTGCCAGTACTTGTCCGTGTACCCTTCGTAGGCCGGCACCTCGATGCTCTTCAGCGGCTGGGCGTAGCCGGCGAACACCTTACTGATGATCTGCTCGTAAGGAATGGCATAGGCGATCGCCTGTCGGACGCGGACGTCGTCGAAGGGCTTCACGTTGTAGTCCAGGAGCAGGTAGAGCCCGAAATTGCCGGCCGCCGACTGTACCTGGAGATTCGGCGATGCACTCACGGTCTTCAGGTCATCGTACTGCAGCGAGCGCGATGCGCCGACCGACCCGTTCATCAGAAGTGAGAGCCTGTTCGACGGATCCGGGACTTCCAGCCAAGTCACCTTATCGAGATACGGAGCATTTCCGTAGTAGTCGCTCCGACGCTCCATCGTGAAACTGGTACCGGGATTCCAGGCCGTGATCTTGTAGGGCCCATAGCCCGCGGCATGGCGGTTCAGCCACTTGGCGCCGAACGCGTCGTCCGATGTCTGGTGCTTCTTGAGCTCCGTCGTATCGAAGGGTCGCGACCAGGCCGTGGTCATCACCTGCAGGAACATCGGAGCGGGGCCGTCGGTCGTAAATTCGACTGTATACTTGTCGACCGCCTTGACCGATGTGAGCTTCGCGATCTTGGTCGCAAAGAAGCCACCGACGTTATTGCGACCGGGATTGTAGACATTCCAAAGGTACTCGACGTCGGCCGCGGTGAATTCGTTGCCGTACTCGCTCTTCACGCCCTTGACGAGCGTAAACCGCCATGTGGTGGCGTCAACCTGTTCCCATTTCTCCGCCAGGCGCGGCTCGAATTCTCCGGCAATTGCCTCGCTGTGTCCGTCCGGATACTGCTTGAACCTGAACTCGAGCAAGCCGTCGTAACAGCACATGATCGTGCTCTGCGACTGGACGTCGCCGAGTTCGGGGCCTTCGAGGTCGCCGGTCAGGGGCGTGCTCGGAGCCGCGACCACCAGTGACTTCGGCGCCGGGCTGGCGGCCATGGCGCCGTTCATTCCCCCGAGCACCGACAGGGCCACGCCACCGCCGGTGATCTGCAGGAACGATCTACGGCTGATACCAGTCAACGCGGCCATGGCGACGGCCTCGGTGTTTGCGCTCGCCAATACCTTCTCAGTCATAAGCAAATCCCTTTCTGTGGGAGCAAGAGATGGAGCGGCCTCATTCCAGTCGGGCATCGCCCGGTTCGAGCTGCGCCGACAGCCGGTCGGAGAGCAGCGCAAATCCCATGACCGTGACGCCGATGGCGATGCCGGGGAAAACCGACGGCCACCAGTAGCCAAGGCCGAGGTTCAGTGAACCCGTGGCGATCATCGAGCCCCATTCGGGCGTCGGCGCCTGGATGCCGGCGCCGACGAAGCTCAGGCCCGAGACGAGCAGGATCGATAGCCCGATCGTGATCGACAGCTGGACGAACAGCGGGCCGAGCGCATTCGGGAAGATGTGCCGCAGAATAATGTGAGACCGGCTTGCGCCGGAGAGCAGTGCCGATTCGACGAAGCCCTTGCGCGAAAGCGCGGCGCTTACGCCGTACATCAGGCGCAGATAAATCGGCGCCTGCACGAAGCCAACGACGAGGATCGTTTGGACCTGTCCCTGTCCGAGCGCGGCGACCACCACCAGAGCCAGGACGAAGACCGGGAATGTGAGAATGACGTCACCGACGCGCATGAGCGTCTCGCCGAGGGCGCCCTTGAGGTATCCGGCGACAATGCCGAGCGGCGTGCCGACGCCGGCAGCAATCAGAGTAGCGGCAATGGCAACCATCAGGTCGACGCGCGGCGCATAAATAAGGCGGCTCAGAATATCGGTGCCGTTACTGTCGGTGCCGAAAGGATGTTGCCAGCCCGGGGCAAGTAACTTGTCGGACAGCGAGGCGCCGACCGGGCTATACGGTGCAATCAGCGGCGCCAGCGGAATGAGCAGGAGTTCGAGGAAAACGAAGGCTCCGGCGAAAACCAGCTGCCGGTCGCTCCACATGCGTTTAAGCAGTCCCTCGCCTCGCCCGGCGCCGCCGCCGGGTACGATGCTGGATATCTGGATCGCCCGCCCGTCGGTCATTCGCGTGCCGATCTCAGCCGCGGGTCGAGGGCAAGCTGAACGATATCGGTGACGAGGTAGGCCAGCGCGGCCAGCGACGAGATTGCCAGGACCACGCCTTGCATGCCGGGATAGTCGGTCGTGACGGCGGCAGTGACCGCGTAGCGCGCCGCACCGTTGATGCCGAACACCGTCTCGATCAATGCCGCGGCGCCAAGCAGATAGGCGGCATTGATGCCGACCGTGGTCACGATCGGCGGCGAGGCCAGTCTGAGAACAATCATCGAAATGCGCAGCGAGCCGACGCCGGACGCGCGCATGAGGCGGATCGAATCGCCATTCATGGCGGCGCGGTAGCCGGAGATCGTCATCTTGAGGATCGGCGGCATGTAAACGATCACCATCGTGGCGACCGGCAGCGCGAGCTGCGCAAGCGCGGCGCCGAGCGTGACCCAGTTGCCGGTGAACAGGCTGTCGAGCAGGTAGGAGCCGGTTATCGTGTCGGGCGGCGGCAGTCCTATGGGAAGGCGCCCCACCGGCCCGGGCGCAATCTTCAGGGAAACGAAGAACACGACGATGAGCGCGAGACCCCACCAGTAGTCGGGCTGCGACCCCGCCATCAGGGAGTAGATGCGCACGACGCGCTGCGCCAGTCCGCCCTCGCGCCGCGCCGCCCACACGCCGAGCGGAATCGCAATCAGAACCGTCAGCGTCAGCCCGAGGGCCACCAGATCGAGCGTTGCCGGCACGCGCTGGGTAAGGTCGTCCCATACGGCGTTGCCCGTCGTCAGGGATTGGCCGAGATCGCCGTGGAAGAGCGCGAACAGGTAGTCGCGCATCTGCATCCAGATCGGCTTGTTCAAGCCGAGTTCGGCGTTGATGCGCGCAATATTCTCCGGCGAAACGTCGAACCCTGCGATCCGGTAAGCGGGGTTGGCTGGAATGACGCGTAATATGATGAAGGTCAGAAGCCAGATCGCCGCGATCTGGACGAAAGCCAGCCCGATCCTACGGAGAACGTAGGATGTCCAGTTCACGCCACAGCCCTCAGGGCTTCGCCGGCTGCCGCCAGAGCCTCGTCGACATCGTCTTCCGTCGTTGCAACACTCAGTCGGCGGTCCGCCAGGGCGACCAACGGCTCGAGAATGCGACGGGCGCGGAGCTGTTGATTGTATTCGACCATGCGGCCCGAATCCTGGCTCAACGCCTCTGCGTAGTTGCGTGGGGGCGTGGCACGCATGTAGAGCGCCCACGATCCGCCGATGCCGGACACGCTCGCCTCGACGCCGCTATCCGCGATCTCGCGGCGAAGGCCCTCGCGCATTCGTGCGCCAAGCGCATGCAGCCGCTCGATGCCGCCATCGGCGAGAATGTCGAACGTCGCTGCTCCGGCCGCCATCACGTACGGGCTGGCGTTGCTGGTTCCGTCCATGACAGCGCCGGCGGCATGCCCCGCACGAAACCGCTCCATGAGGTCGCGGCGGCCGGCCAGTCCACCAACCGAGAATCCGTTGGCCAGCGCCTTGCTGAACGCGGTTATGTCGGGCGTGACGCCGCAGATCGCCTGGTAGCCGCCGAGGTGATGACGGAAGGCGGTTTTCACCTCGTCGAATACCAGCGGCACCCCGTGGCGGGTGCAGAGATCGCGAAGCCGTTCGAGGAACCCGGGCTCGGCTGCCGTGCATCCATAGCTTTGCACATACGGTTCGCAGAAGGCCGCAGCGAGTTCCCCGCCGTGGGCGGCAAAGCAGTCGTCAAGCGCAGCGCGGTCGTTCCAGGGGAGAACGATGACGTCGGCGGCGGCACCAACGTGTATGCCCGGGCTCTCCGGGGTGTTGAGGCCGACGCGATCTTCGCGTCCCGGAGCAGCGCGGACCCCGACCGCAAGCATGTCGTGCCAGCCGTGATAGGACCCGTGAAACTTCAGGAGCTTCTGTCGCCCCGTCGCGGCGCGCCCCAGCTGGACGGCGTGGAGGGTGGCTTCGGTTCCGGAGAGGCAGAACGCAACGCTTTCGGCCGATGGCATGACCGCGGCGATGCGCTCGGCGAGTTCCACCTCGCCGCGCTGAGGTCCAATGGTTGTGATATCGCAAATCGCCACGGCGTCGGCCACGGCGCTGTTCACACGCGGATCGCAGTGCCCGACGACAACCGTGCCCCACGCCAGGATGAAGTCGAGATAGCGCTGACCGGCCGCCGTCCACACATGGGCGCCGTGGGCTCGCTCAATGACCTGCATGTCGTAGCTGCGCCAGCTGCCGGATGCGCCGCCCGGCAAAACGCGCTCGGCGCGCGCGATATAGTCGGCGGCCGTGCCGGCGCTCATCCGCGCGTTCCTTTCGGGGGTGGCGGAACTTGCTCGGCAAAGACCCGCGCGATGTCGATGCGCCGCGCGATCCACACATCGTCGCGACTGGCCGCGTAGTCGAGCAGGCGCGCCACCGCGTCGGCGCGGGCCGGCTGCCCGGCGATCCGCGCGTGCAACCCCACCGACATCATCCGTGGAATATCGTCGCCGTCACTGCAAAGCCGGTCGATGGCCCGACGGCCGTACTCGAAAAAATCGTTGGGATCTGCGAACGTCGGCGCGAGAAGAAAATGCGCGTCGTTGACAGTCAGCGTATACGGCACGACCAGGTGCGGCCGGCCATCGACATCCGTCCAATAAGGAAGATCGTCGTTGTAAGCGTCGGAGTCATATTCGAACCCGCCGTGCTCTACGAGGAGTTCGCGGGTGTGCACGCTCATTTGCCGGCAATACCAGCCGACGGGCCGCTTCCCGACGATGGCGGTCAGCGCCTCCACCGTACGGCGAATCCATTCCCGCTCCAGATCGCGGGTGAATTCATAATGTTCGAGCCAGCGGAAGCCATGCGAGGCGACTTCGTCCTCGCGGGCCACGAGCTTTTCAACGACCGCCGGATTGCGCGCGAGCGCAACGGCGGTCGCGAAACAGGTTACCGGGACGCCCGCATCGCCGAAGATCCGGAACAAGCGCCACACCCCGGCGCGCGACCCGTACTCGTAGACAGACTCGACGTCGAGGTCGCGCTGTCCGGACAGGACCATCGGGAACTCGTGGAAGCCCTCGTTCTCGGCGTCCCCTCGCGGATAGGACCGCTCGGATCCTTCCTCGTAGTTGAGGACGATCTGCAACGCGAGCCGCGCCCCGCCAGGCCAGTTCACACGCGGCGGTGCCGAGCCATAGCCAACGAAATCGCGACGCGGATGCTGCGCCGGATCATCGTCCTGGGCAAAGGCCTGGCGGACGGAGATCACTGTGCGTCCTTTGCCTTCATGAGCGCCCGGCGAGACGCCGCGACAGTCTCGTCGACATCGTCCTCAGTCATCGCCAGACAAAGCCGGCGGTCGCCGAGTCCGACCAGCGGCTCCATGATCCCAGCCTCGCGCATGGCGCGGTTGTAGATCGTGGCCTGCTTGCCGTTGTTAAGCAGGGCTTGTCGATAATTCGTCGGCGCCTGTGGCAGGAAGTAAACCATCCATGAGGCACCAACGCCGGTTACTGTCGCCACGGCACCAGTACTCCTGACGGCTTCACGCAGGCCTTCCCGCATGCGCTCGCCCAGCGCGTTCAGGCGGTCGATACCGCCGTCGCGCAGGATCTGGAGCGTCGCCCTGCCCGCTGCCATTGCGTAAGGACTGGAATTGCTGGTGCCGTCCCAGACCGCCTCCATGCCGTTGTGGCCGATTTCGAAGACCGACATGATTTCGGCGCTACCGGCGACACCGCCGATGGCGAACCCGTTTCCGAGGGCCTTGCTGAACGCCGTGACATCGGGGATCACGCCGCACAGCGCCTGATACCCGCCAACATGATGGCGGAAGCCCGTCTTGACCTCGTCGAAGACAAGCGGAACGTGGTGTTCGGTGCACAGCTTGCGGATTCCCTCGAGGAACCCTGGCGCCGGCGCGACGCAGCCGAAGCCCTGGGCGTAAGGCTCGCACACGACGCCGGCCAGTTCGTCGGCGTGCCGCGCAAATATGTCGGTCACGGCAGCGAGGTCGTTCCAGTCGGCCACGATCACGTCGTGGAGTGGCCCTGGATGCAGGCCGGCACCTTCCGGGTCGGTGAGGCCGCGGCCACGGGCGCCCGCCGCGTTGTAGCGGACGCCGACGGCCAGCGCGTCGTGCCAGCCATGATACGAACCATGGAACTTGAGAAGCTTCAGCTTCCCGGTGAATGCCCGGACGGCATGCACCGCGTGCAATGTGGTGTCGGTGCCCGACTGACAGAAGGCGACCTTCTCGGCACTGGGCATGACTTCGCAGATCGCCTCTGCGAGTTCGACTTCACCGACGTGATGGCAGACGGCGTTCAGGTCGACCGTGTTCATCACGTCGAGCACTGCCTGGTTCACGCGGGGATCGCAGTGGCCGATGACGATCGGGCCCCACGCACACAGGCAGTCGATGTACCGGCGTCCCTCGGCGTTCCAGAGGTAGGCGCCCTTCGCGCGCACGACGGCTTCGCCATGAACCGAGCGCCAGGCCGACGATGCACCGTTCGGGATTACACGGCGCGCCCGCTCGATCATCATCTCTGTCGGCGTGCGCAAATCTGAAGAAGTATCCATAGGCTCTCCTAATGGCGTCGCCACAGCTTCTGCAGCGGGCAACACGGTCACTGGCGCGTTTCCTGATTGATGTTGTTCGCGGCACCGTTCATCCGGGCGCGGCTCGGCTCTACCGACGCTTCCCTCGCGGCCTTCAAGAGGGCCGCGCGGTATTCGTCTTCGTTCTGCGTGAGCCGCCAGGCGGGAGCGCCAATGGAGTACGCCGCCGAGCCGGCAATTTCGTCGGCGGTCAGCGATACCGCGATGCACGCCACGCCGATGTCGCACTCTTCATACTCCGTCGCCCAGCCGCGCTCGCGCGTCACCGCAAGTTCGCGCCGCAGGGAGGCGAGGTCGGTGACCGTCTTCGGCGTGCGAGCGATCAGCGGATGAACCGCCACGTAGCGCTCCAGTTCGCGATCGGTCAGAGAAGCGAGCAGCAGCTTGCCGGAGGCCCGAGCGTGCAGATCCGACTGCACTCCGCCTAATCGGCCGCCGACCTGCAACGGCTTGCCGCCTTCGAAGACCGCGATTTCGACAACGGCCCCGTTGCGCCAAACGCAGAGCGCGGAGGTCTCGCCGAGCAAGCGCGCCAGATTGGCGAGCGGCTCAAGAACATGCGGCGGAGTAGACTCCTGCCGGGAGTAAGCATCCGCAATAAGACTCGCCGTCGGCCCGAGGAAAAAACGCCGGTCGCGTTTGTGAAGAATGCCCTCGTCGGCAAGAGTATTGAGGATGTGATAGGCCGTAGCGACAGAGACCCCAAGATGACTTCGCGCGTTTTCCGCGTAGATACCGTATGGCGTCTCTGAAACTAACTTTATCAATTTAGCGGCTCGCGCGACCGATCGGATTCTAGTTCCATTTGTCTTCTGAACATCTTCAGACGACTCGTCTCCATCATCATGCATCGCCAGGCCATCTCCTTCCCGAGAGCCGATTGACACGGCCGTTTTATAGCTATATGAAATCCATTATCGATATATGGCAGTTTTGTGCATCGGCGAACGCCTGTCAAGCCGGTCTGTTGTCGAATCGTCCCCCCAACCCAGACCGCGAGGCTGGGCCGCAAAAAGTTTGTTGGGTGCGGGTCGATGGAACCGCATCTACGTCGTCGCGGGAGACGGCGACGCGTTCCAGCCAACCCATGCCGGCACGGAATACACTGCCGGCGCCCGGGATTTTCGATGTGCCGGCTGGGGGCTCGTCATGGTCGAGAGACTATCAACGACGGCGTTGATGCAGCCTGAAGCCGTGCCGCTTCCTTCGAACAAAACCAGCGCTCGCCCTTGAGCCAATCGATCCGCGCCTCGTCGGAGGCCCTGATCTCAAAAGGGTATGCGCGGTAAATACCGTACCAAATCCATCACAGCCCACAGCTTTTCCTCCGCAGCCTCGAGACCCGCATGGCCGTCGCGGCGAACGCGCGCTCTTATCGGTTGCTGTTGCGTCGGTGAGTCGCGACGGGAAATTGGGGGAATGCAGCATGAGCCGCAGAATGAGCTCACGTCCGCTGTCAGCTGGCCTGGCGTTCGTGCTGGCCGGGTTCGTCTCGACGGTGGCCGCAAGCGCTGCCGATTACGGCACCAGCCCATCGGCTTCGCCCATCGCCGGCTATGTCGAAGGCTTCGGTGCGTGGGAGTCCGGCTGGAGCACCCACTACGATCCTTCGGCTGAAGGCACCGGCACCTGGTACGATGACCAGATCGGCGGGTCCGCTCGGGGCGCCATAACCGTCGCCCCAAATTGGAGCCTCCAGGCGGACCTCTGGGCCGATGCGGAAGTCGGTTCGAATGACAGTGAAGGGGGCGTGGCTGGTCACCTGACCTGGCACGGGCGTGACGATGTCACCGCGCTCGGCGTATTCGGTTCGCTTGGCCAGGGCGGCTGGGAGTCCGGCCAGGTTGGCACCGCCGGTCTTGAGGCGACGCTGAGCGGCGCACACTGGCGACTCTATGGCCAGGCGGGGATGGTCGGCGGCTTGACAGATAACGCGGCCAGCAATGGCGAGCGCGACGCCTTCGTCACGCTGTCCGCCGATTATTTCTTCACCCCCAACTTCTTTGTCTCCGCCAACATCGGTGCCGACAAATGGACGGAGAACACCGGCGACACAAGTCCGGAGACGACCTGGGGTGCCAAGGTCGAGTTCAAGCCAGATGTGTCGCCCGTGAGTTTCTTCGCGGCCTACGAAGCCTACGATTTCAAATCCACCTATCATGATACGTCTGCATACGATCAGGGCGTGGACAGCCTGTTCTTTGCCGGTTTGAGGATCCCGTTCGGCGTCGGCTCGCTGCAGCAGATGCAGCACGCCGTTGGGCTGGCCGACCTCAACCCGATGTTCGGCGACACCATCAATCGCTGATCGACGCCTGCCGGCGGCTATCGCTCCGCCTGATGCCGTCCTGTCGACGATGGTGACGCCGCGAGCCGCCCCGTCGCGATCGCGCGCCCCTGCCCTGCCGATCCAGCCAAAATTATCTCTGCTTCCGTGTGACAGCGGGATGTCAGGTTCCCCCT
>Ga0265313_10003040_pt1 | contig 13940 bp, 8 predicted proteins | sample 4123metaG_FD_203122 | JGI IMG/M metagenome (GOLD analysis project Ga0265313, IMG submission 203122) | Rhizosphere microbial communities from Carex aquatilis grown in University of Washington, Seatle, WA, United States - 4-1-23 metaG | ecosystem: Host-associated > Plants > Roots > Rhizosphere >...
TCCCCCCCCGCGCCGCGCGGGTCGCGGGGGCCGGGGGGTGAGGTTTGATAGCTGGACCAGCTGGTTCACAACACGATGTGACGAACCCAGAGAACTTCACCGCTTCTCACGTGCAATGTCCCCCCGCTCGCGGGGGGACCTGAGGGGGGTCTCCTGTACCCAGTCAATACCGATGCTGCCAGAGCACGTCCGCAATCGACGTCCCCAGGTTGCCGAACGTGGTCTCGAGCGACCAGCTCTTGAAGAAGCGCCAATTGACGATCCCGTAGGTCGTGTCCTGGTTCGTACCTTGCGGCGGGGTCCCCAGCACGACGGCGAGCTGCAGCGAAATGTCCTTCGCGATCTGGACCGCCACTTCGGGTCGCGCGTTGGCGCCGCTGGTGTCGATCTTTGCGGTGATCTCGAGTCCCGTGAGCTTGTTCAGACCCTCGGTCAACCCTGCGGTCGCAAAGCCGCTCACGGCGGCCCCGGCCTTCGTCGTCGAATCCGACGGTGCGCCGCCGCCGGCCGCGCCGGCGGGTTCGAGGCCATTCGTATTTCCGAAAACGATGAGTGCCAAGATCTCGTTTTGCGGCCGCGGCGGCTCCGAGCGGAGGGTCACCTTGCCCGACTTCAGCGGACCGATGAAATCGGCATAAACGCGCGTTCCGTCATCCGCGGTCCAACTCGTCGTGACGCGCACCATCGGATTCGACGGGTCGCCGACGAATGTCACCGTCCCGGTCTCGATCTCGAAGCTCTTCCCGCGCACGTCGAGCGTGCCGCGCTTCAATTGAACCTGCCCGGTCACCTCGGTCGGATCGCCAAGCTTCGCCGTCAGGTTGCCGTCGAGGTCGATCTTGAGGCCGAGGCCTCGTCGGATCTCGACGTCCTTTCCCAAGTGCACGTCGACGGTGGGGGCGCTCCAAGGCGTCCTGGGACCGTAGCGCTGGGTAGCTGCGTACGATCCGCCGAGGGGCAAAGCCATGAACTTCCCTTCGGCCGTGTACACGCCCACGTGTGTTTGCGGCGGCGCTTCGGCGAGCTTCTGCACCGAGTGGGTGGGGGCTTCGGGGAGGTCGACGTGCAGAGTCGGGACGTCGATCGTCACGTGCGCCGTTCCGTGGTCGGGCGACGCGGCGGCGCTTACGTCGAATTCTCCGTACGCGGAGCCCACCGCCGCGCCCTCCAGCGCAATCGGAATCGCATCCCCTTTCGGAATCCGCAGGACGCCCTCCGCCCGGGTGAGGTGCAGACCGTCGAGATAGGCCGCGCCCGAAGCGGTGAACGTTCCGCTCGTCCCGGACGCCGACAGACGGTCGAGTGTCACAAGGCCGTTCGGCGCAAAGACCACGGTCGCCTGAACGCCGTGGATCTCCTGCCCGAGCGCGGTCACTTCGACGAGTCCATCCGAGACGACGATGGTCCCGTCCATTGTGGGCTTCTCGTTCGGGCGGAGCACGAGGTGCGCGTCGGCGTCGATGCTTCCGCCGATCTCGTCGACGACCCCTTCGAGGAGAGGTGCGAGCACCGCCGCGGGGAAATGCTCGGACTTTAGCGTGGCGCTGAAAGCGCCGGACGGATCCAGCGAAGGGAGCCATTTCGTTCCCCACGTCGTTGCCGCCCTTGCCGTCATTCGCGCCTCTGCGCCAGCCCGCTCGACGTGTGCGCTCGCCTCGAGCGCGTGGGAATCGAGCGCGATCTTCACGCTGCCGGTGTCGAACGTTTCGCCGCCCACCCCCGGATTGGCCAGATCCAGGTCGACGGTCGCGCGCGCGTCCTTGTGCAGGCCCGTAAGCTCGATGACACCGCTCGCTCGGCCCGTCACGAACCGGTCGGACATAGCGGCGAGCGCTCCCAGGGGAAAGCGCGTCAGGGTCGCCTTCGCGGACGCTTCCCACGGCACGCCACCCGCCGGTGGCGCGAGGACGTCCTCTAGTCTGGCGTTCACGCGCGCACTGGCGTGAAGGGCGCTCGTTCTCCCGGAGTTGGCGTCGAGGACGATGTCGCCGGCGACGCCGTCGTACGTCGCCGAGACAGCGGCGTCGAGAGATCTCGACAGGGCCGAACCGTCGAATCGAACCGCGTGGGCGGTGACCCTCGCGTCGACCTTGGGCTTGCGGTAGGTGCCGTCGATCTCCACGCGACCTTCGATCTCTCCCTTTGCACCGGCGATTGCGAACACGCCGGGGAGGTGGTCGAGCTTTCGCGGCGGAGCCACGAGAACGGCCGAAAAGACGACGTCCTCGAGCGCAGCCACCGCACTCTTGCGCGATTCGAAGAGCCGTTCGAAGAAAGCCGCGGCGCTCTTGGCGTCCAGCGAGAGGAGGGGCCCGTCTTTGTCGGTAAGGCGCGCCGCGACCTCGGCGGATCCGTCGCGATCGGCCCGGAGGTCCATCTGGACGTCGATGCCCGACAGGTTTTCCGACCCGACGCTCAGACCGTACGTCCGGAGCGCAAGGGTCCCGTCGGGCGATCGGTCCGCCTCGTCCCGCCGTCGAATGTGCCCGTCCAGCGTCAGCCGACCCGCGATTCTGGAAATCGGGAGCAGCCCAACGGGCAGGCGATCGGCGACCTTCGCGAGGTCGACCTGCCCGCGGACCTGCAGCTGGCCCCACGTCCGGCGCCACGATCCGGCGTCGAGCGGTCCCTTGCCCCCGACTTCGAGATTCACCTGGGACAGGTCGAGCGTAACCACGTCCCCCACGGACACGTTCATCGCGCCCCGGACGTTTCGCCCGGTCATCTTCGCGTCGACGTGTCCGCTCACCTCGTCGAGGGTCCCGAAAGAACCGCGGCTGAGGTCGACGGTCGCGCTGCCGTCGGCGCGGTCGCGACGCGCCGAGAGGTCGATGGCGAACGCCGCGCGTCCGCTCCTCAGGGTGTCCTCGAAGCCCAGCAGATAGCCGAGCGCCCGAAGGTCCACGCCTTTCGAGGACGCCTGCACGGCGAGCGCTTCGCCCTCCGCGTCCAGCGACCCGCGTATCGCTTCGCCGACTCCGGTGATCACCGCCCCCGCGACCGAGATCCCGCCGGGCTGAATGTTCACGCGCGCCGCCGTGGCGTGGAGCGCCTCGGTCCCGCGCGACACGTCGAGCTCCAATTTCTCGATCGTCGGAGCCTCCCCGAGGGCGACCGTGGCGCTCGCCCGAACCGCCTCGGTGTCACCTCGAAGCGAGACGGTCACGCGCTCCGCAGAGAGCGGTCCCGCGGCCGACACACGCGCGCGATGAAATCGGTAGCGTGCGATCCGAACCCCGTCGGCGTCGAGCGCGGCGTCCACGTGCGGCGCCTCGAAGGAGCCGAACGTGTGGGCGGTCAGTCGACCGCGGCGCACGCTCGTGAAGGGGAGGGAACCCTCTTCGACGTGGCCGGCGATCGTCGCGTCGAAGGACGGCCTGGGGCCCAGCGCGACGGCCCCCTGAATCGTGAGCACTCCACTTCCGGACACCGGACCGCTCGTCCCGCCGGCGACGTCGGCCGTGAAGTGCCCCTCCACCGTCCCGTCTCGGCTCTGTTCTACGCGAGCTTTCGCGTGCAGATCGAGGCTGGAACGGGGCGCGTTCGGCCATAGATCGCGCAGGTCGACGTTTCGAAGCGCGAGGTCAATCGTCGCGCCGAGCGGCCCATCGATGCGTACGTCGGCCCCACTTCGGAGCTCGGTAGCGCCCGCCCTGGCGTTCACAGTCGTGCGCAGATTGGCGAGAGGACCCTGGGCTTCGGCGTGTACCGTGACGGCTCGGTGGATCGGCGCCTGAGGAAAGAGCGCGCGAATCCGGTCGCCCGAGACTTCCGGCACGTCGAGCGTTGCGTCGAGCGACGTCCCGTCGAACGCGGCTCTGGCGGTCGTGGGGATGTCGCCAACGGTCCCCGTGAACGACGCGACCAGCCCGAAGGGCTGGCCGCTCTGCGAAGGGACGAAAACCTGCGCACCGATTTCGCCGCGGGGGTCCATCCCTTGCGGCATCCCGTGCCCCACGAAGGAGGCGTGCGGCGCGTCGACGGTCACCCGGCGCCCGTCGACCCTCACCGTGGCCCCCCGTAAGCCGTCGACCTCCGCGGCGATCGGCGGCCCCCGTCTCGGGTGCCCGTGGGCAAGCGCGTGGTGGACCGATATGTCGTGCAGCGCGAGACGAAGGGTCCGCTCGGCTCCCGTCGGGGTCGACGGCTTTCGCAGCTCGAACGCGCTCTCGATCTGCAGGGTACCGGCCTGGTCTGCGTCGAGGTTCACGTCGACAGACTGCACGTCTATGTCGAAGACTTCGACGTGGAGATCGCCCGACCCTCGGAGTATCGATTGCAAGAGCGCCAGGGGCGCGATGCGGCCGCGCACCCCGTGCGCAACGACGAGCGTCGTGCCGTCCGCCCCCGAGATCCGCACGTCGACCCCGTCCGCCCTGTCGAGTCGCAGATTCTCGATGTGCTCGATCACCAGCTTTCCTTCGAACTCCGCGGCGAAAAAACCATTGAGCTCGCGCATCGTCAAACGTCGCGCGGCGGCCAGATTCAGCAGCAGCAATCCGGCGGTCAGAGAGGTCACGAAGACCAGGGCGACAGCCAGGACTGAGAAGGAAACCGCTCGGAGGCGGAGGGCAGCTCCCTCCGGCTTGCGACGATCCTGCTCCCAGTCGATGCGCACGTGTCCTCCCTGCGCGCCGTGTAAACGACGAGAACGAGCCTGCGTTATCAACTCGGCGGCGTCAGCCGACGGTCCAGTACCGCGACCGTCAGGGAGCGTCAGGTCTAGGCGCGCACCACTCTGTCGCGGTGGACAACGGGCTCCGCGGCTAACGTAAGGCGGCGGACGAGTAAGTCAATGGCCTATACGTCGCCTCTCGGTGACCTTTTCGATCGGCCTGTAGGGAGAAATTCTCATGAAATCATTCTCAATTCGGTTCTTTTCCGCCTGCGAGCCGGCACCGGTTCGGGGAAAGACCCTCCCCTGGGAGACCTAACCTCAAGTGGGAGACCTAACCTCAAGGCGCTCTGGGGAGCCTCGCCGGGACTTCGTTTGTCCGCCACTCTACAACGAGACAAGAACACCCGCTTCGACCCTCAACTCAGGTGGTGATGCTGCTCACGTAACGAGTGGGTCGGGGGGGTCGGCGTGTTACACAGCTGCCGTCTCAAATTGAGTGTCCAGTTGTCAACACGCACGAGCTGCCATGATTTCGGGCCATTTGTGCTGAAGAACGCGAAATACTTACTCTCTTCGGCCGTAGCGATCGCCGTGCAGAGAAGTCTGTCGTCGGCCGCGCAGAGCTCGACCCGCATCGCCAGATCTCGGGCAGCATCGAAGGAGAGCGCGTTACCGGCGGCTGTCTGCGGATTGCCGTCACGCTCGTAGCGCAGGGCCTCGCAGGTGCCATAGCCATGGTATTGGACGAGAAAGGCCCCGCCACCGAGCATTGTTGTCTCCTGGATCGGTCCCATCTTCGTTATGAACCGCAGGGTGCCCTCCGCCAGCGAAAGGACGTACCCGATCCCGCTCCACGGCATTTCGATGAAGCAAGCGAGGACGGCGTCTCCGGACACGTCCAGAGTGCTCGACCTGGAGACCCAAGTCCTGGGTGTCCAGGGACAGGGCGCACTCCGGCCGAGATGGCATTCCTGACATCCTGCGCGACCTCGTCGAATTCACCGCTCCAATCATCGCTTCCGAGCCCGAGCTGCGCTAGCAGCACACCCCCTTCGCATCGCACGAGGCATGGCCGGTCCACAGGGACGAATGCTCGTACCAGGTGATCGTCAGGCACTCTGGTCATTGCTTGCTGCTTGCGCGCTCGGGCGGGGGATGGCCGACGGAGGCGTTCGAAGATTCCCACCGGCCCGTGATGCACCACCCGCCTTGAACGCGCAAGGGCGGCGGGGTGGTGTGCGCGCGCCCGCAGTGCGCCCTGCAGGCAAGCTCGCGAGAGGGTCGTTGGGCGCAACCCCGAGCGTCGACCTCGCCACCGTCCAAAGACTCGACGTAGAGCCCATGGAAAGCCGCCTCGACGCAGGCAGGACGCAAAGGCATCGTCATTATGAAATGGGGTACGCTACTCTTTGGAGGGTCACCGATGTTCGGTAAGGGCACCGCACGTGCGTCGATCGAATCCATCAGCTTTGACGCAACGGGATATTCGCTCCAGGAGTCGTCGGATGCCGTGCGCCTCTGGTACACACCCGAGGGGGATGAGTTCAGCGTCCATTTTTTCGCAGAACGGCCCGACCTCCCGCCAAGGCTCGAGGACTTGCGAAGCCACCATGAGGCCCAACTGCGCGCATCCAGTGGCGCAGTCGTCGAAGTCTCGCCGATCCACGTTGATGAATGCCCTGCAATCAAGACGGTTGTGAAGCTGCCGCAGCAGCAATCGGGTTTCACGTACGTCGCTTCGATTACGATCCCGTTCCATGACTTCAGCTTCGTCCTCAAGGTCATTTGCGGGGAAAGTGGGGTGACGGGGCTTCGCGAAGGGGTGTTGCTCGCCAAGCACATGGCCGGTGGTGGGATGCCTGAGGTCGCCGATGGGCGGGTCCAGGTGCCAGGCTTCGATCCCGACAACAAGCGCTTCGACGCCGATTTTTCAGTGCATCCGCTATCGCGCGCGCGCCGTACGATGGGTCACGTCTCGGCAACTGCGCGCGTGGACGCCGCGCTCAAGAAGGCTCCCGCGTTCGCCAGGACCTCGTCGTAGTCGATAGTCCGCATCCGAGCGCCGCTCGCCTGGCCCTTCTCCAACGCGAGGAGGATGCGCCACTGGTCGGAGGCTATACCAGACGGCCACGCTGCCCTTCAGTTTCTCCAGATTGTTGCCGGGGCTCGCTGGCCAGCCTGCAACAAAAAGGACGGCGACACATCGTGGCCGGCCTAATAGGCCTCTCCGATGCCGATCGAAATGGCCGCCGGGATTCCGGCCCCTTTTCCATTTCCGAAGAACTTCGGCTGAAAGCCGTTCGCCGGGTCTCTGTCGTACGCGACGTTCTCGTTCGCGAAGCCGAGGACCTGCAAGGGCTGGACTCGATAACCGATATCGAGGCGAATGGGGCCGACCGGGGTCTCGTATCGCGCTCCGACCCCGCACGAGAGGTGCATGTGATCGAGCCGAATCGACAGTTCGTGGGGCGAGACATCGCCCATATCGCAGAAGAGCGCGCCGCTGAGCGGACCGCTCACTCCGAAGCGTAGCTCGTTCGAAAGCTCCCAGAGCGTGAAGCCGCCGACCGGCGTCGAGCACTGTTGGGGATCGGGCGCGGTAAAGTTATTGGCCATCGAGGGGGGTTGGCACAAGATCGCTTGCTGCGCGGTGGCGTTCGGAAGGAGAAACGGAATGACGCCGTGCGGGGACACACCGCGAAGGACGAAGCCGCGGTTGGACGTCGGGCCGCCGGAAAAGAGGCCCCGGAAGAGGGTGGTTTCGATGTCCCTCACCCGCGCGTCTCGGTTGGCGGGCGTCACCGCGTCGTTCAGATGATTCTGAACGACATCACCGTAGTTGGACGCGAAGAGAAACCCCACCGAGGCGCGGGTCGCGAACGTGACGGTGCGCCCCAGGGGAAGATACGTCCGCACTTCTGGCACGACCTTGAGGTCGGTCGCGTCGCCGCCGAAGATGCCGCCGGCCACCTGAAGATCATTGCCCAGGTAAAACCCGGAATGAGGGTTTTGAATGTCGTCTCGGTAGTCGAGGTGGATGCCGAGCTCGGGATACGCGATGATGAGCTGCCGAAGGGCGCTGTCGAGCGGGCCCTTGTAGCTGAACGGATTCTCGAGCTGCGCGTTGTAGCTCAAGTTGACGTACAGATTTTTCCCGAACACGCGCTCGACGCCGGCGGCCCCTTTGAACTCCAGGTATCCGACGACCGCGAGGTCCGGACTTGGCTTGGGCTGCACGAGGAGCGGAAAGACATTGAGCTCCGGCCGGAGAAACCCCACCGTCTTGGCCTCGACGAAGCCCGGCTGCCGGAGCTGAACGCGCAGTTTCTCTTCCGGAAACACTCGGTTCGGGGCGACGAGGTCGTTGACGCTCGTCGGGTAAAGAACGATGCCCGGTGAAAATTCGACGGAGAAGTCGCGCAGGCCGCCCAAGAAGGCGCGATCCTGCCATCCGGCGATGAGGTGAAGGTCGAGCTTGAGCGCGTCGAACTCGACACCGCCGCCCAGCCGGGTCTGGCGCAGGCTCGAGGGCTCGACGTGAACGCGAAGGGGGACGGCTCGCGTTTCGGGATGCGACAGATCCGGCTCGACGGTCACCGAAGAGAAGACCTCGAGGTCGAGCAGAGCTCGGGTGGCGGCGTCGACCCGCAACGTGGAGTAGAGGTCACCTTCTCGGATGTCGATCGCCCGGCGAAGCGGCGCTTGGGGGATCTCGGCAGGGAGAGGTCCGCTCGCGTCCGGATCGAGACCGTCGATGACGATCGGACCGAATCGCGCGCTCTCGCCGGGGATGATCGTGAGCGTCGTGTCGGACAACCGATGCACGACGTCGACGTCGCTGTCGCGCTTCACCGTCGCGTACGCGTAGCCACGGTCGGTCAGCGTCTTGCGGACGTCCTGCTCGCACTTCAGGGCGCGGTCTTCGTCGAACGGTACGCCTGGCCGGAGCGCCTCCCGTGCGGCGGCCTGAAGCGCGTTTCGAAGGGCGAGGTCGAGGTGCTCGACCCCCACGATCGTGAGCGCGCGATTGACGGTGGGGGCGCCCTCCTCGACGACGATTTCGATCCGGACGTGCCCGGGGCGGCTCGTGATCACGCGGCCCGCGCGGGCGTGAGCCGAGTAGTATCCGCGTTCGTGGTAATAACGTTCGACACGGGCCAAGTCCCGTTGGAGGTTGGCGCGGTTGAACAGGCTGTAGTCGTAGACCACTCCCTGGAAGAGACCGAGAAACCTGGGGCTTGCTTCGGTGGCGATTTTCTCCTCGACGGCGGACTCGCCGAGAGCGTTCGCGCCAAAGACGGCGACGGAATCCGTCGCGGACTGGCCCGGCGGCAGCTTGGCGCAAGCACCGAGGGTGAGCGCGGGGAGGATGAGCCCGAGCGGTGCGCCCCGGACTGAAGTCCGGGCTGAAGTCCGGGTCGGCACAAGTCCACGAGCGGAGCCGTAGCCCCCCTCACGTCCCCCCGCGGGGCGGGGGGACGTTGCACGAGGAGGACGCGCCGGCGAAGTCATAGTTCGCGGGGCGCTGAGCATTCGTCACATCGTGCTGCGAACCGGCTCGTCCAGCTATTAAACCTCACCCCCCGGCCCTCTCTCCGCATGCGGTCCGCATGCGGAAAGGGGGAGCAGCGCCGGTATCGCGAGCCCCACAGACACCCCTCTCCGCATGCGGCCGCATGCGGAGAGGGGCCGGGGGTGAGGTTCTCTGTGCCTGTGCCTCGCCGCCGTACCATTCATTCTTTCTCGAGCTGCTTGCGGATTTCCAAGAGCTCCGCGCGGCGCGACGCACTCGTTTTCGGGTATGCGAGGTCGAGGTCGTCGAACGCATCGAGCACGATTTGAGACACGATGAGCCGGGCGTTCTCCTTGTCGTCGGCCGGGACGACGAACCAGGGCGCGTGCCGACTGCTGGTCGCCGCGATGCATCGCTCGTAAGTCTTCATGTACGCCTTCCAGAACTTTCGCTCCGCGATGTCGGCAAGGCTGAACTTCCAGTTCTTTTCTGGATCGTCGATGCGCTCGAGGAAGCGCTTGCGCTGCTCGTCTTTGGAAAGATGCAGATAGAACTTGAGGATGCGCGTTCCGTTTTCGTGGAGGTGTTTTTCCCAGTTCACGATGGAGCGATACCGGTCGTGCCAGATCGCCTTGTCGTCCGTCGATGCGTCCGGGAGGCCCTCCTTGCGAAGGATCTCTGGATGCACTCGGACGACGAGCACTTCTTCGTAGTACGAGCGATTGAAGATTCCGATGCGCCCGCGCGCCGGCAGGTCCAGCGTCGTTCGCCATAGAAAATCGTGCTCCAGCTCCTCCGCGCTCGGCTGCTTGAAGGCAAACACCTGGCAGCCCTGCGGATTGACCCCCGACATCACGTGCCGGATGGTTCCGTCTTTTCCCGCCGCGTCCATCGCTTGAAAGATCAGCAGAATGGCGTATCGACTGTCGGCGTAGAACATCTGCTGCTTCGCGCTCAGCTGCCCGACGTGTTGGTCCAGGAGCTCCTCGTACTGCTCCTTCGACCCGTAGACCGGGTCGACCTTGGTCGGCCACTTGCCGAGATCGACGTCGTCGCCTTCGGTCACGCGAAATGCCTTGGCGTGAATTTTCATCGTCTTCCGTGTCTTCATGGCCTTCGCTCCAGCTAGACCCAAACCGAGCGGTCATCCCATGTCGCTTTCGAATCCGCGCTCCATCGAAGAGTCGTATTCACCGCGGCGCGCGGTGCGGTTGCACGTCGCCCGATGGTACAGGGCGCGCTGGGCCGCGGGCGCCTGCGCCTCCTCCCCTCTCCAGATCGACAGAGCCGGCTCTTGGATGGCGCGCGCGAACGAGAAGGCGAGCGGCCACGGGGACCGCGACCGGAACCGCGCATTCATCGCGCTCAGCCGCGCCGACGCGAGCGCACCGTCCTGACCTCCCGACAGGAACGCCACGCCGGGAACGGCCGCCGGAACGGCGCGGAGCAGGCACGCCACGGTGGCGTCGGCCACGTCGTCGACCGGCTCCTGCGTCGCGCAGGTCGATCCGGGGACCACCATGTTGGGCTTCAGGATCACCGCTTCGAGCGCGACCCTCTGCGTGTAAAGCTGCTCGAAGAGCGCTCGAAGGACGTCCTCCGTGACCGTGCTGCAGACCGCCATCGAGTGATCGCCGTCCATGAGAACCTCGGGTTCGACGATCGGGACCAAGCCCGCTTCCTGGCACAGAGCCGCATAGCGCGAGAGCGCATGCGTATTGGCGTCGATGCAGCCGCGGCTGGGAATCCCCGGGCCGATGGCAATGACGGCGCGCCACTTGGCGAAGCGCGCTCCCATCTTGGAGTACGCCGCCAAGCGATCGCGCAGTCCGTCGAGCCCCTCGGTGACCTTTTCTCCAGAATGACCCGCCATGTCCTTCGCGCCCATGTCGACTTTGATTCCCGGGATGATTCCCAGATCGACGAGGGCTTTGACGAAGGGAGTGCCGTCCCGCTTGCTCTGACGGATTGTCTCGTCGGAGAGGATGGCGCCCTGGATCGACTCGCCAAGCTGCGGCGTCGTGATGATGAGCTCCCGATAGGCCCGCCGGCTCTCGACGGTTTGCGGAATTCCCCAGCGAGCGAATCGCTTGTTGCATGTCCCGTTGCTCTCGTCCATTGCGAGCAGACCCTTGTCGCCCGCGACGAGCGCCCGTGCCGTGTCGACGATCCGAGCCGTGTTCATCGTTTACCTCCAACGCGACCTTTGCGCTTCGACAGCGCCTCGAAACCGGAGACCACGTCGAATAGCTCTTCGTCGATGCTGCCCTGGCGAACGCGGTGAAACGTCTCCTCGAGGGTCTCGAGCGAGTCGTCGATATTCTTCTCCGCGCGATCCATGGCCGCGAGGCGGCTTGCGTTCTCGCTCGCGAGCGACTCGGCGCTCGCGCGAAAGATCGAAACGAACAGGTATTCTCGAACGAGCGCGCCCAGGTTCGCGGTGCCGCCGCCCATCGCCATCTCGGGCCGCGCCTTGGTGGGCCAGGGCACCGCGGCGCGCGCCCGGCGCCAGTCTTCGTCCAGCGGCAGCAATCGCTCGCCGACGGGCTCGAATCCTGCTCCGGGCGTGGGTCGGTTGTAGAAAAGGTGGAGCTCGGTCACTTTCGCACGGTCGTCCCCGGCCTCCGTCTCCACGAGGATCTCCGCCACGAGCGGGGTGATGCCCTCGATCGAGCCCGGCACATCGAAGGACCCCGACGGCGCGAGGCCCACGTCCGTGAGCCGAGAGCTCACACGCTCGCCGACGGCCCAGACTCGGACTTTCGGCCGGACGGAGGCGAGGGCCTTCGCTGCGTTTTCGGCCACGACATCGTTGAACTGCCCGACGAGACCCTGATCGGATCCGAATATCACGGCGCCGACCACGGCGGGTTTGCCTCGCCCGCTCCGTATCCGTACCGAAGCCGCTGGCTCGGACGCCCGAAGGCTCGCCCCGAGTCCAATCTCGACGGTGTGGCGGTAGTCTGCCAGCGCGCTCACGGATCGCTCGTACTGTCCGATGCTCGCGGCGGCCAGCGATTTCATCGTTCGGACGACGGACCGCAGCTCCGTCGCGCTGTGCAGTCGCCGGCGCAGGCTCCCCGCGTTGTCACTCACGACTTGTTCGCCTGGGCCGCGGCGGGCGCGGGTTCGGTCTTGGCCTTGGCCGCGGTCGGAGGTTCCGGTGTTGCCGCCGCCTTGGGACGGAACGGCGCGAGCGCGTGTTCAACCAGAGTGACGATCGTCTTTCGGTCTTCTTCGCTCAACGTTGCGGCGGTCGCCAGCCGTGCGCTCACCTCCGCGGGTATGCCCGCCGCCGCCGCCCGCACGGCCCGCTCGGCCTCGGGCATCCGGTCGAGCGGCACCGGATCGAACGCCTTCGTCGTCAGCCCGAGCAGGATCGCGATCTGTTCCGGCACCGGAACCGGTTCGCCCTCCGGTTGCTTGAGACACGCGCGGATTCTCCGTCCGTGATCGATCGTCGCTCGGGTCGCGGCGTCCAAGCTCGCGCCGAACCGCGCGAACGTCTCCAGCTCTTCGAACTGGGCGTACGCCAGCTTGAGGTCGCCGGCCACGGAGCGGTACGCCGCCCGCTGCGCGTCCCCGCCGACGCGCGACACCGATTTCGCGACGTCGACCGCCGGGAGCACGCCGAGCTCGAACAACGACGGAGAAAGGTAGATCTGCCCGTCGGTGATCGAGATGAGGTTGGTCGGAATGTACGCGGAGATGTCCTGCGCTTCGGTCTCGATGATCGGCAGCGCCGTGAGCGAGCCGCCCCCCAGGCCTGCGCGCAGGTGTGTGGCGCGCTCGAGGAGGCGAGAGTGGATGTAGAAGATGTCGCCCGGGAATGCTTCCCGGCCGGGCGGTCGGCGCAGCAGCAGTGAGATCTCGCGATACGATCGCGCGTGATGCGTGAGATCGTCGTACACGATGAGGACGTCGCGACCGGAGTCCATGAAGGACTCCGCGATGCTCGTGGCGGCGTACGGCGCGATGTAGTTCAGCCCGGGCGGGTCGTTGCCCTCGGTGACGACGGCGACCGTGTAGTCCATCGCGCCCTTCTCTCGCAACGTCGCGACCGCTTTCGCGACGGCGGAGGCCCGCTGGCCCATGGCGCAGTAGACGCAAACCACATTTTGGTCTTTTTGGTTGAGGATCGTGTCGATGGCAATCGTCGACTTGCCCGTTTGCCGGTCTCCCAAGATGAGCTCGCGCTGGCCGCGCCCGATCGGGATGAGCGCGTCGATGACCTTCAATCCCGTCTGGACGGGTACGGTCACCGGCGCCCGGTCCATGATCGCCGGGGCGGAACGTTCGATTGGGCGCCGCCCGCTCGAGACGACGGCACCTTTGCCGTCGAGAGGTTCGCCGAGCGGGTCGATCACCCGTCCGATCAATCCGTCGCCCACGACCACGTCGACGACTCGACCCGTCCTTTGCACTTCGTCGCCCGCGTGGACGAGCCAGTATTCACCCAAGAGCACGACTCCGACTTCGTCCTCGTCCACGTTGAACGCAATTCCAAGGACGCCGCCGGGGAGCCTCACCAGCTCCTCGAAGCCAACGCCGGGCAGGCCCGACACCATGGCAATCCCAGTCGCTACGCTCGTAACCGTGCCCACCTCGCGTGGCTTCCACGGGGCAGCGAACCGCTCCCGGACTTCACCGATTGCGGTGAACGCATCGTCGATCGCCGTCCGTAAGACGTTGGGCGATTCCGTCATGGCTTTGGGGCTTGGGCGGGGATTGGTTCCGGTTTCGCCACCGGCTTTGCCTTCGGATTCGCTTCTGCCTTAGCGACTTCGGGCTTGATGGCTTCGGGCTTGA
>Ga0265313_10003041_pt1 | contig 13938 bp, 9 predicted proteins | sample 4123metaG_FD_203122 | JGI IMG/M metagenome (GOLD analysis project Ga0265313, IMG submission 203122) | Rhizosphere microbial communities from Carex aquatilis grown in University of Washington, Seatle, WA, United States - 4-1-23 metaG | ecosystem: Host-associated > Plants > Roots > Rhizosphere >...
CAGAAAATCGACAGCCGGCCCGCCAGGGTAGCCAAGCTCCAGCAGTTTGGCAACCTTGTCGAAAGCCTCGCCGGCGGCGTCATCCCGGGTATGTCCCACATCGTGGTAGGTCCAGCTGTCCTGCTTTCGCTCGACCAGAAAAAGATGCGTGTGCCCGCCGCTGACCACCAGCGCCAGCACTGGAAACTGCAGTTCGCGATTGTCTTTCTGGCGCTCTTCCAGCAGCACGGCGTGAATGTGCCCTTCCAGGTGGTTGACGGCGATGAGCGGCTTCTCGACCGCATAGGCGAGCGCCTTGGCGTAGCTCAAGCCCACCAGCAAGGCGCCGGCAAGCCCGGGCCCTTGAGTGACGGCTACAGCGTCGATCGTCTGGTACGACTTGCCCGCGTCTTCCAGGGCCTTGCGCACCACAGGAACGATGGCCCGCAAATGCTCGCGCGAGGCCAATTCCGGCACCACCCCGCCAAAGGGCTGATGAGTGGCAATCTGCGAGTAAACAACATTCGAGATCAGTTGCTCGCCGGAGCGGACCACCGCTGCGGCGGTCTCATCGCACGAGCTCTCGATGCCGAGGATGAAAACGTCAGGCACGGAACTATTGTACGGGCGAAGGCGGGGCGCGAGCGCACAACGCCACAGCCGCCAGCCCCTTATGGTGTCATCCTGAGCGAAGCACGGGTCCGCGAAGCGGAGTCGTGCGCAGTCGAAGGACCTCTATCGCTTCCCATAATCCCGTCTAGAGAGGACAGCGAGACATATAGGCTGAAATTATGGGGGTCCTTCGACTCCTCGCTGCGCTCGTCGCTCAGGATGACAGCGTTCCATTTGCCAATGAGTCGACAGATGTCCCCAAGCTACAATCATCCCTGCATGAAGCAGCACGCCATCAACATCGTTCGCGAGCTGCGCAGTCGCGGCTTCCAGGCCTACTTCGCCGGAGGCTGTGTGCGCGACATGCTGCTCGGACTCGCCCCCGCCGACTATGACGTCGCCACCGACGCCAGACCGGCGGAGGTGATGCGCATCTTTCCCGAGACTTACGCTGTGGGCGCGCAGTTTGGTGTAGTGCTGGTTCCGCGGTCCCGTCCCACCCAAGCAAAAGAAGCTTGGATGGGGCACCCTGGCTTAGTGGACCATCCCGAGCCCGAGCCGGAACTGGCGCCATCCGAGCATCCTAACTACGTTGAGGTTGCCACGTTCCGGAACGATGGCACGTACTCCGATGGGCGGCACCCAGACCAGGTCAGCTACTCCAAGGATCCGCAGGAAGACGTGCAGCGGCGCGACTTTACCATCAATGGATTGCTCATGGACCCGCTGGATGGCGACCGCGTGCTCGATTTTGTTGGCGGCCGCGACGATCTGAAAGCAGGTGTCGTTCGCGCGATCGGCGATCCGGAGCGGCGCTTTGCTGAAGACAAGCTGCGCATGCTGCGCGCGGTGCGCTTTGCGGCACGCTTCGATTACCTCATTGAGCCCAGCACCTGCGCCGCCATCCGGCGGCTGGCGCCCCAGATCCAGCAGGTGAGCCGTGAGCGGGTGCGGGACGAGCTAACCAAGATGCTGACCGAAGGTCATGCGCGGCGGGCGTTCGAGCTGCTTGACAGCACCGGCCTGCTGAGGGAGGTATTGCCGGAGGTACAGCGGATGCACGGCGTCGAGCAGCCGCCCGAGTACCATCCCGAAGGCGATGTGTGGATCCATACCATGCTACTGCTGGAGAAGTTGCCGCCCAGGGTTTCGCGAACGCAGGCGTGGGGTGCTCTGCTGCACGACGTAGGCAAGCCCCCAACGTTCCGCATTGCGCCTGACCGCATTCGCTTCGACGGGCACGTCGAGGTGGGTACGCGCATGGCGGAGCAGATCGGTCATCGCCTGCATTTTTCCAACGACGACATCAAACAAATTGCAGCGCTCGTGGCCAATCACATGCGCTTCGCCGACGCCCAGCGCATGAAGGAGTCGACGCTGAAGAAGTTCATGCGGCTGCCGAAGTTTGACGAGCACCTCGAACTGCACCGCCTCGACTGCCTCAGCAGCCACCGCAATCTTGTGCTGTATGACTTCGTCCGCGAACGCCGGGAGCAAACACCGGAGGAAGAAATCAGGCCGAAGCCGCTGCTCAGCGGCGAAGATCTGATCGATCTCGGGTACAAGCCTGGTCCGCAGTTTCGCGAAATCCTGTCGGCTGTGGAGGATGCGCAACTGGAGGGGACCTTGCACTCTCGCGACGAAGCGCTTTCGTTCGTGCAACGCGAGTTTCCGCTGGCGGGCTGAAGGTAATCCTGCCGAACATCCGGTGCTAGAATCGACTTCAACTATGCAGCGCGCAGGCAGCACGCTAAAGAAGATTTTTGCCGATACTTTGCGGCCGGTGGGCGACGACGCTCCGCTGCTGGCGTGGCCGCTGGCTTGCGGCTCCAAGATCGCAGACAAGACAAGCGCTGTCAGCTATGGCGACGGCGTATTGACGGTCGCGGTCCCGGACCGCACCTGGCGCCAACAACTGCAAGGCCTGGAACGGCTCTATCTGGCGGCGCTCAATCAGATCACGAGCCAGCCGGTGAAGACCATCAAGTTTGTGGTGAACCAACCGCCATCATCGTCGCGCTAGAGACTGAAGATCATGGTCACAGAAAAAGATGTTTCGTATGTCGCCGAACTCGCCCACCTCGAACTTACGGACGAGGAGCGGGTTCGCATGTTGAGGGACCTGAACTCGATCCTTGGCTACATTGACCGGTTGAACCAGTTGGACACCAGCAACGCCGAGCCCATGGCGCAGGTCGCCAACCGTTACGGCAGCGGCGCCGAGACCAACGCCATGCGGCCGGATGAACCGCGTCCATCGCTGCCACATGACGAGGCGCTGCAAAATGCGCCTGTGTCGGACGGAACATTCTTCAAGGTGCCCAAAGTCATCGAGCGGTAACCAGCCATCATGAACATTGATCTCCTCACAGTGGATGCAGCCCGGACAGCGGTGCTGGAGAAGCAGACCACAGCCGCCGATCTGGTGGATGCGTTTTACGCGAAGATCGAAGCCGACGATCCGGCGATTGGCGCCTATCTGACGCTCTGCAAGGACCGCGCCTATCAGCAGGCCGAACGCATCGACGAAATGGCCGATCGAGGCGACCCGCTGCCGCCTCTGGCCGGCGTTCCCATCGCGGTCAAGGATGTCTTCACCACCAAAGGCGTTCGCACCACCGCGGGCTCGAAGATACTGGAGAACTTCATCGCGCCGTACGACGCGACCGTGGTTGCGCGTCTGGAAGACGCTGGCGCCATCGTGCTAGGCAAAACCAATTGCGACGAGTTCGCCATGGGCTCTTCGAACGAGAACTCCGGCTTCCGTCCAGTGCATAATCCGCATGATCATTCGCGCGTGCCCGGAGGCTCATCCGGCGGCTCGGCTGCGGCGGTTGCGGCGGGAATGGCCGCCGCGTCCCTGGGTTCCGACACCGGCGGCTCGATTCGGCAGCCCGCGGCTTTCTGCGGCGTCGTCGGCCTAATGCCGACCTACGGGCGAGTCTCCCGCTACGGTCTCATCGCTTTCGCGTCCTCGCTGGATCACGTGGGACCGTTTGGCAGGACCGTCAAGGACGTCGCCATCATGTTGCAGCAAATCGCCGGACGCGATCCCCTGGATTCGACTTCCGCCGAAGTCCCTGTTCCCAATTACCTGGAGCATGTTGGCCAGCCGGTCACGGGATTGAAAATCGGCATGCCGAAGGAATATTTCGGGGAAGGCCTCGATCCCGAAGTGTGGACTGCGGTGGAAGCTGCTCTCCACGAGTTGGCGAAGGCTGGATGTAAGATTGTTCCGATCTCGCTGCCGCACACGGCATACGCCATTCCCACCTACTACGTAGTCGCGACCGCGGAGGCTTCATCCAACCTGGCTCGCTACGACGGCGTGCGCGACGGCCTCCGCGCCGAAGGCAAGACTCTGGCGGAGATGTATCGCCGCACCCGCGATGCCGGCTTTGGAGCGGAGGTGAAACGGCGCATCATGCTGGGGACCTATGTGCTCAGTGCGGGATATTACGACGCCTACTATCTGAAGGCGCAGCGGGTGCGCTGCCGGCTAGCCAAAGATTTCGACGACGCTTTTGCGGCGGTTGACGTGATCGTCACTCCTACCACGCCGACACCGGCCTTCAAACTAGGAGAGAAAGCTGACGACCCGCTCGCCATGTACCTGGCGGACATCTTCACAGTGACGGCGGATCTGGTAGGTATTCCCGGCATTTCCATCCCCTGCGGGAAAAGCAAGGATGGCTTGCCCATCGGCTTGCAGATCCTGGGAAAGCACTTCGACGAACCCACGGTGTTGCGCGTGGCCCATGCCACCGAGCACGCCCTGGCGGTAACGCTGAATTGAAGATCAGAAACGCGAATGCCGGCTAGCTGATCGCGCGCTCCCGGTAGAAGTACAGCATGTCGAGCGCAGCTGTCTGAGCGCCGATCTGCCGCAGCATGGTCGTGGCCTGACCGCGATGATGGGTCCCGTGATTGACCAGGTGCTGCATCAGCTGCACCAGCGGCTCGGCACAAGGATTGCCGGCCATGTCCTCGAAGTTCAATGGGGCTTGTAGAACGGTCTCATCCAGCGAGGCCAGAAATTCCTGCCGCTCTCGCTCGATCGACGCCGCGAACTCTTTCAGCTCAGCCACAGTCGAAAGCTCCTCCACCGGTGGGACCCCGCCAGGTGACAGCGCGCCCCAGGTCGCAGGTGACACGTCGGGATCGGGCACGCTGGCTTGCGGCGAGGTGCCCTGCCACCGTTTCAGCCATAACCACTCCGCGAACAGGATGTGAAACACGGTCTCCCGCAACGAAGGGAAACTGCTCTGAATTTGGGCATTGAAGCGGTCGTCGCTGACGCTCTCGAGTACCGCGAACAGGCGGTCATTCGCCCAGCGGTTGTAGTCATAGAGAGTCCGGATGTCGGCGAGGTTCATGGTAGTGGATAGTGGCTAGTGGCTAGCAAAGATCGCGCCTTGCTATCCACTGCCCACTATCGCAAGGCTGCCACCGCTTCTCCGCCTTCGCTGAAGCTGCCAATGTACGCACTACGGCGCTCATGCGCGGTCCATTGTGTCCCCAGCCCATCACCGTGAAATTCATCGGTCAACGCGACCGCCGAGGTGGCATGGTCCACGGTGGTCAGAGGAGGATAGAAATCGACTTCGTTTCCGCACATGTGATCGTGGTGGTTCAGCGGACGGGTCACGATGGTGGCCAGATGACCGGCGCGCAAAACCGCGTGCCCATCGTGTGGGTCTTGCGGCACATCGAGAATCACCGGCACGTACTCCACGCGCGCAACGTTCTCCAGCAACTTGCCGCCTTCGTGCTGCGCCAGCGCGATCAGGGCCTGCCGCTGCGCCGGATTCGCCGCATCGTCCACCATCAGCACCGCCTGCGCGGGGTACGGCTCACCATAGGGATCGCCCAGCGTAGCCCGCGCGCGTACCGCGGCGGCGATGGTCAGGCCATCGAGCTTCACCCCGTCCCATGAGCCTTGCTGAACGTGCCATGCCAGCAGCGCCTGGTTGCCGGTCAGCCCGACCTCGCCGTTGGCGAAGCATTGCGCGACGTACACGTCGGCCGAGCGCGACTCGATGTAGTCGCCGCGAATCTGCTGAGCTTGGATGGACGCGGCCAAAGAAAAAAGGGCAATGGCAAACAATACGGCTTTGCGCACGAGTGGAACTCCTCATCCCGGACTTACGGATATTTTAGATGAGATGTGCAGAACGGAAGAATCGGCATATTCGCTGATGGTGGCAACAGCATCCGCGAACTTCCGCAGCGGCCCGCAACCGCCTGGTAAACACCGCGCCTTGGGGATTGCCGTGACACCACCCCAGCCCCGTGATATCAATCCAATGCGGGATACTTTCACCGGTGTTCCGCTGCTCTGGACCGTTCTCCCAACCCGCTTCGTGTCCACGATCGCGCCACTGCTGATCGAGTGCACGTCATGCTGCGCCTTACGATAGCGGGCTCGCGGCCTCCTTTTCTCATGCTCATGTTCTTGCGCTCCGTGCCATTCGACCGGCACTGCGGATAGAAGGGACCAACGCGCCACGATATGACCGAACCGCAATATTCGCGCTCTGATGCAGCTGGCGACCCGGGCCAGCCAACCGGCGAGATCTGGCGGAAAGAGATCCACGCCCACGTCGACCGTTATCGCACCCGTCGTGGCCGCCGCATTGAGGGAGCCTATACCATGCGCTTCCCGTTTCCTCCCAGCGAAACGGTTGCGTCAGCTACGGTTGAGACCGAGGTTCCTGCACAGGTGCCCGAGTTGGAAGACCTTGTCGCCGCCGAAGTCCCGCTGCTCCTCGAAGCTGCTCCGGTTGCTGTGGAATTCAGCGAGGGACCTGCTGAAGTCGCGCAGGAACCCGTAGTGGCTACTGTCGAGGTGTCTCAAGCAACGCCGACCGAGCCGCAGATAGCACAGCCCATCCCGACCGAGCCGGAACTGGGTACCCTGGTTGAGCCCGAGCCGCCACCCGTTTCCCGTCCCCGGCCCCGGTCCAAACGCAAAGTCATCGCCTTCCCGCGTCCGCTGGAAGGCGCCGACGTGGTCCATCGGCTGGCCGATCCGGTGCTGCCGGAGCAGCCCCGAATCCTCGATGTGCCCGAGGAATTGGAGGCTTTCGCTGCCACCCCTTACCTGGACGGACTCCAGTTTGGGCCCAGTCCACACCGGGCGCCTGCGTCGCAGACCGATCACATCGAGCTGCCCTTCCGCGCCGCCGCGCTTTCCCAGCGGGTTTACGCGGCTTTCATCGACTGCGCGCTGGTGGGAGTCGCCACCGCCGCCTTCGGAGCGGTGGGCTACAAGATGCTGCCCAAGCTGATCGTCACCAAGCCGCTGCTGCTGACAGCAGCCACGGTCCCGGTGCTTTTCTGGGCCATTTACCAATACCTGCTCACGGTCTATGCCGGCACAACCGTTGGAATGCGGGTCGCCGGGATCCGCCTGAGCACATTCAAGGGCGCTCGTCCCAAGTGGCACACCCGCCGCACCCGCGTGCTGGCGCTGTATTTCTCGGCCGCATCGATGAGCATGGGCCTGTTGTGGGCTCTGGTGGACGTGGATAAGCTCTGCTGGCACGATCGCATCAGCCGGACCTATCTGGCCAAGCGGTAGATAACAAAGTCAACACCGCTACCGCCGGAACTCTCGCTGCTGACAAACCACCAGGGAAACGGGTACATTCATCGCTGGCTGCCTTTTTCGCTACCAGTCCGCGATGAGGCGCTCGTCCCGGAGGTCCGGGAACCATTCCATGTCCACCACGGCTCAGAACCTGCAGCGGCCTGCCGTCAAAGTCTTCGTCGCCACTTCGGTGATGTTGACGTTCATCTCCTTCTGGCGGGCCTCAGCCATCGTGCTCTCCGACCTAGCCTCGTCCGCCTATTACGTGGGCGGCGATGCGGAAAAGGTGATCGGCAAAAGCGCTCCCTGGTTCGTGCTGGCGGTCATGCTGTTCAGCTACGCGGTGCGGGCCATCTACATCGAGTCGAGCGCCATGTTCGTCCGTGGCGGCGTGTACCGGGTGGTGAAGCAGGCCATGGGCGGGACCCTGGCCAAGTTGTCGGTTTCCGCGTTGTTGTTCGATTACGTCCTGACCGGCCCGATCAGCTCGGTCGCCGCCGGCCAGTATCTTGCGGGATTTCTCACCGACACGTTGCACCACCTGGGCTACCACTACCACGTCCCCGACAACACCTTCGCCGCCTTCTTCGCCATCGCCGTGACTCTCTTCTTCTGGTGGCAGAACATCCAGGGGATCCACGAATCGAGCGAACGCGCTCTCCAGATCATGAAGATCACCACCGTGATGGTGGTGATACTGATTGGCTGGTGCCTGATCACGCTGTACAAGCATCCGGCCCCGCTGCCGCCACTGCCCTCGCCGGTCGACATGCATCACGACAAAGAATCGCTGGGCTGGCTGCTAGGCACCTGGGCGGCGCGCATTCCCCTCATCATGCTGGTGGTCGGCTTTGGCCATTCCGTGCTGGCCATGAGCGGCGAGGAGTCGCTGGCCCAGATCAACCGCGAGATTGAGCATCCCAAGCTGAAGAATCTGGAAAAGACTGGGCTGGTGATTTTCCTCTACAGCCTGTTCTTCACCTCGCTGGTTTCGTTCTTCGCGGTGATGATTATTCCCGACGGAGTGCGCAAGGAATACTTTGCCAACCTGATCAGCGGCCTGGCCATGAACGTGGTCGGCCCTTACACGCTGCGCCTGGTCTTCCAGGGATTCGTCGTCATCGTGGGCGTTCTCATTCTGGCGGGCGCGGTGAATACCGCCGTCGTGGGCGCCAACGGCGTGCTTAGCCGGATGGTGGAGGACGGCGTCCTGACCACCTGGTTCAAGAAGCCGCAGAAGCGGTTTGGCACCAGCTACCGTGTCATCAACACGATCGTGGGCCTGCAGATATTCACCATCGTAGCCAGCCGCGGAAATGTGTATCTCCTGGCCTCGCTGTATGCGTTTGGCGTGATCTGGAGCTTCTCCTTCATGTCCCTGGCGGTGGTGGTGCTGCGTTACAAGAGCCCGGCGAACCGGCAGTGGAAGGTGCCGGGGAACATCCGCATCAAGGGGGTGGAGGTTCCGCTCGGACTGATCCTGATCTCAATCGTCCTGTTTTCCACGGCCATCGTCAATCTGTTCACCAAGGAATTGGCCACGATCGCCGGAGTGTCGTTCAGCCTGGCGTTCTTCCTGATTCTCACCATCTCCGAGCACAAGACCGCCGCCCAGCATGCTTCCGGCGAGTCCGAGCTGGAGCAGTTCAACGTGGCCGATGACCGCGATCTCAGTGCCGAGGCCATGGATGTTCGTCCGGGCAACATCCTGGTCGCGGTGCGCGATCCTCACAGCCTGAATTACCTGCGCCGGGTGCTGGCCAAGACCGACACCACCAAGACCGACGTGGTGGTCATGACGGCCCGCGTCTATCACCGCGAGCACTCTTTCAGTGGCACCGAGGAAGTGGACACGGCCGAGGTCTTCAAGAGGTATGAGCGGGAGCTATTCAGTGCGGTGGTCTCCATCGCGGAAAAAGAAGGCAAGCATGTTTCGCTGCTGGTGGTGCCGACCAATGATGTCTTCGAGGCCATTGTAGCGACGGCGCAGCGGCTGCACTCCTCGGTCATCCTCTGTGGCCTCTCTAACAAGCTGACCGCCGATGAACAAGGCAAGCTTACCGGCGACGCCTGGGAGCGGCTGCCCGAGCCGCGTCCGCGGCTGAAACTTGTCGTCGTCGAGCCCAGCGGTACCAGGCACGAGTACACGCTGGGCCCGCACACCCCGCGCATGCGACAGGAAGAAGTGGACATGTTGCATGGCCTGTGGAAGGAAGCCACCACCGATCCCCGTTTTCGCGAGCTGCACCATTACCACGTGTTGAATGTCGCGCTTCAGGAAATGCAGGAGCGCATGCACAACAGCGCTTACCGCGACCAAGTCATGAAGGAAGTCCACGATGAGATGTGCCGCTCCAGCCAAGCGCCGGCCGAGGAAGACGACACCACGACTCCTCCAGCTACGTAGAAGCTTGGAGTCAAGATTCTCAGGGTACGGCGGCTGGAAAACCCTCCAGTCGATTTGGTTCTGAAGGGGCGCACCTTTAGGTGCGCCCTAAAGCCGTCCAACCCTGCTGGTTTTAGCCGCTGAGGGAGCTCGCCTTGTCGGCGAGAATCGAGTCTCTCTCGGGCAAAATGTCCGTCGCCTGGGGTCGCGGCGTTCGGCGTGGCTGAAGCGGGGCCCTTCAAACAAGATGTCCACCAGGTTTCTCTCATTCCAAAAATGATCCGTGAAAATCGGTGTGAATCCGTGGTTAGGGTTTCCCGAGACTCTTCTCTTGCTAACATCATGGGGTGAGCACAGCATCCCCTGTCCGCGTCCGCTTCGCGCCTTCCCCCACCGGCCAACTCCACGTCGGCAACGCCCGTACCGCGCTGTTCAACTGGCTGTTTGCGCGCCAGAAGGGCGGCATCATGGTGTTGCGTATCGAAGACACCGACGTCGCGCGCAGTGAGCAGCGCTACGAGGATCAGCTTCTCGACGACCTTAAATGGCTGGGGCTGGATTGGGATGAAGGCCCCGACGTCGGCGGCCCGTTTGCGCCCTATCGCCAAAGCGATCGCTTGGCGATTTATCGTGAGCATGCTGAGCGCCTGCTGAGCGAGGGCAAAGCCTATCTCTGCTTCTGTTCGCAGGGGGAGCTGGAACTGGAGCGCGAGCGCGCCCTCAAGAATCAGCAGCCGCCGATCTACTCCGGGAAGTGCCGCGCGCTCGATCCGGCGGAAGCGCAACGCCGCCGCGCCAGTGGCGAAGCTGCCGCGATCCGGCTGCGCATTCCGGAGCACCCCATCCGCTTCCACGACATCGTGCACGGGTCGGTCGAGTTCTCCAGCGAAGTGGTTAGCGATCCCATCATCCTGCGTTCCACTGGCATCCCGGTTTACAACTACGTCGTAGTAGTGGACGACGCGCTGATGGACATTACCCACGTCATTCGCGGCGACGATCACCTCTCCAACACGCCGAAGCAGGTGGCGCTGTACGAAGCGTTGGGCTGGCCGGTGCCGGAGTTTGCGCACCTGTCCACCATCCTGGGCAGCGATCGTGAGCGCTTGTCGAAGCGCCACGGGGCCACTTCCATCGCCAACTTCCGCGAGATGGGCGTGCTGCCGGAGGCGCTGATGAACTATCTGGCGCTGCTGGGCTGGGCACCAAGCGGCGGCACGCGCGAAATCTTTTCGCCCGAAGAGCTGAAGAAGGAATTCTCGCTGGAACGAGTCACGCCGTCGGCCGCCGTCTTCGACATGGAAAAGCTGTACTGGCTCAACCGGCATTACATCAAGGAAAGCCCGCCGGAGCGCATCGAGCGGCTCGCCGAGTCCTTCTTCATTCGTGCCGGGTTGTTGCCGGAAAATTCTGACGAGAAAAGCCGCGCCTGGTTCGGCAAAATGGTTGCTCTGCTCGGGCCATCCGTCGATCGACTGGAACAGCTGCCGGAGCGCGCCGGTTTGATATTCCGCTACGATGCCGCGGCTGCGGTGAGTCTGCCCGACAACGCCGAGGTCTTCGCCGCGCCGAAGAGCGGGGACGTGCTGGCCGCATTCGAGCAGCAGGTGGAAGGCGACTCGTCGCCCATGACGCCGGAGCGCTTCAAGGCGATCATGAATGAGGTGAAAGCGAAGATCGGCGCGAAGGGAAAAGACCTGTTTCATCCCGTGCGTATTGCTTTGACCGGCTCTCACTCCGGGCCGGAGTTCGACAAGCTTATCCCGATTCTCGAGGAAGGGTCGCAACTCAACCTGCCGCAGCATGTGCTAAGCGTGCGCGAGCGCCTGTCGGCCTTTCGCGTTGCGCGAGGAGCCTGAGCCTATTCTCAAGTAGCCAGATGCAAGCTGTGGTGGGACATGGTGACCTCGCTCAGAAGTTTGCCAGGTACTTGCGCTTCTCATCTTCTGGCAAGAACGATGCGCGGAAGGAATTTTCCGCCAACTGGCGAAGCTCATCGTTGCTGAACCCGAAGACCTGCTGCGCAAGCTGATATTCGCGCGCCAGCGTGGTGTGAAACATATCGGGATCGTCGGTATTCAGTGTCACCAGCACGCCGGCATCGAAGAGCTGTCGCAGTGGATGCTGCTCGACCGAGGCACAACATCCGGTGAGCACATTGCTGGTGATGCAGATCTCGACGGGGATTTGCGATTCCGCCAAATAGCGCACCAGTTCTGCATCTTCGACGGCGCGCAGTCCGTGGCCGATGCGGTCGGCTTTCAGTTCACGCAGCGCTCCCCAGATCGACTCAGGCCCCACCGTCTCGCCCGCATGGACAGTCCTGCGCAACCCGTTCTCTGCCGCCACCGCGTACACCTCGCGAAACTGCTCCGGTGCAGCGCGGCGCTCGTCTCCGCCAAGGCCGATACCGATGACGTTCCTTTCATTGAAGCGAATCGCCTCTGCTATGACTTGACGCGCCTCTTCTACACCGAAGTGACGTACCGCGTCGAATATCCAGTAGAGCGAGATACCGAAGTCGAGTTCGCCGCGCTGGCGTCCGCGCTCCAGGCCCTCGAACAGCGGCGCAAACTCCTGTCCCCGCCATTGCACCACGCCTACCGAAACATACACTTCGGCATGAAGCACGTTCTGCGCGTGCAGCTTTTGCATCATGCGATAGGTAACGAGTTCATAATCCTCAGCCGTCCGCAGCCGCTCCGTGACCGCCTTGAACGCCCACAAGAAGCCCGTGAAGTGCTTGTACCGGTAGAGTTCTCGCGCCTCTTCCTCGCTGAAGACACGCCCACTGTCCTCGAGGTTGCGGTAACGGTTGTTGGTGCTGGAAAGCGGCGTGGGATGCCGACGGCTCAACTCGGCCAGCGTCAGCGGATCGACCGTCCCCTCGAGATGCAGATGCAACTCGGCCTTGGGAAGCGAGAGGATGAAGTCGCTAGGCGGTTCCGTCAACATGGGCGAACCCGTCATTTCGAGGAAGCGTTGCCCGGCGAGAACTCGCTGCGATGGCGGCTGTACAGCATGTACACCGTCAGCCCGATAATCAGCCAGGCGAAGAAGCGCAGCCAGGTAAGAATCGGAAGCCCGGCCATCAGCAGTATGCAGAACAGGACGCTGAGCACCGGCGCCGCGATACCGCCGGGAGCGCGGAATCCGCGACGCCGCTCCGGTTGCTTGTAGCGCAGAATAATCACCCCGATGGAGACCAGCACAAACGCGAACAGCGTGCCAATATTCGACAGGTCGGAAAGCGTGCCGATGTCGAGTATCCCGCCGGGAATGCCCACCAGGAAACCCGCGATCCAAGTCGCGATCGCCGGAGTGCGGAAGCGGGGATGTACGCGACTGAACATCCGGGGCAGCAGTCTGTCGCGCGACATGGAGAACCACACTCGCGCCTGTCCTAGCTGGAACACCAGCAGCGACGAGATCATGCCCATCATGGCGCCGAACAGCACGGCCAGCTCGGTCCAGTGCAGCAGCGCGGACTTCGAGACGCCGGCCAGCCGGCTCATGCTATTGACCACGGGCGCGGCGTCGTCTATGAGCGACTGCCACGGCACGATCCCGGTCAGCACCACCGCCACTGCGATGTACAGCACGGTGCAAACGATCAGGGTTGCGATAATGCCGATCGGCATGTCGCGCTGGGGATTGCGCGCCTCCTCCGCAGCGGTCGAGACCGAGTCGAAGCCGATGTAGGTAAAGAAAATGATGGATCCGCCGGTGAGCACGCCAGCCCAGCCTTCGGGCGCGAAGGGATGATAGTTTGCCGGTTGGATGAACCTCATGCCGACGAACACGAATGCCAGGATGGCCGCGATCTTGAGGATCACCATGACATTGTTGGTTTCGGCCGATTCGCGAATGCCGCGCACCAGCACCACCGTCAGTACCATGACAATCAGGAACGCCGGAAGGTTGAAGCCGAAGTGCCAGCCCGGCGCATACAGCACGTTACCTTGCAGGTCGGTCAGCCCGCCGGGCAGGTAGGCAGGAGTGATCCAACGCAGGTTGGGATGCCAGCCGAACCAGCTGAAGGTGGCCGCGATGTGCGCGGCAAAGCCCACGCTGACCGCCATGTTGCTGACCGCATATTCCAGGATCAGGTCCCAGCCGATGATCCACGCGATCAGCTCGCCCATGGTCGCGTAAGTGTAGGTGTAGGCGCTGCCGGCGATCGGGATCATGGACGCCAGCTCGGCGTAGCACAAGCCGGTAAAAGCGCAGACGATCGCGACCAGCACCAGTGAGAGGGCCAGCGCCGGACCTGCTCCAGGGCGGCCGAGCGTAGCCGAGTGATGCACGATGTAGTCGGCCAGCGGAGCGTTAAGAATGGACGAGGTGTTGAACTTCTGTCCGGCGATCG
>Ga0265313_10003044_pt1 | contig 13917 bp, 11 predicted proteins | sample 4123metaG_FD_203122 | JGI IMG/M metagenome (GOLD analysis project Ga0265313, IMG submission 203122) | Rhizosphere microbial communities from Carex aquatilis grown in University of Washington, Seatle, WA, United States - 4-1-23 metaG | ecosystem: Host-associated > Plants > Roots > Rhizosphere >...
CCTCGGCGTGCCGCTGACGCTCACGCGGCTCGATCCCGCAGCGCACAAGTTCGCCGTGATCGAAGCCGGCGTGAGCGCGCCGCGCGAGATGGTGCCGCTCGCCGCGATGATCGAGCCGGACGTCGCGCTCATCACGCTGGTCGCGCCGGCGCACACCGCCGAGCTCGGCGGCATCGGTGGAGTCGCGATCGAGAAAGCCGTGCTGCCCGCCGCCGTCCGCCCCGCGGGCGTGGCGATTTTTCCGCGACAGTGCGCGGAGTTCGCTGCGTTTCGCGAACTCGACGTCCGGCAGATGGTGATCGAGCGCGCCGAAGTGATCCGTCCCGCCGAACCGCCGAAGGACAAAGTCTATTTCAGCGTGACGCATCGCGGCGATGCAACGGCCGTCGCGCTCGCTTACGGTCCGCCGCCTCCGCTCACGTTCACGTTTCGCCGCGTGTCCGACGGCATGGCGCAGAATGCCGTGCTCGCGATCTGTGCCGCTCTCTGGCTCGGCGTGGAGTGCGAAAAAATCCAGACCCGCCTCGCCGATTGGCAGCCCGCGAAACTCCGCGGCGAGCTGCGGCGCGACGGTGAACGGCTGCTCTATCTCGATTGCTACAACGCGAATCCCGCCTCGATGGCCGACGCGCTCGATGCGTTCTATTCCGTTGCGCCCGCGGACCAGCCGCGGCTGTTCGTGCTCGGCGGCATGGAGGAGCTCGGCCGCGAGTCGGAGATGTTTCACCGCGCGCTCGGACGCTCGCTGCGGCTGCGGCCGGGGGACTTTCTGTTCGTGATCGGCGCCGAAGCCGAAGCCGTTCGCACCGGCGCGCTCGAAAGCGGTGCGCACGCCGCGCGAATCGCGGTCGTTGGCTCGCTCGAACCAATCGCGACGCTCGTCGCCGATTGGCGCGGCGCCGTCTTCGTGAAAGGCAGCCGGCGGTATCAATTGGAAAAAGCGGTCGAGTCAATCGCGCCGGAGTCGGTCCATGCTTAGCTACCTCGCAGATTTCGAAAACACGTTCGGCCCGCTGCGGTTGCTGCGTTACATCACCGTGCGCACGCTCGGCGCGGCGGTCACCGCGCTCGTGATCGGTTTCATCATCGGGCCGGTGCTGATCCGAAAGTTCCGCGAGCTGAAATTCGGCCACGGCTACATCGACGACCGCACCGGCGCGCTCGGCGCGACTTATTTCGACAAGAAACACACGCCGACGATGGGCGGGCTGATTATTTTCATTTCCGTGTTTATCAGTTCCGCGCTATGGGCGGCGCCGAACGTCTGGGTGGTTGTCGCGCTCTTCGTTTATGCGGCGCTGACCGTGCCGGGCTGGCGTGACGATTACCTGAAGGTTATTCGCAAAAGTCGCGACGGCATTTCGTCGTGGGAGAAAATCGGCTGGCAGTCGCTCGCGACGCTGGTGGCGCATGGTGCGTTGCTGTGGCATCCGGCGAGCGCGCAGAAAATTCGCGAGCTGTGGGTGCCGTTTTTCAAATACGCGGTGATCGCGCAGATGCCGTGGTGGTTGCTCCTCGTCCTGATTTACCTCTGGATCGTTGGGTTCAGCAACGCGATCAACCTGACCGATGGACTCGACGGGCTCGCGACGGGTTGCACGATCTCCGTCGCGCTCGTGTTCGGCATCATGGCGTATGCGGCGGGCAACATCAAACTCTCGGACTATCTGCTGATGAGTTACGTGCCCGGCACCGGCGAACTCACGGTAATCTGCGGCGCGCTGATCGGCGGGTGCATGGCGTTTCTCTGGTATAATTCGCATCCGGCGGAGGTGTTCATGGGCGACACGGGCTCGCTTGCGCTCGGCGGACTGATCGGCGTGATGGCGTTCATGATTCACCAGCCGTTCACGCTCGTGATCGTCGGCGGGGTGTTCGTGGCCGAGCTGCTGTCGGTCGTAATCCAGGTCGGCTGGTTCAAATACACCAGGCGCGCCTCGGGGGTCGGGCAGCGGGTGTTCCTGATGGCGCCGATCCATCACCATTTTCAAAAAAAAGGCTGGCCGGAAACGAAGGTCGTGCTCCGGTTTTGGGTGCTTTCGCTCGGCTGCGCGCTCGCGGGACTGGCGACGCTGAAACTGCGCTGAACGAAACATGGCTCTTACCGTTCCAGAATTCGTTCGCCCGCTGCTCGCGCAACCCGTCGCCATTTTCGGCGGCGGCATCAGCGGGGTGGGCGTGTGCGCGCTGCTCGCGAATCTCGGCGCCGAGAGCGTGATCTACGACGCGAAGGGCACGGAATTTTCGCCAAAGGCGGCGAGGGCGCACCGGCTCGTGGTGTTTTCGCCGGGATTCCCGCCGGAGCATCCGTGGCTCGCGGCGGCGCAGGCGGCAGGTTGCGAATGCCTCGGCGAAATCGATTTCGCGTCGCTTTTCTGGCGCGGCGCGCTGATCGCGGTCACCGGCACGAACGGCAAGACGACGCTGACGGAATTTCTCGCGCACGCGCTCCGCGCCGCGGGCCGCGAGGCACGCGCGACCGGCAACATTGGCCACGCGTTCGCCCAACTCGTCGCCGAAGCCGAGGGCGGCACGGCGGAGGCGATTGCGATTTGCGAGGTCAGTTCGTTCCAAGCCGAAACGCTCCAGCGCTTCCGCGCCGATGCGACACTCTGGACAAATTTCGCCGAGGACCACCTCGAGCGGCATCCGGGCCTCGAAAGTTATTTCGGCGCGAAGTGGAATCTCGTCGCGCACACGAAGCCCGGCGGATTTTTTGCGGGCACGTCGGTGCAGCGTTTTGCGCAGAAATTTGAGCGGCCGTTTCCGGCGGCCGCGGCCGTGGCGACGGAAGCGCAGCCGGCCGACGCGCAGCTCGCGGGCACGGTTTTCGCCGACTATCCGCAACGCGAAAATTTCCTGCTCGCTGCCGCGTGGTGGCGGGCGGCGGGATTGCCGGCGGAAACGCTTTACGCGGCGGCGCGCAGTTTTCATCTCGGTCCGCACCGCCTGGCGCGCGTGGGGGAACACGCCGGCGTGGTTTACTGGAACGATTCGAAGGCGACGAATTTTCACGCGGTCGAGGCGGCGCTGGCCGGTTTTCCCGCGCCGGTCGTGCTCATCGCGGGCGGCAAGGGCAAGGGCGGCGACCTCGCGGGCTTCGTGCACCGGATCGCGCCGCGCGTGAAGCACGCGGTGCTGATCGGCGACACGAGCGCGGAGCTGGCGTTTCACTGCGCGGCGTTTCGCGTGGCGCACACGCGGTGCGCGACCCTCGCCGAGGCGGTGCGCCGCGCGACCGAACTGGCCGCGCCGGGCGAAAACGTGCTGCTCAGCCCGGGCTTCGCGAGCTTCGACATGTTTCGCGGTTACGCGGATCGCGGCGAGCAGTTTGAGGCGCTCGTCCGGGAACTCGGCGCCGTGGCCAAATTTTGATAGCGTTAGCCTCTGCAAAACCCAACTATTCCTCCCATGAAAATCCTAAAGATCTTCGGCATCGTCGTGGGCATTCACGTCTTTGCGCTGATTCTGATTTTTGCCAATCCCGGCTGCAGTTCAGCCGCCAAATCTTCACCGTCGCCCGGCGACACGGTCGTGAGCCCGCCGCCCGCGTCGAATTCGGCGGAGGTTTCACCCGTGATCGTCGCCCCGTTGGATTCGCCGGTGAGCTCGGCGCCGGCGTCGTTCGATCCAAACGCTCCGGCGACGTCCGCCGTGCGCTTTTCGCCGACGCGACCCGGCACGCCGGTCGCAGCGACGCTCGAGGCGCAGCCGGTCGCGGACGTGACGCCGGCCTCGACCTACACGGTGGCGAAAGGCGACAGCCTCTGGACGATCGCCAAGAAGAACCACCTCACCGTCGGGGAACTCGCCGCCGCCAACAACATCAAGGCCGGTGCGACGGTTCGCATTGGCCAGAAACTCATCATTCCGGGGAAGTCCGCGCCGAGCGAGACAGTGCATGCCGCCGCGGCACCCGCGGCGAAACCGGCGGTGGCGAGCCCGGCGCCAGTCTCCGCGCCAAAAACGGCTGGCGAGCCGATGCGATACACGGTGAAGCCGGGCGAAACGCTCGGCGCGATCGCGCGCAAGTATCAGGTGAAAGTCGGCGACATCGCCACGGCCAACAACATTTCCGATCCGGCGAAAATCCGGCCGGGAATGGAGTTGATCATTCCAACCTCTTCGTCAGCGGGGGGCAAATCGACCAAGGCCGCAGCGGCGAAACCCGCGGCAAGTTCGCCGACCGAGCAAGCTGCAGTGGTGCCGACAATCGGGATTCCGTCGTCGGAGCAGGATGCCGGCTCGGCGGCGCAAGCGAAGTCGGGCGAGCCGCCGGTCATCAAAGTTGAAGATACGCCGGAGCCGGGGAAGCAATGAAACTGCCCGAGAAACGATCGAACTTTCGATGCGCGTCCGTTAAAAAATGACGATCAGCTCGCAGACCGTCGATTCCCGTCGTGCGCGATTGGCGCTCAATCCCGCGGCGATTATCGTCGTCTGCGCGCTCGGGCTGACGTTTCTCGGGCTGACGATTTTGTTCAGCGCGAGCGCGTCGTTCAAACAGGGGCCGTATTTCTATCTCGACAAACAACTGGCGGGCGTCGCCGCGGCGGCGGGGCTGTGCTGGGTGACGAGTCGGCTCAACCTCGATTATCTGCGGCAGCACGTGTGGTGGATCGGCGGCGCGCTGCTGGTGTTGCTTTTGCTCGTGCTCGTTCCGCACGTCGGCATTTCGGTCAAGGGGAGCCGGCGCTGGCTCGGGATCGGCGCGGCCCGGTTGCAGGTGTCGGAGTTCGCAAAACTCGGCGTGGTGTTCTGCCTCGCGCACTATCTCGCGCTCAACCAAACGCGGCTGGGCGAATTCAAGCGCGGCTATCTTTATCCGCTCGCGCTGATCGGCGTCGGCGCGGGCGTCATCATGCTTGAGCCGGATTTCGGGACGGCGGCGCTCACGCTGGCAGTCGGGTTGGTGCTGCTGTTTCTCGCGGGCGCGAAGTGGCGTTACGTCGTGCCGACGGTGGCGGGTGCGGCGGTGTTGTTCGGCGTGGCGGTCGTGCACAATCCGAACCGGCTGCGGCGCATGATGGAGTTCTTGAGCGAGGAGAAATCGTATCACTTGCGGCAGGGGCTGGCGGCGTTCGCGGCGGGCGGGATCGATGGCGCCGGGTTGGGGCAGGGCCGGCAGCAGCTCAATTATCTGCCGGAGGCGCACACGGATTTTATTTTTTCGATCGTGGGCGAGGAACTGGGACTGTGGTTCACGCTCGGCGTGGTGGCGCTGTTTTTGATCATTTTCATCGCGGGGCTGATTCATCTGAGGCGCGCGCCGAATCTGTTTCAGTTCCTGCTCGTGACGGGCTGCCTGCTGTTGATCTGCCTGCAGGCGATCATCAACATCGGGGTCGTCACGGGCGTGCTGCCGACGAAGGGGATGTCGCTGCCGTTCATCAGCGCGGGGCTGTCGAATCTGCTGCTGATGGGGTTGCTGCTCGGGATCATCTTGAACACGCAGCGCACGTGGGGACGGGCGACGCTCGCGGGTCGCGGCCGCGCGATGGAGGAGGTGCTGGCGTGAGCACGTTTCTGATCTCGTGCGGCGGGACGGGCGGCCATCTCTCGCCGGGGATTTCGCTGGCCGAGGGGCTGCTCGCGCGCGGGCACGCGGTGCGGCTGCTCATCAGCGAGAAGCGGGTCGATTTGCGACTGATCGAAAAGTATCCGCAATTCGATTTCGTGCGCGTGCCGGGCACGGGGTTTTCGTGGAACCCGTTCAAGCTCGCGCGATGCGCCTTCACCCAACTCCGCGGGTTCATGTTTTGCTCGCGTTTGGTAAAGCAGACGCGGCCGGACGGAATCGTCGGCTTCGGCGGGTTCACCTCGACGGGCGTCGTGCTGGCGGCGCGGCTGCACCGCGTGCCGGTGGCGCTGCACGAGGCGAACCGCGTGCCGGGACTCGCGATCCGCCTGCTCAGCCGGTTCGCACAACGCGTCTATTTGCCGCCGGGGATTCGGCTGGGCGGCGTGCGCGCGGCGGCGACGCGCCACGTGGGATTGCCGGTGCGGCGCGAGATCACGCGCGTGCCGCAGGTGGCGGCGCGGACGGTGTTCGGTTTCGACCCGAGTCAGAAACTGCTTGTCGTGTTCGGCGGAAGCCAGGGGGCGACGGCGCTGAACGGCTGGGTGCGCCGCGAATACAAGGCGCTCGCGGCGGAGGGCGTTCAGGTCTGCTGCATCACCGGGTTGGACAAAGGGCGCGACGGCGCGGTCGAGCTGAAGACGAAAACGGGCGAGCCGGTGCGGGCGTTTTACCTGATGTTTTGCGATCGCGTGGCGGAGTTGCTCTCGGCGGCGGATCTGGTGGTGTCGCGCGCGGGCGCGGGCACGATCGCCGAGCTGATCCGGTGCGAAACGCCGGCGGTGCTGGTGCCGTTTCCGCAGGCGGCCGACGACCACCAGCGGGCGAACGCGGCGTATTTCGAGCGGCAGGGCGGCGGGCTCGTGCTCGAGCAGGCGGCGCTGGCGAACCTGCGCGCGGAGGTGCTCGACTTGATTTTCAACGACGCGCTGTTGCGGAAATTCCGCGGCAATTTGCAACGGATGGACCAGGCGAACTCGCTCGAATTTTTACTCACCGATCTCGAGGCGATCGTTGCGGCGAAGGCTTCAGGAGCGGCGGGCGAGGGCGTGACGGCGGCGAAGGCATGAGACCGCACGTGGAACTTTTTTCGCGGAGCGTGGCCAGCGTGCACTGCCTCGGCGTGGGCGGCATGGGCATGGGGCCGCTGGCGATTTATCTGTCGCAGGCGGGGTTGAGCGTGACGGGCGAGGATGACGCGATCACGGACGAGATGCGCGCGCAGCTCGAGCGCGGCGGTGTGAAGATCGGGGCGATTCCGCGGCCGTGCCATCTGGTGGCTTACTCGTCGGCGATTCCGAAGACGCACGCAGCGTTCGTCGCAGCGCGCGAACGCGGAATTCCGCTGGTGCGGCGTGGCGAGATGCTCGCGGAGATCACGCGCGAAGCGAAACTCGTTGCGGTATGTGGTTCGCACGGGAAAACGACGACGACAGCGATGCTGATCACGGCGCTGCGCGGCGCGGGTTTCCCGGCGGGTTACGTGCTCGGCGGGTTGTTCGCGGACGAGAGCGCGCCGGCGGGCATGGGAACGAACGACTGGGTTGTCGCGGAAATCGACGAAAGCGACGGGACGATCGACGGGTTTTCGCCGGAGATCACGGTGGCGGTGAATCTCGACTGGGATCACCCGGACCGGTATCGGCGAATCGAGGAATTGGAGCGGACGTTTGCGGAGTTGTTCGCACGGACGCGCGGCGCGGTGCTCGTGAGCGACGCGTGCGCGATGTCGGCGCGCGTCGCGCCGCACGCGACGACGTTCGGCCGGACGGGAAATTTTTCGGGTGTGACGACGAGCGAGACGGGCGGGCGGATGACGCTGAAGCTCGGCGGAAAATTTTCGACGGCCGAGGCGGTCGTGCGCGCGGGCGGAGAGTTCAATGCGGCGAACGCGACGGCGGCGCTGGCGGCGGCGCAGTCGATGGGCGCGGAGTTGAAACCGGCGCTGCTGGCGGATTATCCGGGCGTGCGGCGGCGGCAGACGGAGTTGAGTGCGGCGGCGGAAGGCGTGACGGTGATCGAGGATTACGCGCACCATCCGGCGGAAATTCGGGCGCTGCTCGGAAGCCTGCGGAAGCGGGTGGGCGGAGGCGGGAGATTGATCGTGGCGTTTCAACCGCACCGGTTCAGCCGGACGGCGCAGTTCAAGGCGGAGTTCGCGGCGGCGCTGGCGGCGGGCGACGTCGTGCACCTGCTGGATGTGTATCCGGCGGGCGAGGCGCCGATCGCGGGCGGGACGACGGCGGATATTTATGCGGAGATCAAACGCGGCGCGCCGACGCTGCCGGTGAGCTATTTGCCGGGCGACGATGGGGAATTTTTCCGGGCGCTATCGCGCGAGGCGCGGCGGGGCGATCTGGTGGCGTTCGTGGGCGCGGGTGACATCGATCGGAAGGCGCACGTGTGGTTGGGCATTTTGCGGGAGGAAACGACGAAGGCGAAAAAATGGGACGAGTTTGTGGAGGCGCTGCGGCCGCGGCTGGCAAAGGAGACGAAACTCAAGCGCGAGGAATCGCTCGGCGCGAAGACGACGCTGCGCGTGGGCGGCCCGGCGCGGGTTTACGCGGAGCCGGCGGGCGTCGGGGACTTGCAGGCGCTGCTGCGCGAGGCGAAAGCGCCGGGCGTGGAGGTGTTTTTGCTCGGGCGCGGATCGAATTTGATCGTGCCGGACGAGGGCGTCGATGGGCTGGTGATTTCGCTGGCGAATGAGGCTTGGGCGGGGTTCGAGGCGCGGGAGGACGGGAGGATTTGGGTGGGCGCGGGGTTGCGGTTAAAAAATTTGTGCGGGCTGGCGGCGAAGGCGGGGTTGAGCGGATTCGAGTTTTTGGAGGGAATTCCGGGCAGCGTGGGCGGGGCGCTGCGGATGAACGCGGGCGCGATGGGCGGATGGATGTTCGACGTGGTCGAGGAGGTGCGCGTGATGACGTTCGACGGCGAGGTGAAGACGCTCGCACGGGCGGCGATGCACGTGGACTACCGGCATTGCGCGGAACTGCACGAGGCGATCGCGCTGGGCGCGCTGCTGCGGCCGGCAGTGCGGGCCGAGGCGCAGGCGGTCGCGCGCCAGATCGACGTTTACCGGAAAAAAAGGCAGGAGTCGCAGCCGCGCGAGCCGAGCGCGGGGTGCATTTTCAAAAACCCGCCGGGGACATCGGCGGGGTGGTTGATCGACGAAAGCGGGCTGAAGGGCGAGCGCGTGGGCGATGCGGAGGTGTCGCCGGTGCACGCGAATTTCATCGTGAACCGCGGCCATGCGACGGGCGCGGACGTGCTGGAGCTGGTGCGACGCGTGCGCGCGCGGGTGCGGCAGGCGAAGGGCGTCGAGCTCGAGCCGGAGGTGCTGCTTTATGGAAAAAACTGGAGGGATGTGCTGTGAATGAACCCATCATTGCGGTGTTCAGCGGCGGGACTTCGGCGGAGCGCGAAGTTTCGCTCGGGTCCGGGCTCGCGTGCGCGATTGGGCTGGCGCGATCGTTTCCGACGCGGCTGTTTCGCATCGATGCCGATGCGCTGCCGGCGGGACTCGACCCGGCGCGGCACGTGGTGTTTTCGATGCTGCACGGGACGTTTGGCGAGGACGGCGGAATGCAGCGGCTGCTCGATGCGGCGGGCGTCGGCTACGCGGGCTGCGACGCGGCGAGCAGCGCGTTGACAATGGACAAGACGCGCACGAAGGAGACCGTCGCAGCGGCGGGGCTGAAGGTGATTCCGGGCGCGTTTTTCCCGGCAAACAAAAAACCGACGGCCGAGGAGCTCGCGGCGAAGTTTGGCGACCATGTCGTGGTGAAGCCGAACGACGAGGGCAGCAGCGTGGGGCTGCGGATCGTCGGATCGCGCGGCGAACTGGCGGAGGCGCTGGCGGCGATCGCGGAAGGCGACTGGCTGGTCGAGAAGCGGATTTTCGGGCGCGAGCTGGCGGTCGGGGTCGTTGACGGGAAGGCGATGGGGATCGTTGAGATCCGGCCGAAGTCGGGGATCTACGACTACGCGAGCAAATACACGAAGGGGCTGACCGAGTATTTGGCGCCGGCGCCGCTCGACGAAAAATTGACGGCGGCGATTCGCGCGGCGGCGGAGGTGGCGTTTGCGGCGTGCGACTGCCGCGATTATGCGCGCGTCGATTTCATGGTCGGCGAAAACGAGGAGTTTTATTTGCTGGAAATTAACACGCTGCCCGGCATGAAGGAGACCAGCCTGCTGCCGATGAGCGCTCGCTGCGAGGGGTTGGATTTCACGGGACTGGTCAGGGCCATGGTCGCACCCGCGCTGCAGCGTTTTCACGCGGCGGCGGCGACCGCAAAAACGTGAATCGAAACGAAATCATCGCACCACCGGCGCGCAGTTGGAGAGACATTCCCCAAAAGGTGAAACCGCGCGCGATGTCGCCGGAGGGACGGCGGCGGGTGACGTGGAGCGGTATTCGGACGCTGGCGGCGATCGCGGTGCTCGGCGGCATCGCGTGGGGCGGCGTCGAAATCACGGCGGCGCTGCAGGGGACCCCGAAAAAATTTGCGAGCGCGGCGGAGGCGGTGCCGGTGAAGGATGTCGTGCTCGTGACGGACGGGGTGCTCGACCAAAAATGGCTCGTGCGGACGCTGGCGCTGCCGAAAGGCGCGACGTTGATGGGGCTCGATCTTTTCAAGCTGCGGGCGCGCGTGCTGGCGTCGGGGCAGGTGCACGCGGCGACGCTGACGCGGACGTTTCCGGCGACACTGACGGTGAGCCTGGCGGAAAATTCGCCGGTGGCGCGCGTGATGGCGCAGGCCGGGGCGGACGAGCCGCGGATGTTTTTGGTGGCGCGGGACGGCACGGTGTTCGACGGCGTGGGCTTCGACGCCGAGATGGTCGGGACGCTGCCGTGGCTGGACGGCGTGAAACTGGCGCGCAAGGGCGACGCGTTCGCGCCGATCGCGGGCATGGAAGCGGTCGCCGATCTGCTCGCGAAGGCGAAGCTCGAGGCGGAGCATCTTTATCGCACGTGGCGCGTGGTGTCGCTCGCGCGGCTGGAGTCGGACGGCGAGATCGAGGTGCGGGCGGACGGCGTCGGGAAAATTTTGTTCGGCACGACGGAGGATTTTTTCCGGCAGCTCGCGCGGCTCGATTCGCTGCTGGATGCGGCGCGGGCGAAGACGGACGCGCCGATCCGCGAGATCAACCTGGCGATCGGCACGCAGGTGCCGGTGGCATTCGAGGCCGCGGCGCTCGCGCCGGGCGCGCAGGCGATGCAGGTGGCGTTTCGCGCGCCAGTGACGGCGACGCCGGCGAAGATGCCGGTGCTGCCCGCGTTTCCCAATTTTCAACACCCTTCGAAACTGTGAGCTCCCGCACCACGTTCATCGGCGCCGTCGAAATCGGCACCTCCAAAATCACCGTGCTCGTCGGCGAATACACCGGCCGCGAGCTCGCGATCATCGGGCGCGGCGAATGTTCGTCGCGCGGCGTCATCAAGGGCGCGGTGGTCGATTACAAGGCGGCGAGCGAGTGCACGCACAGCGCGCTCGAGCACGCGGAGCGCGACGCGGGCGAGCGGATCGAGCTGGTGTTCCTCGCGCAGACGGGCGGGCACCTGGAGGGTTTTTACAACGAGGCGTCGGTGAACGTGAAGGCGGCGGACAACATGATCGACGGCGACGACATTCGCACGGTGTGCGAACTCGCGCGCTCGAAGGAGCTGCCGGCGGGGCGGATGGTGGTGCATCACATCCGCCGGCCGTTTCGCGTCGATGGGCGGCTGGTGCCGACACCGGAAAATCTGGTCGGCCAGCGGCTCGAGGTCGGTTATTGGACGGTGCACGGTCAGGAGCAGCGGCTGGCGGACAACATTCATGTGATCCGCGGCTTTAATTTGGAGGTGCGCGAGCTGGTGCTGTCGAGTCTCGCGTCGGGGCACATGGTCACGACGCCGGAGGAGCGGCAGCACGGCGTGCTGGCGATCGACATCGGCGCGGGCACGACGGATTACGTGCTGTATCGCGACGGCGTGCCGCACACGACGGGCGTCGTGCCGGTGGGCGGCACGCATCTGACGAACGACCTGAGCATCGGGCTGCGGCTGACGGAAGGGCAGGCGGAGAAATTGAAACTGCGCTTCGGCCGGGCGGTGGTGAACGCGCGGGACAAGGGCGAAAAAGTCTGGCTCGACGGGAATTTTGCGATCGGCGACCGGCAGTTTCCGCGGCTGGCGATCGAGCAGATCACGGCGGCGCGGGCGTGGGAGTTGTTGGAAGTGGTTCGGAAAAAACTGGGCAACACGTTCTCGCCGGAGACGTGTGCGGCGGGCGTCGTGCTGACCGGCGGGACGGCGAAGTTGAGCGGGATTGCGGAGGCGGCGGCGAAGGTGTTCGGCGTGCCGGCGCACCTCGGCGAGACGCCGGCGTGGGTGGCGGAGAATTTGCGCGATCCGGGTTACAACACGGCGCTCGGGCTGCTGTATTACGGCGTGAGCGCGCAAAACGAGCGGGCCATCGGCGGACGGCGACCGCGGGGATTTTTGTCGAACGTGAAACGGTTGTTTGCGAGCGCCTGAAAAAATGAATCTCAACGAACTTCCGCTCGAGCACGCGCTGCTCACCGACCGCAACATCGCGATCAAACTCGTGGGCGTCGGCGGCGCCGGGTCGAACGCGGTGGACCGGCTGAAGATGGAAAACCTGGAGCGGTTGCAACTCGCGGTGGTCAACACCGACTATCAGGCGCTCGCGAGTTCGCCGGTGCAGGACAAGGTGCTGATCGGCATGGGTGTGACGCGCGGGCTCGGCGCGGGCGGCGACCCGGAGTTGGGGCGCGAGGCGGCGGAGGGCGATCGCGAAAAAATCGCGAAGGTGGTGAACGAGTGCGACTTGGTTTTTCTTTTCGGCGGCATGGGCGGCGGCACGGGGAGCGGCGCGCTGCCGGTGGTCGCGGAGATCGCGGTCGAGGCGGGCGCGCTGGTGATCGCGTTCGTGACGATGCCGTTCAGCTTCGAGGGCGGACGGCGGCTGAAGCAGGCGGAGGAGGGATTGTCGGCGCTGCGGCGCGTGTGCGATGCGGTGATTCCGCTGCCGAACGACGTGCTGCTGCAGGAGTCGGCGGAGAACGAGACGGTGCTGGATTCGTTTGCGCGGGCGGACGAGTGGATGGGGCGCGGCGTGAAATCGATCTGGGCGATGCTGTTCAAGACCGGGCTGATCAATTTGGATTTCGCGACGCTGCGGCAGATGTTTCAGCAGCGCGGCGGGAAGACGCTGTTCGGGCTGGGCGACGGCACCGGCGAGAACGCGGTGACGGAGGCGGTGGCGAGCTTGAAGCTGTGCCCGCTGCTGCACACGCCGGAGTTTTCGCGGAAGGCGGACCGGCTGCTCGTGAACATCATCGGCGGGACGGATCTCACGCTGCCGAAGGTGAACGAATTGATGACGGCGATCACGGAGCAGTTCGGGCGCGAGTCGCACATCATCATGGGCGCGGTGATCGACGAGGAGATGAAGAATCGCGTCGAGGTGTGCGTGCTCGGAACGAGCGACATGGGCGGGCGCGGGGTGTTTCCGCGGCGGCCGGTCGCGGCGGGCGTGAGTCGCGGGAGAATTTCAGCGCCGCGCGCGGAGGCGCCTGCGAACGCACCGGCGGGCGAAGCGATGGCGCCCAGCGCGGGCGAGCTGACGCTGGAAAAGGCGGCGGCCGCGGCGGCGCAGAAGATCGCGCAGGAGGAATTCGGTTTCGGCGAATTGGAGAGCCGCGGGCATTTCGAGAAGACGGACCGGAATCTTTTCGACGGACAGGATCTCGACGTGCCGACGTATTTGCGGAAGGGGATCAAGGTTTCGATCTGAACTTTTTCGACCGCGGGCGGCGGTCGCACAAAAAACCCGCCGGCGATGACCGGCGGGCGAAAGGAACAGCGATGGTTTACCGGGCCGGCTAGACGGCGGTCTTGAGCAGCGCGGGATGGGCGGCGGCGCGGCCGATGTCGTGGCGGCGGACTTTGTAGAGGTGGTGGCGTTTCGCGAGCATGCGGTCGAGTTTGTCGATGAGCAGCGAGATGGCCTTGTGGCATTCGTCGGACTGGACGACGGCGTTCATCGCGGGCCCGTGGATGACGACATGGCCTTTGGCCTTGAACCGATTGGCGACGGCTTCATCGCGGTCGCACTCCAACTCCACGCGGATGCGGACGATGCGATCCTCGTGACGAAACAATCGCTCCGATTTCTCACGCACGAAGGTTTTGAGCGACGGGGTGAGTTCGAGATGAATCCCGGAGACGATGAGTTCGTGGTTGTTTTGTCTGTTCATGTTTCTGCGTTATGTTTGGGTTGCAGCGAGCCGGGGGAAAACTCCACCCCGGCGAAATTTTTCCGACT
>Ga0265313_10003045_pt1 | contig 13917 bp, 12 predicted proteins | sample 4123metaG_FD_203122 | JGI IMG/M metagenome (GOLD analysis project Ga0265313, IMG submission 203122) | Rhizosphere microbial communities from Carex aquatilis grown in University of Washington, Seatle, WA, United States - 4-1-23 metaG | ecosystem: Host-associated > Plants > Roots > Rhizosphere >...
TTGTTTCTGAAGCAGCCTCCGCTTTGGTTGGCAGCGCCTCTTTTCTCATGACCCGATAAGTCATGCGGCCGCTGACCACGACGTCGGTAGGGACTCCGTCGATACTCTGCTCTATGAGTTCCTTTGAATCCAATTCGTCGGCAGGGATCTTCTTGTCGACATGAACAACGATTGCAACTATATCCGTGACATTTCCGCCAATCGTTTTTCTGCCAATGTGAAATCCATTAACCCCGGGAAGACCCAGTATTCTCTCTTGATTATCGTCCTGTACTTTTTCAATGTGTTCGAAATTCGTGACTGGGTTCATGGCGGTCTCCTGCAGTAACGGTTAAATCAATTCTTCCCGCTTGGTAATGTTTAAAACACAATCAATTCAGGGAGCAATTAATCCAGGTTAAACCCCATATTCTTGCGGTCAGATAGTTGTGACCTGTGGCTTACTTATCGCAAAAACTTCTCTCGGTATGCTTTGCTTCGTGCATCCATCTTGTCGGCTTCGGCTGCGCGACCAGTTTTTCGAAGAAATTCAGCATAGTGAAAGAGAACAGTGGTCAACATCAAATTTGAGCCAGCATTCGAAACAGGAAGATTCAGTTTGGCCAGTACAGCAGATTCTTGCGTGTCTACCGGCAGCGGTTTTTCGGCTATTGCCAATGCACGTTTGAACATCGCCTCTGCATCAGCATTCTTGCCTTCTCTAGAATAAACTTTAGCCAGACCCACCATGCTGAGCACCGATTTCTTCGGCTTTTCAATTGCACTCAATTTCTCTGCTTCTTGCATCGCCGCAGAAAAGTTTTTTTCCGCCTCAGCATTGTTTCCCTGCTTATCAGCGATTTCAGCTGCGTGCATATACCGGCCATAGGGCTTAGCATCGCGCAATTCGTTATTCGCCTCTTCAATTGTTTTGCTCAGAGTTGCCGGCGTAGCCGCGTGGGAAACTACCAAGAGAATCCCAGTCAACATCCAGATCTTATTTCTGTCCATAAAATCTTCTCCAAAGTCGATGCACAGTATACAGCTGACATTGAAACGTTGGCTTATTCGCTAAGCTGAGAAGTGTGTTCGGTAATCGCAATTAACCGGCTGTCAGTTCTTCCGCGCTGAAAGTTCGGCTTCAACTTCTTCTGGAGTGATCCCATTCACCTGCATCACTCCCGCACAAAGCTGACGCCAGTCAGCACCGATTAATGCTTGTTTCACAATAACTTCCAGCATTAGTCTTCGAGTCTCTGCGGCGGGCATAGGCGGAGTTTTGCTCTGTTCATCGATGCGTGTTCGAACCTTGTGCATTAATGTCAGCTTGTCGTCCGATGTCAATTTTTGAGATTCAAGCAAATGGGCGCCAAGGCAGTATGACAGGTCTAACGCCCACTCCCCTGTTAGCCGAATCGTTTGCAAAGCTAAAAAATAAGCGATTAGCTCATCCTTTGGTAATTCCTGTTTCGTTATTTTGATATCGAAATCACTCTGCATTGTCGAATGATTTATGAATGCAGTAACCTCGTAATGATATTGACACTTGGACGTGCAGAGACCACATGTATTGAGCGGTCCATCGGCTCGCTTATTTAGTCCGGTGAATTTATTCACCCACGCGTCAATGACTGATTTTTCCAACCTTCTGGCGGAAGTGGTTGGCACAAATGCCAGCGCCAAGAACTCTAACCATTGAAGCTTCATCTCATTCTTGTCTTGTGCAGTCCATGAGTGGAATAGCGCCTTTTCTTTGAAAAATTTCTCCGTAAATATACTCAGCGCGCACCACATTATTTCGACGGTCTTCTTACTCCTTCCGTTTAAAACTTGGCCTGCCCTGTTCATTAGGTTCGGTCTGAATTCCACCAAGTGTTTTACATGCAGTGTCACCAAAAGCAAATATTGAACATAAAGGCTGTAGAACTGATCATCGGCGGCAAGTATGCAGCCATACTCATATGACTCGCCCTCGAACGCGGAAGGAAAAATTTTGATACCAGAATCCAAATCACTAAGTGCTACTGTCTGCTTTTCCGGTTCGTGCTGGCTCATGTGGACCCTCGCTTGTGTCTAATCCGGGGTTCCCAACCTATTTGTTGCCAAAGTCTATTGTGTATCAATTGACGGCCTTCGGGTTTTAGACCTTCGCCGCTGTCGCCGCTTTTACGGCTGTCATTGCCCACGTCTCAATGGTTGTGTTGGTTCTTTCCTTACTTGCAGCAGGGTCGTGCGGCAGATTGTCTCCGTGTTTTTTGAACAGGGCGACCATCTCCAGGAACATATCGGTAATACTCTCACTGGCTCCATTCGCGAGCCAAGCTTTTCTGGCGGCTTCTTCCGGCACTTCGACGTACTCAATCGGTCTGCCCAGGGCTTTGCTCATTGCTGATGCCATAGCCGCTCCGGTGAGCTCTTCCGGTCCGAAGAGTTCGATCTTATTACTGCCGTGCCAGCTGAGGTCTTTGAGCTTGCCTGCGGCGCAGTCGCCGATATCATCGGTGCATATTCCGCTCATCGGCATATTCTTGGTGAAGGGCTGGTAAATGCGCCCGTCGCGCTGAATCGCAGGCAATTGATGCAGCAGGTTTTCGAAGAAATAGCCTGGTCGCAGGTGCAGCGAATTCTCCGCCACATCATCGATTGCCACTTCCAGCTGTCTGAGGCAGTGGGCAAAACCCGCGGCAGGCAAGTGTGCCGGAAAGCTGGATATTGTCACAACATAAGGTATCTTATTTGCGGCAACAACATTGGCTGCAATCTTGGCGTATTTGGCATAGTGTGCCGGTGCATCTTCGGCTTGCATGTCCGGCGGTATGACAATAAAGAGCGCTTTTGCTGATTTTGTCGCATTTGCCAGAAATTCTTGGTCCAGTAGAGAACCCTTGGCCACCTTTGCGTTGCTGGTCAGGTCGGGGCTGAGTTTTTCAGGGGAGCGGGCCAGTAGGAGGATGTCCTCTCCTGCTTCCAGTAGTCGTTTAGCGACGCGACTGCCAATTTGGCCAGTCGGCGTGGTGATTGCAATAGTCATCTAAAATTCCTCAAGCTGCTCAGGTGTTGTTGCAGTATTTTATCGAGCCAATGCTGTGAGCAGTCGAACTTCTAATATAGGGAAGCATCTTTAGTAACAATGGTGCCAGATGAGCCTCTTCCTTTTGCTTTTCCTCCAGGTCTAACCATTTCATTTCGGCGATTTCGGCCGAAACTGTTGGTTCTCCCAGGGTTCCTACATATTCATAAACAGCGGCGACTACAGTTGTATCGGGCTCATTAGCTGCTTCCTCTCGATGAATGCCCAGAGCTTGCAGTTTTTCCGGCTGCAATTCCAAATTCAATTCTTCACGAATCTCCCGCACACAGCAGGATATATCATCCTCACCGGGATTGCGCTTGCCGCCTGGCAGCATAAATCTGGTCGTACTGGCTTTGCGCACGAGCAAAACCCGACGCTCTACGACCATAATCACTGCCACGACTTCGACTGTATTTTTGCGCTCTAACATTACTGCCGCGATTTCTAATATATAAAAGGAAGGACACTCTTTGTGGCAAGACGCTCTTGCGTATCCACAGACATAAGATAATATACTCCCTCATCTTCAGCGCCATCTAGAGTGAAAAAGCGCCTGCGGTCGTCTTTCTCTTCGAGCCACTGGTTGATCAGTTGGACGATATCTGAAACCTCGCCGTATTTGTCAATGATAATGCTTCTTGCATCGCCTGTTTCAACCGTCAGAGGTTCAAAAATCGAATCGCTTGCGGCAATCACTTTGAACCATGGTTTTTCACCGGCTCTCTTGCAGAAGTAATCAAAACAATCTTGAACTTCCTCAATGCCGAATGGCATGGGATAAACAATTATGCTGTCCGTCGGGCGCAAACTCCAATCCTCGTGCGCTTCAAAGCGAGCCCTCAATGCTGCAAGTAGGCGCCAGCAACCATCTGATTCATTTTCGTCTCGCTCAGGAGCAAGCTTCTCCGCTTCTTGCAGTGTCAGAGATGTTTCAAGCCCTTCATCGTGCATGGCTGAAAGAGCGTCCTTTAGCGAAGGCGTTTCAGTGAGATCCGTCAAGCCTAGCATCGCATTTGCTTTCTTTCGAAGCTCTTCTCGCTCTGCTCCTCGCGCCAATTCCGGCGTCCCGAGCATCAAATGCCTCAACGTTTTGATGCGGTTTTCCAGATCGGTTGGATGTAAGGTTGAGACCTTAGAATACGCCTTTAATGCCTTTTGGTGCACATCCAGAGATTGAGGAAGTGCTTTCATTCTTGCCAGCGTGCGGCCATATTGGTGGAGGCAATCGGCATATTCGAGCTCATTGCGATCGCTTGCAGCTTCGAAGCTTTCGACCGCAATCGCAAAATTCTTGACCGCCAACTTTTCATCAAAGTTTGTTTGATTTGTGGCAGCTTTTGCATAAAGTACCGCCATTGCAGATGGTGGCACGGCGCCGTTGGAATTGGCGATGGACATAGCCAAATCAAATTTGGCAGCAGCTTTATCAAAATCACCATACAGTGATTGCTTATCGCCGAAAGCAATTGCTTCTTTGACCAGAGCAACAATCAGTTTGTGCTTGGTGCCAAACTTAACTGCGTCTAGCCAGATTTTTTCTGCCTTGTCAGGATTGCGCTTTACGTGCGCATCGATTGCATCCTGCGTCTTACGTGATAATTCCTTTTCCTTTTCCATAACTCAGATGATGCCGAGCAGTATGCCATTGCCTTTGTCGGCTGCGGCGCGAAAGAACGCACGTATTTGACCGAAAAAATGAATGAGTTCTTCAAGATCGCCGGGGGAGAGGCGATCGCCATAGACATAGATGTCTTTGCCGGCGAAGTCTGCCGCACTTGCCTTTTTCTTGAACTCTTCGTCTGAAATGCGATCGAGGGCAGTTGAGGTTTGCACGACCTTAAACGGGTCCAAATACCGAGGTGGACCATAGCCCAAGTCTTCGCCAATTTCCGTTCCGCCTAGAACCGCATTGAACAGCAGTCCCCGCCCCTTCCATGGGTCTCCGTTGAGGACGAAGTGAATTGCTTGCCAGCTCTTTTCGATTGCCAGATCTGGGCGCTTCTTTTGTGCGGTAGCGCTGGGAGAACCCTTCATTGAGGAAGGTATTGGACCAATCATCTTCTCCAGTGCTTTCAGGTCTGAGTTCTTGACTCCCAGCGCTTTGAAAACGTCTTGCATATTTGCGCCGCCGGTCATGGCGCCCATCATTATTTCTCCGGCCGCGCTTTTTTTTGCCAGAATTTGATCTATGTCGTCGCTGTCGAGCTGCAAGTAGTGAGCACGCATACCCATTGGCAACACCTCAGTTGGTCAGTATTATCTATTCCAAGGATGCGGCAGGTCTAAACGACATTAAAAAATGAATTTAATTCTCTAGAATACACTGCTAATTCCTAGCTCTCAACGAAGTCGAGTTCGCGGCCAAATGTCTCAGGCATTCTACTGATTGAGTAAAACGCCAGGGCATAACAAACCATTCCAATCAGGCATGCTGCTTTAGATGCACCGATGTAAATGGACAAATAGCTAAACCCAGTTGTAATTGGAATAGCTGAGGCGCGTACCATATTCGGTACCAGCGTAGTTGCAGTCGAGCGAAGATTCGTACCAAACTGTTCTGCCGCCGATGTGACTACGACTGACCAGACTCCGACAAATATACCGAGCGGGAAGCATATCCAGGAATACATAGATGCGGGTGCGGTAAAAAGAATTATGGTGCATAGCGTAGAGCCTGCAACAAACAGCATCATCGTTTTGCGCCGGCTCTTTAGCAGCTGACTGACAATGCCGCTGCCTACCTCGCCCGTTGTCTCTCCGAATGAATAAACCAGCGCTACTTGGGCGATGCTGACAGCACCTACGGCGCCATGAGCACCTGCCACTTCTGGTGCGAAGGATATCAGCACACCGAATACGAACCAGATTGGAACAGCTGCCAACACGCAGCGAAGAGCCCTGATGATTCTTTCCGGGCTGGAAAAAAATAGCCGCAAACTTCCGCGTTCTATCTGACTGTCATCTTTTATTTTGTTGAAATGAACAGTTTCTTTCATTTGCAAGCGAACCAACATCAGCAAGAACCCGAGCACACCGCACGTGACATATGCTGCGCGCCACGGCATCAGATCCCCTACTGCACTGGCTATGATCGAGCCAAAAACTCCCATTCCGGCAACAATGGCAGTGCCATATGCGCGATGTTTTGCGGGCATCACTTCGGCGGCGATTGTCATCGCTGCGCCTATCTCGCCTGCCAATCCGATGCCTGCGATAAAGCGCAGGGCCGCGTACAATTCAACATGATGCACTGCAGCATTCAACAGATTTGCAAGAGAGTACAAAATGATAGATCCAAACAGTGCAGCGCGACGACCTTTTTTGTCGCCAACTACGCCCCAGATGAATCCACCCACCACCATTCCTGCCAGTTGCATGTCGAGAAGGAACACGCCGGTTGGCAGAAGCTGTGCTTTGGGGACGCCGATGCTTTCCAGGCTCGAGATGCGAACGATGGCGAAGATGATTACATCGTAGACGTCAACCATGAAGCCGAGCCCCGCAATTAGTAGGACGGGAAGAACTTCTTTCCAATTGATGCGCTCTTCCGTCAGCGTGGCTACGCTCGCTTCTGTCATTACGCCTCACCAACCAAAATCTTGCGCACGAAGCGCTCGAGCAGGTATGAAAGTTCCCAGCGAGAGCATGGCGGTGCGTTAATCTCCACAGTACGGAATGCAATCACGTAATAGAAGGGAGCAACTTGCATCGAGCAATCGAGCGCTTCCTGCACCACAAATGGTGCATACTTTGCACCCCAAACGTTCATGTGTGCCTGCAGCTCTTCTTTGCGTTTTGCATCATCAGTCTCCGCTGTAGTGAGCATGTAGATGTCGAAGAAAGGATGCGTGAATGCAGCATCTGTCCAGTCAAAAATGACGGGAGACTTTCCGGAAAGCTCATCGCGCATAATTACATTGCTGCCCCAGAGGTCACCATGCAGCAATGTTTCTTCGATTCCGAAGGAAGCCAACTTGGCGCACAGCTCGGGTAGGCGTTTTATTCTTCGCGTCAGTTCCGCCGCCTCTTCTTGATTGACACCATAGAGTTTTCGTTTCTCATCATCTTGCAACTCTCCTACGACCGGCTCGAGAAGTGACGGCAGCAATTCCAGTCGCCGATCTCTGCACCCCAATTCCAGAAGTGCTTCCTTGTCGGCGAGGCATCTTTTCTGCATCTCTGCCAATGTGTGCAGAACTGTTTGCCAATCGTGCCCGCCATCTGGTGGTTTGCCGGCCCATTCTTTAGTGAGCATCCAGTGCTTGTGCGGTTCTATCGCTACAACTTCCGGGCTGTGCTCCGGAAATTGCTTGAAAAAATAATCCGCCAGTAATGGCTCGTGTCCCCAAAATGGTGGCAAAGCTTTGAGAAATAATGTGCCGAGAGAAGTTTCGGCTTTCAACACGCACGAAATCGCCCAGGCGCGTTCTTGCGAAACTGGGGCAAGCAGCCTTCCTCCTCGCTTCTTTACGCTTTCTTCAACCCATGCGGACACTTCGTCAAACCAGTTTGACGACGACCATGGAATTTTGCGCCATTCTTCTTCATCTTCCGATGCCGTCCAATCCAATACCTTTTTCCCATCCGGAGTTTGTGCGAACGTCTGCGCGCTGACATCGCCTAGCGAAATCCACTCAGCGTCCTTCGGCAATGTCGACGATTTGTCGTGATTGTGCATGGCGAAGATTGGCGGTGTGCCGTTGTCACCAGCTGTAATGCAGCGCGATACCGTGACCGGAATGTTCCACCGCTCGCTAATAGCGGTGTTTAACTTTGCGACTGTGTTGAATCTGATTCCACTCTCCTGTTTAAAACTAGGCAGTGCAAATTCGCCATTTTCTATAACGAGCGCAATATGCTCCTTTTTGTAGTCGGGCAGAATTATCTTGAAAACGGATTCCATTGAACAATACCTGAGGACATTCGCAATGGGGAATAATTTAGCTGGCTTGCGGTTTACTCGACCTTTGCACCTGTCTTCTCTATCTTCAGTTCTTCAAGAAAAACGACATTATGCTCGACGGGGTTGCGGCCAATGCGCAATTGATTGACGGGAAAGTCCGGATCCGGATAGCCGATAGATAAACCGCAGAGGATAGTCATTTGCCTTGGGATGCCGAGCACCTCATGCATGACATCGGGATAGCCGGCCAACGCTACTTGCACGCATGTTCCAAGCCCTCTGGCAGTCAAGGAGAGCACCAGCGTTTGCAAATACATGCCTGTGCCCAAGACATCTGGAGAGCCAAGTTCTTTGTCGACACAAATTATGCCCACCGCCGGCGCACCGAAGAACTCCCAGTTGCGCAAGACAGCGGCCCTTCTGCCTTCCTTATCTTCGCGCGGGATTCCCATGCCCACCCCGTAAACTTGAGCACCCAGCTCTTGACGAAAGTGTTTGAAATGCTCGGGCAGGTCTGGAACTTTGGGAGTCCCGTCCCGAGCTACTTCCATCAACTTGTCTTTGAGCTGATGGCGGGCGGAGCCTGTGACAAGCCACATTCGCCAGGGCTGAATGTTTGAGTTAGAAGGAGCGCACTGAGCCAGGGCGAGGCACTCGCAGATCACTTCTCTTGGCACGGGTAATGGCAAGAACTTCCGCGTGGAATGCCGATCCTTAATGGTCTGGTCGAGATCGTACACGCCCATCTCCTTATTGAGCTGCCAGCAATTGCATAGTATGACCGAATCGGTTGATGCCAGGCGGAATCAACTGTATGAAATTTTGATATATTGGCAACCGGGAAAAGTGCCAAGTGGTCGTATAATTGGCGGATTCGCCTGCCTTTGAGCCTGAGCAACCGGAGCCTGATGCGTTGGCTTACAACATGCCGCGAAGCACTGCCAGCCTTGTGCTGTCTGTTTTTTGCTGGCGCAGTTGCACAGGCAAGCGCTGAGACAACCGATTCGGCAGCGAATCAAGATCAATTTTTTAAGCCAGTAACAATCGACGACAAATATTTTAAGAATGAAATCCCTGCTAAAAGCGATCAAGGATTGTTGACTTTGCATGGTGCAGTTGAGGAAGCCAACGACCACAATCGAGAGGTGCTAGAAGCGCGGCTGCAAGTGTCGCGATTTAAATGGGACTACATAGCCAAGGAAACTAACCGCCTGCCCAATGTCAGATTAATCAGCTATCTCGCCGATCAGACAATAACCAACCAGGCACCACTTGTCCCGGCAAGGGCAAACGCTTTTGTGTTTATGTCGGCACTCTTTCCTGTTACGCAGCAGTATCGCATCGGATTGGAAGCTAGAGCGATCAAATTAGGTAAGGAGATCGCAGCACAAAGATTGCGCCAGCGCATCGACGACACGCGCGCACAGGTGAAAGAGGCGTATTACAAGTTGGCACTGGATGAAAGCCTTCTTGATGATATTCAAGACTCGATAAAATACTTAACCGATTTGAAAAAGACAGTTGCCGATCAGGTAGCACTAGGAAACTCATTGAAGGTCGAGTTGATGGAGGTTGACGCTCGACTGGCTAAAGCTAGATTTGACGAGACCAAGGCAAAGAATTCATACAGCATAGACAGGGAAACCTTCAACCATATACTGGGACGCGACCTGAAATCCGCTGTCACGCTCGAATTAATTCCGCCCGCCGACGAGCTTGAACTCAACGTAGAACAAGCGGAACAGCGCGCACTATCAATGCGTCCTGAAATTCAGGAGGCTGACACGCGCGTGAAACAACTGCGCGTGGAAAGAAAAATCATTATGTCCGAGTACATACCAAACGTTAGCGTCGGAGTAGTTTACATTGCGCTGCCCGGCTTCAACAATGAATTTGTGCCGAAAAATCTTCTTGCGCCGGGGATTTTTATCCATTGGAATGCTTTTGATTGGGGGCGCAAGGCATTCCTCGCCAAAGCGCATTCGAAAGTTGAGCAAGGAGCCCGCCTCACTTCCCAAAGCACCAGAGAACAGGTGTTAATTGATTTGCATAAGCAAATCAATAAAATCAATGAGTCCAGACAGTTGGTAGAGACAACGCAGATGGCACGAGCCGCTGCCAGAGAACGCATGCGGGTCTCGCTAAACCGATATAAGTTTACCGCTGAAAAATTGGATGATGTTTTGCAAGCGCAAAGCAGACTCTCCAACGAAAACAACAACTACCACCAGGCACTAGTGGCTTTCTGGGAATCAAAAGCGCAATTTGAACGCGCTGTCGGAGCGGAGCAGTAGCTAGTAACAAAGGATCAGATAGCAAAATGGCTGGAGAAGCAGAAAAAGAAAAGGCTAAACAGGCAGAGCTTGAAATTCTGGTCCGTGATGCACTTGCCGAAGCTGCCGCGGAGAAAGCAAAGAGAGAAGCGGCCGAAAGCGCTTCAAATGATGCGCATGCTAAAGCTGCGGCTGAGCAAGCAAAACGAGAGGCGGCGGAGCGGGCCGCTCAAGAAGCATTTATTCAGGTGTCCACACACCAGTCCTCGCGCCAAGCGGCTGAAAGAGCAGTTCAAGATGCGATGGCAACAGCGGCCGCCGAAAGAGCAACTCGAGAAGGTGCCGAAAAGACACTGCACGAAGCGTCAATCCGCTCCGCTCAAGATCGGGCAGAGAGAGATGCCGCGCTCAAGACTGCTCGCGATGCAGCCGCTGCAGCCGCTGCCGAACACGTTGCTCGAGAGTCAGCCGAGCAAGCTGCCATTGAGGCGAAATCTCGTATGGATTCCGAACGTGCAGCACGTGAAGCAGCCGAAGCGAGGCTTACCGAGATTACAGCCGCTGCAGCGAAAGGAACGCCCACGCCAACGGCAGGTGCTGCCCTAGCTGCTAGCCCTGCCCCAAAGCTTGCTGCGCCACCCAGTTCTTTAGCATCTGCACCACAAGCTGCGGCGGCTCCATTCGCTGCAACTTCGGGAGATAAGGTTCGCAACTGGCTGGTCCCCCTTTTGATTTTCGCCGCTGCCGGCCTGATGTTTTTTGTTATATCCAGTGGTTGGACACTCTGGGAGAACAATGTTTCAGTCAAAACCGACGACGCCTACGTTAAAGCGGATGTTGCTCCGTTGAGCACCAAGGCGTCCGGTGTAGTAGCGGGCACCAAGGTCAATGACTATCAGTCCGTCAAGGCCGGACAGATACTGGTGGAACTGAAGAACGATGAATACAAGGCGCGTGTCGATCAAGCCAAAGAAGCTATCCGCCAGGTAGAAATCAAAATTGCCGATATGAAGCAGCGCAAGGAAGAACAGGACGCCAGAGTGTTACAAGCTAAGTCTGCATTGGAGAACAGTCGAACCAGTGTTGCCCAGGCGGATGACACTATAAGTGGTGCTAAAGCATCCCTTGAGGAAGCCAAGGCTGGCATTGAAGGAGCAAACGCATCCATAGTCCAAACCGAAGCAGCAATCAAGGCAGCTGCGGCCGACGTCACCAGGTCCTCTCTCGAACGAACGCGCCAGGAAGCATTGCTGGCCAACGAAAGTGCCACCAGAGAAAAGGTGGAATCTGTAGTCAACGAAAACGAGCGGGCGGTGGCCAATTTAGAAGCACAAAAGGCTGCGCAAAGAAAAGCCAGAGCAGAGCTTTCTCAACGAAAGGCTCAGGTCATGAAAGCCATCCAACTGCTCTCCAGCAGCCGTTCTGAAAAATCAAAAAGCATGCTGCTGGTCGATAGCCATCAAGCCGAGCTGACTGCTCAAATAAAGCAGCGAGAGCTGCTTGACGGAGAAGAAGAGCAACTGTCCTCGGAGCTTGCAGGCAAGAAAGCTGGGCTGACAACATCGAATGTCGACCTAGACTATGCGACCGTGAAAGCACCAACAGATGGAACTGTTGGTGAATTGAAAGTCAAACCGGGTCAGCTAGTCAGCGCCGGAACCCAGGTCATAACAATTATCTCGGCAGAGCCGTGGGTGGTGGCGAATTACCGCGAAACGCAACTTAAGAACGTCAAGGAAGGAGATCGCGTCGACATTACTATCGATGCGCTTCCGGGGACTCGTCTGAGTGGACACGTGCAGCGGATCTCACCGGCAAGCGGAGCACAGTTTTCGCTATTGCCGCCAGACAATGCAAGCGGCAATTTCACAAAAATTACGCAGCGCATACCGGTAAAGATCGCCTTTGACGAGGACAAAAGCAAACTTGCCAATCTCCGCCCCGGTATGTCTGTCACTGCCACAATCATGCCCGGAACCGCCAAAAGGGAAAGTGGCAGATGAAGGCTGACGCAGCTACCGTGGGACCCCACCGTCAGGAACTTGCGAGTGCGACAGCCGCAAACCAACTGACGACAAATCCGTATCTAGCCATACTGGGAGTTCTACTGGGAGCTCTGATTTCTGTTTTTACGGGGCGCATTCTATCAATTGGCTTGCCCGATCTGCAGGGCGCACTCGGCGCCAGCTCTGATGCGATGAGTTGGGTGTCGACTTCCTACAATGCAGCCAATATGTTTGTCGGTCCGCTTATCGTCTTTATCGGTGGACTGGTGGGTCCACGACGTATTCTGCTCTGGGCAAGCGCGGTGTTTATGCTCGCCGAGTTCTTGTCCCCATTTATTGCGCAAAATGTGGGCGCCTTGATAATTCTGCAATTCATTGCAGGGGTTGCCGCTGGTACTTACTACCCGCTTACAATCACCGTCATTGTAAGAAACCTGCCGCTCAAGTATGTGCATTTTGGAGTAGCAGCATACTCACTTGATATTCTTGCATCGACTCACATCGCAACAGCGCTTGAAGCGTGGTATCTCAATAATCTGTCCTGGCAATGGATCTTCTGGAACGCTCTAATAGTGACACCGCTTATGATGGCGTGTCTATACTGGGGAATCCCAAGACAGCCGTTGCCTCAGAGCGGACCAAAAACAAATCTGTGGGGCTTCTTGTTGGCCAGCGCCGGCCTTACACTCATATATTGTGGACTTGATCAAGGTGAAAGGCTGGATTGGACAAACTCCGGTCTTATATGCGCCTTTTTTGCGGTCGGATTTTTCCTGACCGCGGCAGCATTGATCAGGCACATGAAAAAACCAAGTCCTTTACTAAATCTGCGTTTTCTTTCCACCCCCAACTTACTATTGCTTGGTGCAGTACTGGTGCTCTTTAGATTCTTGCTGCTTGCTCCAACACTGCTGCTTCCTCAATTCCTGGCGGTTTTGCACGGATATCGCCCCGATCAAACAGGAGGAGTGCTTGGCTGGATAGCACTTGTCGAACTTGCCGCTGCCCCGATTGCAGGACTGCTTCTCTATCGAGTCGACTCTCGACTACTTTGTGCGGCCGGTTTTGCACTGGCGGGCGGTACCTGCTTTCTGAATTCTTGTCTTGATCCGGGCTGGACAGGTGAGACTTTTGTCGCCTCTCAAGTATTGAATGCCATAGGAATTGCATTTGCCTTGACTGGACTGATCACCTCAATTCTTCGCAATGCACTCAAGTTGGGAGCGCTGCAGAATCCTGCCAGCTTATTAACCCTGTCCTGCTGGTTCCAAACCTGCCGATTGTTTGGCGGCGAGCTTGGTAAGACGGTGTTGCAAGAATTTCTCAAGGTTCAATCGACCTTGCACTATTTGGTTTTGTCCCAGAACATTGACGGTGGTTGGCTGACGGAAGAGCGGCTCAAATTGATTGCAGCAAAACTGTTTTCAGCCGGTTCTGGTGCCGATGATGCGCGCAATCGCGCATTGCTTGAAGTGGGGGCGGTGTTGAAACAACAGATCGTTCTCTTGTCTATTGGAGATGGATTTGTTTTGATCGCGCTATCTACAGCCGTTTGTTTGACTTTGTTGGCCTTCGTGACATATGCACCGCCACTGGTGTCAAGGGTAAAAGGGACTGCGGCATGATTTTCCTCCTTTTGGGCATAGTACTCCTCTTTCTGGTGTTGCGCGATGTCTTTCAAAC
>Ga0265313_10003047_pt1 | contig 13904 bp, 17 predicted proteins | sample 4123metaG_FD_203122 | JGI IMG/M metagenome (GOLD analysis project Ga0265313, IMG submission 203122) | Rhizosphere microbial communities from Carex aquatilis grown in University of Washington, Seatle, WA, United States - 4-1-23 metaG | ecosystem: Host-associated > Plants > Roots > Rhizosphere >...
GCGTCCGGCGAATCCGTGGATGATGAAGGCGCCGGCAAATACCAGCGCTGCGACCCAGCCGGTGATGGCGAGAGCGTATTCCGGCATCTTTCCTCGCGGCGTCGGCCTCGGGCGTGCCCAAACGATCGCTACGACGCGAATCGCTAGCGGCGCCTTGCTTGATTTGATCGACTTGTCGGAATTTTTTGCAAGGCGACGCGTTCGGCCGGCCGAGGCGGGATAACCGTAAAAACCCGCGAACCTCGCGGGTTCTCTCGCTTCGACTCACCGGCACGCCGGAAGAAACCGCTGCAAAACCGGCATCGGTTGTGAATCCGGGCGGCTTCCGCTAGTGACACACGATGTTGAACTCGGTTCGGCGCCACGGCCTTTATACACACCTTTCGCTCTCATCCCCGATGCAGCATCGATGATCGGACGGCCCAAATTCGTGCTTGCTTCCGGCTCGCCACGGCGGCTTGCGCTGGTCAACCAGGCGGGTATCGAGCCGGATGCGCTCAAGCCCGCCGATATCGACGAAACGCCGCGGCGCGGCGAAATTCCGCGCGCCTATGCGACGCGGCTGGCGCAAGCCAAGGCGGCGATGGCGCTGGAGAACGTCAAGCTCGATGACGAGTTGCGCGGTGCTTTCATCCTCGCCGCCGACACCGTGGTCGCCGTCGGCCGCCGCATCCTGCCTAAGGCGCAGCTGCTCGACGAGGCGGCGCAGTGCCTGCGCTTGCTGTCCGGCCGCAATCACCGGGTCTACACCTCGATCTGCCTGGTGACGCCGAAAGAGGCGTTCCGCCAACGCCTTGTGGAAACGCGGGTGCGCTTCAAGCGGCTCTCGGACGAGGACATCGAGGCCTACCTCGCCTCCGGCGAATGGCGCGGCAAGGCCGGCGGATATGCGGCGCAGGGCATTGCCGGCACATTCATCGTCAAGCTGGTCGGCTCGTACAGCAATGTGGTCGGGTTGCCGCTCTACGAGAGCATGGCGCTGCTGGGCGGCGAGGGCTATCCGATACGATTTGGCTGGCTCAACGCCGGCGCGTAATCTTTCGCGGAAGCACACATGAACCTCGCGCTCTCGCTCGAACGGATCGGTCGCGACCACGCCGGCATACCGGCAGTCGCCGTCGGTCCGCGCGCGGTTTTCAGCTACGGGGAGCTGGCGGCGCGCGCCGCGCGGCTTGCCGGCGGCCTGCGCGATAAGTTCGGTCTCGCGCCGGGTGATCGCGTCGCCATCGCCGCCAAGAATTCGCAACATTATCTCGAGCTGCTCTACGGCACCTGGTACGCGGGGCTCGCCGCCGTACCGGCCAATGCCAAACTGCATGGCGCCGAGCTTGGTTACGTCCTCGAGCATTCCGGCGCCCGCGTGTGCTTCGTGTCGTCCGGTCTCGATGCCGAGATCGCGCCGCATGCGCCGCGCACGCTGGAGCAATTGATCACGATCGGCAGCGCCGCCTACGAAGGCTTGTTTGCCGCCGACCCGGTTGCTGTCGTGCCGCGCGGGGACAACGATCTTGCCTGGCTGTTCTACACCTCCGGCACCACCGGCCGGCCGAAGGGCGCGATGCTCACGCATCGCAATCTTGCCACGGCAACCGCGAGTTATCTCACGGAGGTCGATCCTTCGCGCGAACCCGGCGCGATCCTGCACGCCGCGCCGATGAGCCACGGCTCCGGGCTCTACATCATGGGCAATGTGGCCCGCCTCGGCGTGCAGGTCGTGCCGGAAAGCGGCGGCTTCGACGCCGAAGAAATCTTCGCGCTGATCGCCGCCTGGCCGCAGGCCTCGATGTTCGCGGCGCCGACCATGATCAAGCGTCTGGTCGAATGCCCGGTCGATTGCCGCGCCGGCAATATCCGCACGCTGATCTGGGGCGGTGCCCCGATGTACGTCGAGGACACGCTGAAGGCGCTCGACCGTTTCGGCCCGCGGCTGGCGCAGATTTACGGCCAGGGCGAAGCGCCGATGACGATCACGGTGTTGCCCAAGCACGAGATCGCCGACCGTGCGAAGCCGCGCTGGCGCGAGCGTCTCGCCTCGGCCGGCCGGGCCTTCACCGGCGTTGACGTCATGATCGCGGACGCCGACGACCGCCCGGTGTTCGCCGGCGAGACGGGCGAGATCCTGGCGCGCGGCGACGTCGTCATGGCCGGCTACTGGCGCAACGAGGCGGCCAGCGCTGCGACCTTGCGCGGCGGCTGGCTGCACACCGGCGATGTCGGCGCCATCGACGGCGACGGCTATCTCTATCTCAGGGATCGTTCCAAGGACTTGATCATCTCCGGCGGCTCCAACATCTATCCGCGTGAGGTCGAGGAGGTGCTGTTGACCCACACCGCGGTGCGCGAAGTGTCGGTGATCGGCCGGCCCGATCGGGAGTGGGGTGAAGTGGTCGTGGCCTATGTGGTGGGCGAGGCGCACCCTTCGGAACTCGACGCGCTCTGCCTCCAACACATTGCGCGCTTCAAGCGGCCAAAGGATTATGTCTTTGTCGACGCGCTGCCGAAAAACAATTACGGCAAGATACTCAAGACCGATTTGCGCACGATGGACGCGAGAAAGACCGGCGGCGCCGCATGAATGAAATCATGAAAAACCCCGCGCTCAACTGCCCGATCTGCGGCAAGCCGACCGATCAGGCATTCAAGCCATTTTGCTCCAAGCGCTGCTCCGACATCGACCTCAATCGCTGGCTGTCCGGCGTCTATGCCGTGCCGGCCAAGGAGGAAGAGGACGAAGACGGCGAGCGCGTGCGGGACGAGCCGGACGAAGAATGAGCGCGTCCGTCGAATGGCCTGACCGCCTCTACGCCACGCTCAAGCGCGCCGGCGTGCGGCAGGTCGCCTACGTGCCGGACGCAGGGCACTCGCGGCTGATCGAGCGCTGCCGCGCCGACAACGACATCCACGATGTCGCGCTCACCACCGAGGAGGAGGGCGTCGCGCTTGCCGCCGGCGCGTGGCTCGGCGGCGATCGCGCCGCGCTGCTGATGCAGTCGAGCGGGCTCGGCAACTGCATCAATATGCTGTCGCTCGCGCGCACCTGCCGCTTCCCGATGCTGATGTTCATCACCATGCGCGGCGAGTGGGAAGAGTTCAATCCGTGGCAGGTGCCGATGGGGTCGATCGTCGATCCCGTGCTCAAGCTGTGCGAGGCGGAGGTCTATCGCGCCTCGAACACTGACGAGGTTGAAGGCGCGGCCGAGCGCGCGGTGCAGCACGCCTTCGGCGACGAGCGCATCGCCGCCGTGCTGCTGTCGCAGCAACTGATCGGCAAGAAGGTGTGGACCAAATGAGCCTCGAACGCCGCGCCGCCATGGCCGCGTTGGTCGCCAACCGCGGCGATCTTCTGGTTGTGCCCGGGCTCGGCTCGACCACCTGGGACCTCGCCGCGGCCGGCGACGATCCGCGCAATTTCTACCTGTGGGGTGCGATGGGCGGCGCCGCGATGATCGGACTCGGCCTCGCGCTGGCGCAGCCGGACAAGCGCGTCGCCGTTGTCACCGGGGACGGCGAGATGCTGATGGGCCTCGGCTCGCTTGCCACCATCGGCGTCAAGCGGCCGGGCAATCTCGCCGTGATCGTGTTCGACAACGGCGTCTATGGCGAGACCGGCATGCAGCCGAGCCACACGCAGGGCGGCGTCGACCTGATGGCGGTCGCGTCCGCCTGCGGCTTCGTTGACGCCTGCGACGTGCGGGACGACGTCGGGCTCGAGGACCTTGCCGGCCGGCTCAAGACCTTCACCGAGCCGCTGTTTGCCCGCGTCCGGATCGTCGCTGACGACCCACCGCGCGTGCTGCCGCTGCGCGACGGCGTGGAGCTCAAAAACCGCTTCCGCGCTGCGCTGGGCGTCGAGGCCTGAATTGCCGCCGTTCTGGACAGCCCAAAACCCAGCCTCTATAACGCCCGCGCTTCCGCTTGCCCCGCCAAAACGGGGACCAAGCCGCCCAGGTAGCTCAGTTGGTAGAGCATGCGATTGAAAATCGCAGTGTCGGTGGTTCGATTCCGCCCCTGGGCACCACTTCCTTCAACCGGCCTCAGCCGAAGGCGACCGAGCTGATATCCGAGCCCGCCATGTTGTTGATGGCGTAGAGTCCGGACGCTTCGCCCGCAATGAGACCCGGCGAACCTCGCTCCTCGTCCCGCATCGCCTGGGCGATGGTGTGCGCCGGGACAGCAAGCACCTTCTGCGTGCCATCGCTCTGGAAGGTCGCGATCTGGATGCCGGCGACCTCGATCTTGTTGTCAGCGGCACCGACCAGGATCGGCGCGCCGGAATATCCGTTGATGCCGCGGCAGGTGTGCAGGAACAGTTTGCCGCCGTCGATGGTGTCGCGCACTTCGCAATCGCTGTCCGCGGTCATGGCGAAGGCGCGATCCTCCGGATAGCCGGCAATCACCGCCTTGGCTCCGCTCGGCGAGAAGCCGGGCATGAGCTTGAGCGGCTCGACGCCCGCCGGCAGCATTTCGGTCAGCGTGAGGATCGCCCAGTCGGCGCTGCTGGTCGCATCATAATTCAGCGCGTCGAAGCCCTGACCGATGGTGTAGGCGGCGACGCGCGCATGCGCGGCGTAGTGCCCGACATGATAGCCCGCCAGGAAATGCAGCGACGCGGCCGGGATGAAACGCTGCGTGCGATAGTTGAAGATGCAATGCGCGGCGGTGAGAACCTTGTCGCGCGAGATGATCACCGCGGTGCAGGCGCCGCCGGTTTCGTTGTAGAGCTTGCCGATTGCCGACCACGGATATTGGGTCGCATCGACGGCCTCGCGATGCACGTCGGCACGCACGCCGTCCTCCGCATGCGCAGACCCGATCGCCAATAGCGCCGTAAACGCGAGCGCAAGCCCGCGACGCACCAGATTGACACTCATCCCTGTATCCCCGCGCCGAATTTTTTGTTTTCAGTCGCGTTTTGTTTTCGCGACTATGACGGGGAGGTATTGAGATCAGGTTCATGAGTAGGATTGCGGATGCGTTGAGAAACAGCCTTGCGGCTTTGTTAATGGCCGCGTTTCCGCAGGCTTTGCGGTGCTTATCCACGCCCTTCGCAAAATGCCTATCGCGGGCGCGCGGGGTGCACTAACATCGCAATACCGTTTGGGCGGGAGGCTAGTCGTGACGAGAACCGTGTGCGGGATGGCGGCGCTGGCCGCTCTGCTGATGCTGTCGAACTGCGGCGTCTACGGCGCCAAGGGCAATGACACCGGCGGCATCATTCCCTGGTCGCCTGACAGCGAGGCGGCCGCGCTCGACGTCGCGCAGAGCAATTGCGGCGCCTATGGCAAATACGCCGTGATCACCAGCGTGCACCGCGAGTACGGCGACTATATCGGCTATGCCTGCAGCTGGAAGCCGGTGGCGGTGCCGTTCCGGCGCTTCCGCTAGACCTGCTCGGCGTTGAGATAGGCGAGCCGCGCGCCGCAGAACGCGCAGATCAATCCGAGCCCGAGCGCGCCCACGCCAGCGATCACATCGACGGTGCCGCCGAGATTGCCGGTCTTGCTGAGCAGGCCGCCGACGGTCGCCACCGCGAACACCAGCGCGATCAGGAAACGTTGCGCCAGGCGATAGACGAGTTCGCGCTCGCGCGCGGCCGCGATGAGGTAAGCGCCCGCCGCCCAGCCGCCGAGGAATCCGGCGCCGCCGGTCGCCCACCAGGCCAGCGCCGAGGCGAATTGCCGCTTGCTGCCGGCGGCGGCGTCGCGCAATACCGCGTCAAGCCCGACGCCGAACACCGTCAGCAGGATGTGCACCGCCAGCGCCGCAAACACGCCGCAGGCGATGGCGGCGGCGTAGTGCAGGCGGCGTAAGGCGTCGGTGTCCATGGCGATCCGGAAAGACTGCGGCGGCGGTCATCGCCGCCGCCGCAAGATAGCCGATGCCACGCGTCGCGCGAAACCGCTAGCGCGGCGCCTGCGCGTGCAGGAGATCGTGGAATTCGCGCTCAAGCGCATCCAGCGCGGCACGAAGCGCTGGCGTCATCAGGTTCTCTTGGCTCTCGGCGGCGCTCGACTGACGCTCGTCCAACTCGGATGTACGGGTCTCGACCGAAACCAGGCGCATCAACCCCCCCATTCGGCGTCGAAGCCGGCAACACCTAACTGAGTCGGTCGCGGCCGCGAATCCGGGGGAGAGGCCGCTGCCGCAATTGCCGGTTGCTGTGGCATTTCGGCGACAAGCGTCGAACTGCCGTGGCTGCGGCAGGCCCGGACGCAAGGCCCCGTAAAGCAGTCGCTCGCCCATTGACCTTTGTCGATTAAACGGGCGTGATTAGGGGCTGGGGGAACCATAATCTTCAAAATAACGGCACCAGCCGAGGGATAGATTGTATTCCCTGCGGGTTTTATGCTGGAAAGGTCTTGGGGCCGTTCGCCAAGACCCGCGAAAAAGGCTAAATTGTCGGACTTAACGACAATAAAACGAGACGAGTGGAGGAAAATCTGCGTACCCATCAGCACCGCGCCCGCATCCATGCTCTGGGACATGGTTTGCTGCGCAAGCGCGACTTTTACGCCGGCGCCCTGATGATCCTGTTCGGGCTTGTCATGGCCCTGAAGGGGCCGGGCTACCGGACCGGGACCCTGATGCATATGGGCCCGGGATTCTTGCCCACGGCGCTGGGCGTCATTCTCGTCGGTCTCGGCATCGCGATCGCCGCATCCGCCACGACCGCGGCGGAAGGCGAGGACGAGGGCATCCTGCCCGAGCATCCGGAGTGGTGGGGCTGGGCCTGCATCCTCGCGTCGCCGCTCGCCTTCATCCTATTCGGGACTTTCGGCGGGCTGATTCCTGCGACCTTCATGTGCGTCTTCGTTGCCGCCATGGGTGACCGCACCGCCACGCTGAAGGGCAGCGCGGTCCTTTCGTCTATCATCACCTTTTTCGGTGTCGGGCTGTTTCACTATGTCCTGCAGGTTCCGATGCCCATCCTGACGTGGAGAGGGATGTGATCTCAACCGCACTCACCGACCTCTGGTACGGCTTCGGCGTCGCGCTGGAGCCGCACAACATCATGTGGTGCTTTATCGGCGTGCTCGTCGGCAACATGGTCGGCGTGCTGCCGGGCATGGGCCCGCTCGCCACCATCTCGATCCTGTTGCCGCTCACCTTCGGCATCAAGCCGGTCGGCGCCATCCTGATGCTCGCCGGCGTGATGTACGGCGCGCAATACGGCGGCGCCATCTGCTCGATTCTGCTCAATCTTCCATGTCATCCACCTCACGCGGTGACGTGTCTCGACGGCTTCCCGCTGACCAAGCAAGGCAAAGGCGGCGTGGCGCTTGGCTTGACCGTGATCTGCTCTTTCGTCGGCGCCTCTTGGGGCATCACCGAAATGATCTTCCTCGCGCCGGTGCTGGTGGAGGTGGCACTGCAGTTCGGCCCGGCGGAAATCTGCTCGCTGATGCTGCTCGGCTTGCTCGCCGGCTCGACTTTGGCGCGTGGCTCGCCGGTCAAGGGCGTCGCCATGACCGTGCTCGGCCTGATGCTTGGCATTGTTGGCACCGATCTCGAAACCGGCGCCGAACGTTTTACCTTCGGCATGACGCACCTCGACGACGGCATCGAGCTCATCGCGCTGGCGCTCGGACTGTTCGGCATCGCCGAGTTCATGAACAGCGTCAATCAGGTGTCGCTGGTCAACGCCAAATACGCCAAGGTCCGCTTGCGCGACATGCGGCCGAGCAAGGCCGAGATCAAGCGTTCGATCGGGCCGATGTTCCGCGGCACCATCATCGGCAGTCTTTGCGCGTTGATCCCCGGCACCGGCCCGACCATCGCCTCTTTCGTCGCTTATGCGACAGAAAAGAAAATATCGAAGACGCCGGAGAAGTTCGGCACTGGCATGATCGAAGGCGTGGTCTGTCCCGAAACCGCGACGCATTCCTCGGTGCAGGGCGACTTCATCCCGACCATGAGTCTCGGCATCCCGGGAGACGCCGTGATGGCGCTCTTGCTCGGCGCGCTGATGATCCAGGGCATCGTGCCCGGTCCGCAGCTCATCAAGGAGCATCCGGATATCTTCTGGGGCCTGGTCGCCTCGTTCTGGATCGGCAACATCATGCTGGTGCTGCTCAACGTGCCGTTGATCGGCATCTGGGTGAAGCTGCTGACCATCCCGTACAAGTACCTGTTCCCGAGCGCGATGTTCTTCGTCTGCATCGGCGTCTACGCCGCCAACAACGACATGTTCCAGGTTGGCGAGACGGTGGTCATCGGCATCCTCGGCTACATCCTGCTGCGGCTCGGCTTCCACCCGGCGCCGATCCTGCTCGGTTTCGTGCTGGGGCCGCGCTTCGAGGAGAACTTCCGCCGCGCCATGCTGATTTCGCGCGGCGACCTCGCGGTGTTCGTCGAACGGCCGATCAGCGCCGTGTTCGTGTTCCTGTGCGTACTGCTCATCGGTCTGCAGGTTTACGTGCGCCTGCGCGGCACCAAGCCACCGATAGAAGTGCCGACGGGGCTCGAGTCGATGGAAAGCGCCGAATAGAGGCGGTCGAAATCGTCGGATAAAAAATGGCGCGGCCGCATGGACCGCGCCATTTCTCTTTGAGGCGCCGGGCTTACTGAATCTGCTCGATCTTGGCCTCGGCGATCACCTTCTTCCACTTCTCGACTTCGGCCTTGATGTAGGCCGCGAACTCCGCCGACGACCCGCCATCCGCTTCGAAGCCGAGTGGGCCCATCTTCTCCTTCATCGCCGGATCGTTGACGATCGCGGCGATTTCCTTGTGCAGCAGTTCGACGACCTGCTTCGGCGTGCCTTTCGGCACGAACACGCCCTGCATGGTTTCCGACTCTTGCCCGGTGATACCGGCTTCGGCGAGCGTCGGCACGTCGGGCAGGGCGGTCGAGCGCTTCTTGGTCGTCACCGCCAGCGCGCGCAGCTTGCCGGCTTTCACGAACGCCGTGGTCGGCGTCATGGCGACGAACGACATCGGCACTTCATTCGCCAGCACCGCCTGCGCCGCGGGTCCGCCACCCTTGTAGGGCGCGATGGCGAAGTCGAGCTTGTAGGTGACCTTGAACAGGTCAGCGGCGAGATCGGGCGTCGTGCCGAGGCCTGGCGAGGCGTCGGTCATCTTGTTCGGGTTCTTCTTGATCAGTTCGATCAATTCCTTCGCAGTCTTCGCCTCGACCGACGGATTGACGATCAGGATATTCGGCGTGATGGCGGCGAGAATGACCGGCTCGAAATCCTTGTAAGCGTCGTAGGGGCAATTCTTGTAGAGGCTCGGATTGACCACGTAGCTCGATGACGCGACCAATATTGTGTAGCCGTCGGGCGCCGCGCGCGCGACGTTGATGGTGCCGATATTGCCGCCGGCGCCGGCGACGTTCTCGATATAGAACTGCTGGCCGAGCTTTTCGGACAGCTTCTGCGCCATCATCCGCGCCATCACGTCGGTCGGTCCGCCGGCAGCGAACGGCACGACGATCTTGACCGGATGGTCCGGATAGCCGGCGGCCAAGGCCGGCGTGACGGCCAGGGCCGCGATCAGCGCCGCGGCGCCCGCAAGAAATCGATTGGTTGAACGCATCCTCTCCTCCCTCGTTTTTTTTGCATCGTAGCATCGCGTCTCGTGGGCGCCAGTGGGCTTGCTTTCATGCGCGGCGGCGGCTGTATTCCGCCGTCGAGGTTCGAAGGAGAGGAAAGTCAATGCCGGCTCGAAAAATCACCCGCCAGGACATGCGCGACGCCGCGGAGAAGTACAAAAACTGGGGCAAATGGGGGCCCAATGACGAGATCGGCACGCTCAACTACACGAGCCCCGAGGACATCATCGCCGCGACCAAGCTCGTGAAGAAGGGCAAGGTCATCTCGCTCGCGCTCAACTTCGATCACCTCGGCCCGCAGGGCGCCAAGAGCAAGTATCCCTCGATGGGCCGCACCAATCCGATCCACACCATGTTGCGCACCGGCACCGACGCCTATTCCGGCGTGCTCGACAAGCGCGGCATCCGCGCCGCCGACGACATGGTCACCATGCCGCTGCAATGCGGTACGCAGTGGGACGGGCTCGGCCACGTGTTCTATGAGAACTACATGTGGAATGGCTACGACTGCCGCGAGGTCACGTCGGCCGGCGCGCAGAAATGCGGCATCGAGAAGACCAGGAACAAGATGGTTGGCCGCGGCGTGCTGCTCGATGTCGCGCGCTTCAAGAGTGTGGAATCGCTCGACGACGGCTATGCCATCACCAACGATGACCTCTACGGCACCGCCAAGAAGCAGAACGTTGCGCTCAAGCGCGGCGACTACGTCATCGTGCGCACCGGCATGATGGAGCGCTGCCAGAAGGCGGGCAGCTGGGACGGCTATCCCGGTGGCGACGCCCCCGGTTTCGGCTTCGAGACGCTGGACTTCGTCAAGCAGACCGAACTCGCGGCACTCGCGTCGGACACCTGGGGCTGCGAGGTGCGGCCGAACGAGAGCGAGGAGGGCATCAACCAGCCCTGGCACTGGATTACGATCCCGATCATGGGCATGACCATGGGCGAGATCTTCAACCTCAAGGAGCTCGCCGACGACTGCGCCGCCGACAAGACCTACGAGTTCATGTTCGTCGCCCCCGCGATTCCGATCACCGGCGCGGTGGGTTCGCCGGTCAACCCGCTGGCAATCAAGTGACGGTCACTGGCCGCAGGTCGGCATCATGCCGATGGGCGTCGACGCCCAGCACGGACCGAAGCCGCCGCCGTTCCAGCGGCCGTGGTAGAAGCCGGGCCGGCCCCAATCGTAGTTCCATTGCCCCGTCCACGGGTTGAAATAGCGCGGCTCATAACGGCTGCTGACATCGCCATGCCGCCCGGCGCGATCGTGCCAGTCGCTAAGGCTCGGTGGCTGATGATAGCCCGGCAGAAAGCCGTAGCCATGCCAGTGGCGCGAATGAACGGTGATCTTGGCGCGGGGCTTTATCTGGGATTTGGTCTCGGGATCGGCGCTCTTCGCATGCGCGGCGAGTGGCGCCAGCAACGCCGCCATTACCGCGAGCGCGAGTACTGTACGAATAGCCATCATGCGGCCTTCGAACCCCACAGTCTGCCGTTGGCGATCGCCGCGCCTTCGCTGAGCGCGCGCAATTTCGCCCAGACGATGCTGTCCGCCACCATCGGGTCGGCGCGCACCGCGGTGCCGAAGCCGCAGTCGACCCCGGCAATCACGCGCTCGCGTCCGACGATATCGGTGTAATGGCCGATCCGCTGCGCCACCAGCTTGGGATGCTCGACGAAATTGGTGGTGGAATCGATCACGCCCGGAATCAGGATCCTGTCGTCGGGAATCTTGATGGTGCGAAGATCCTCCCATTCGTGCTCGTGGCGCGGATTGGCGGCCTCGATGCTGATCGCCTGCACGTTCGCCTTGAACACAAGGTCAATGATCTTCACGAGCGGCAAGTCGTGGGTATGCGGGCCCTCATAGTTGCCCCAGCAGATGTGCAGCCTGATGCGATCGGCCGGCAGGCCCTTGAGAGCCAAGTTGAGCGCGGCGATGTTGCGTTCGGCAATCCGGCTGCGGAATTGGTCGTCGCTGAGGTCGCGATACTGGTTGTGCCGGCAGGAGCCGAGATCGGGGCAATCGATCTGCAGCACGAAGCCGGCTTCGACGATGGCGCGATACTCGGTCTTCATGACGTCGGCCAGCGCCGCGACGTAATCCTCTTCGGTCGGATAGTGCAGGTTGACGATGAAGCGCGTCAGAATGCCGGGCGACGGCGCCGTCATGAACGCTTCTGTCGGATGTGATTTGGCGACCGCCGCCTTCAGGTTGGCGATGTCGCGCTCGAGCGCGCCTTGTCCTTGGTACTTCAGTGGGCCGACGCATCCGGGGAAAGCCGTGGCGCTGAAATTATTGCGCCTCGCAGCGAAATCCGGATGCTCCAGAACGTCGCTGCCGATCATCACGTCGCGGCCTTTTTCGGCAGCGCGCGGATCCGGCTCGATGCCGCTCACCCGGGGGCGGATGTAGGTGGCATAGGACGGCTTGCTCATTTCGCCGTCGCTGACGATATCGACGCCTGCTTTAACCTGCTGGCTGACGATCTTGTCGATCGCTTCGGCGCTCATGGCTTCGTAGGCGGCGTTGTCGATCTTGTCGCCGCGCTCGCGGGCAAGGATCAATTCTGCGAGTGGCTGGGGCCGCGGGAGACTGCCGGTGTGGGTAGTGAGAATGCGGTCGGTCGACGTCTTCATGGCGGAGCTCCCGGGGTTGCGGATCTGGCCTTGCGAACCTGGCCCCGCATGATCAATTCTAGCTGAATTCGGGTCCGCCAAAAGCAGCTTCGCCGGGTGGCAGTTATGCCCATCTGGCACTCCAGGTGGTTACTCTCGAGAGGTTGATATGGCCAAGCAATATCCTGTGACCCGCACCGAGGCCGAATGGCGCAAGATTTTGACGCCCGAGCAGTATTACATCATGCGCGAGCACGGCACCGAGATGCCGGGAAGCTGCGCGCTACTCTTCGAGAAGCGCGCTGGCACGTTTCATTGCGTCGCCTGCGACCAGCCGCTGTTCGCGTCCAAGCTCAAGTTCGAGAGCGGCACCGGCTGGCCGAGCTTCAACGATCCGATTCCCGGCGCGGTCGAGAACGACACCGACACCAGCCACGGTATGGTGCGCGACGAGGTGCATTGCACCCGCTGCGGCAGCCATCTCGGCCACGTGTTCGACGACGGCCCACCGCCGACGCACCTGCGCTATTGCATCAACGGCGTGGCGCTCAAGTTCGTGCCGGACGCTCACTGAGCAGCGCATCCTGCTCGTCCTTGAGGCCGACGCCCGAAAGGCAGTGGCCGCGGATCGCCGCCAGCAGATAGGCGAGCTTGCCGGCCGCCTCGGCATAGCCAATGCCGTCGGGCCGGATGTTGGACACGCAGTTGCGGTCGGCGTCGGTGGTGTAAGGTCCCGGCCGCCACGTGAGATAAGCGCCCATGCTGTCCGGCGCGGTCAGCCCCGGCCGCTCGCCGATCAACACGGCGGCGCAGTCCGCGCCCAGCAGCGCTGCAATTGTGTCGCCGATCGCGACCCGCCCGTGGCGCACCACGGTGAGCGGGGCGATCCGCAAGCCCTCCTTGCGCAGCCGCGGCAGCAGCGCCCCCAGCACCGGCCGGGCGTGGACCTGCACCGCGCCCGCCGATAGTCCGTCGCAAATAACGATCGCAACGTCGTACTGGCCTTTGTCCCGGCGTATCGCCGCGTCGTCGTCGGCGGCGAGGCGTCGGCCGAGATCGGGGCGCATCAGGTAAGTGTGCCGGTCCGTGGCGGCGCTCGCGGCCGCGCGCACCGGCACGCCAAGCTCTTCGAGGTCCGCCACCAGCCGTGCCTGATCGAGCGGCTCGCGCACGGCGTCGCGCGCCCGGGCGTGCGCCAGCTTGAACTCCAGCAGCGGCTCCGTCGCCAGCGAGGCGCCGGCGCGCTTGAGCCCGATCCGCGCCGCGGTCAGTACCCGCAAGCCCGCCCAGGCATCGCCGCTCTCGGCCGGATGGTCAGTCATGGCTCAGACCGTCAGCAGCGCGCGGAAGCGGCCCGGCAAGTCGCGCGGCCGCACGCGATTGTGGCGGTCCATGAAGCCTTGCCGTTCCAGCCAGGCTTCGAATTCCGGCGCCGGACGTTTGCCGAGCAGGTCGCGCATCGCCAGCGCATCATGGAACGAGGTGCTCTGGTAGCCGAGCATGATGTCATCGGCGCCCGGCACGCCCATGACGAAATTCACCCCCGCCGCGACCAGCAGCGCGAGCAGCGCATCCATGTCGTCCTGATCGGCCTCGGCGTGGTTGGTGTAGCAGACGTCGACGCCCATCGGCACGCCCATCAGCTTGCCGCAGAAATGATCCTCGAGGCCGGCGCGCGTGATCTGCTTGCCGTCGAACAAATACTCCGGCCCGATGAAGCCGACCACGGTGTT
>Ga0265313_10003049_pt1 | contig 13902 bp, 14 predicted proteins | sample 4123metaG_FD_203122 | JGI IMG/M metagenome (GOLD analysis project Ga0265313, IMG submission 203122) | Rhizosphere microbial communities from Carex aquatilis grown in University of Washington, Seatle, WA, United States - 4-1-23 metaG | ecosystem: Host-associated > Plants > Roots > Rhizosphere >...
CGACGTACGTCGCGCCGACTGCAGCACACGAGGTGGCGAGACCACCCGACGTAATGGTCCAGCCGAGCACGTACGAGTTGACGAGGAAGTAGACGGCGGGCATGGGATTGGTACCGGCAACCAGCGTCTGAGAGGACGAAATGTCGTCGAGTACGGTCGAACCACTTCCGTAGAGGGTCACCCTTACGGTGTGGGTTCCCGTCGGAAGCTCCAAGGTCGTGCCACCGCCGCTGGCGCAACTGAAGGTGTCCTGCCAGGTATCGTCGGTCGTCACCACGACGCTGGTGGCGCCGACTGTCGCACAGCCGAGGGGCTGCGAATAGGTCGTGTCGTCCAGATCGTAAAGGCCCCACTGCAGACTGATGTAAGCGTTGTACCCGCCGCCTCGCGACGAATGGCCCCCGCCGCCGCAGCCCGCGCCTGTCACGGCAAGCAGAGCAACGAGACCGGCCAAGTAGTTCTTTGGTGAACCGATGAAGCGCATGGGACCTCCCTTAGACTCAACTATTGTACTTCTAGACGGCCGCCGCGCTGGGTTCATTCACTGGTTTGCACGCGCCACACGTGGGCGGTCCAGGTAACACCCAGGCGAACTTCGACCACCGAGGCGCCGCTCGCACGCGCCGCCCGCAGTGCCGCGTCCAGCACCCACGTTTCGCTGACCGCCCACAGCGCACCTGCCAGGACAGAATATTCGCTGCCACCGCCGACCGCGCGATCCGCGAAGACCTCGGCGACTGGACGGACCACCAACCTTCGGCCGATTTCCACGATCGCGCCCGTGAAGTCTTCGAAGCGATGGTCTCGGTTGATCGCTATCGCTTCGTTCAGGTGCAGCGCAACCGACGCGCTGGTAAGCGACACGATGACGTTGGCTTGCGTGCCGAACCCGTTGCTGGCGCCGGGCTCGGGCAAAAGCACGCCGCTTTCAAGGGCCACGCTCGGGCCACCGCGTTCCTGCAGAGTGCCTTTGCGAAGCACAATTTTGGCGAGCAGGTCGGTGTCGCGCAGACGCAGGCGATGGGCGTTTGCTTCTGGCTCGTCGAGCGCCACGAAATTCTTGAAGTCCGCCACCAGCTCCAGGCGATCGACCATGCCCAGGTTCAGCACCGTCGCAGGCGCGATGAGAAAGTTGCTGCCGTCCTCACGATAAAGATGCACGGGACCGAGCTCCAGCTCGAATTCGCCAGGCTTGGCCACGTCGGCGTCGGTGCCGTCGAACGGTCGGTAAGCCTGCGCGACTCGAGGCGCGAGCGCCGCGACCATGGCGACCAGGATGACGGTGCACGCGAGGGAAAGCCTTCGTCGACCGGCGTTCGTCAATCGGTTGGGCTCAAGACGTAGTCAAAAACATCGTGCGCCTGGTCGACGGCCTGGCATTTCGACGTGCATCGTCTGCTTGGGTGTGCCGGGTCGTGAACGTCGTCGATGGTCAGCATGCGATCTTCGGGCGATGTTACCCAGACTTCTTTCGTAGACGCAATGGACGCTACGCCGTCGCTGTTCGCGCTGAGGGAGGAAACGAACGTTGACGGTGCACGCATAGCTTTCCCGGGCGGGTAGGCGCCGCCGTTCTTTCGATGCACGACTGGCAAAAGCGGAGCTGGCTCGCTAAGGTGCGGCCATGCGGCTGCCCGTTCCTCTCTCTCGCCGGCGACTCGATATTGTCTTCCTCGGCTTCTTCGTCTTCAACCTGCTCTTCGTCAGTTACGTCATCAGCATCGAGCAGATCCTCATCCGTGACCCGGCGGACGTCAGCGGCGCGCTCTGGCCTCCCGGCGGTGCCATGGCGCTGATTCATTGGTGGGAGAGGACATTCGATCCGCTCCTGTGGGCGCGCCCCGCCTGGTACCGGGCCACCATTTGGATTGACGTTCTTCTTTTCGGGCCGTTCTACGCGATGGCGATTTACGCCTTTGCGCGCGGCCGCGAATGGATCCGAACGCCGTCGTTCGTTTGGGCGGGCATGATGCTCGCCAACGTCATCATCATTCTGTTCGACGAGCTGGCCGGCGTTCATGCGTCGCCCCGACCGTGGATTGTCGTGAGCGCGAACGCATCGTGGATCGTCTTTCCCTTGCTCATCCTTTGGCGCATGGGCCCTAGCCTGCATCCCTTCAGCGAAGAAATGGTGGCGCAAAGGGGAATGAGCACATGAGCGACTTCTCCGAACGCTACGGTCCATGGGCCGTGATCGCCGGCGCCTCGGTCGGCCTCGGCGAGGCCTTCGCCCGCCAGCTCGCGCGCCGGGGAATCAACCTCGTCCTCATCGCACGTCGCCAGGATGCGCTGGACAGTCTGGCCGCCACTCTGCGCGCCACCTGCAAGGTCGATGTGCGAACTCTGGCCGCCGATCTGGCGCGGACGGATCTGCTGACCTTTGTCCAAACGGCCACCGCGGACCTCGAGGTCGGGCTCGTCGTGTACAACGCGGCCTTTTCCACCATCGGTGCTTTTCTCGACCGGCCGCTCGATGAACACCTGCGCGTGATCGACGTGAACTGTCGCGGTCCGCTGGTGCTGGCGCATCACTTCGGTCGCTCCATGACGGCGCGCCGTCGCGGCGGGATCGTGCTCATGAGCTCCACGGCTGGCGCGCAAGGCGGACCGTGGATTTCGTCGTACGCGGCGTCGAAGGCGTTCAACACGGTGCTTGGCGAAGCCCTTTGGGACGAGCTTTCGGCAAGCGGCGTGGACGTCGTCGTTTGTCGCGCCGGTGCCACGCGCACGCCGGGATACGAATCGTCGAAGCCGCGGCCAAGTCGCGTGCCGCTGCTCGATCCCAATTTCGTCGCCGAGCGCACGCTGGCGGCGCTCGGGCGCGGACCGAGTGTCGTGCCAGGCTGGTTTTATCGATTTTCGGCCTTTTTGATGGCGCACCTCTTTCCCCGCCGGATGGCGATTCGGATCATGGGTCGCGCCACGCGCAAGCTTTACGGATGATCGCATGCGCCTCGTCTCCTCCAAACGCGCAGGGCAAATCGTCGTTGTGGTTGCGTATGTCGTTGCCCTCTTTGCGGCGATCGCAGCGGCGCAGCCATTCGCGGGTGGCCATCCTATCCTGGTTGCGGCCGTGGCCGATATCGTCGCAACCATCGTCGTGTTCGCCTTCAGTGTCGCGCTCGACAATTCCAGCGTCTACGATCCCTATTGGAGTGTGGCGCCCTTGCCCATCGCTCTCTATTGGACATCGGGCGGGATCGGCCTTCGCCAGCTCCTAGTAATATCACTCTTGGCTCTCTGGGGCGCGCGCCTCACCGCCAACTGGGCGTTGCGCTGGCGCGGTCCCGCGGACGAGGATTTCCGCTATGTCGAAATTCGCGGCAAGACCGGCAAACTGTACTGGCCTGCGAGCTTTTTTTCGATTCACCTCTTTCCGACCGCGTGGGTCTTCTGCGGAATGCTGCCGGCCTTTCCCGCGCTCGCTCGGACCGGATTCACTTGGGTCGACGCCGTTGCCGCGCTGGTGACCGGCGCCGCCATCGCGTTGGAAGCCATCGCCGACCTTCAGCTCCGCCGCTACCTCCGCTCACCTCACCGTCCCGAAGACATTCTCGCGTCGGGTCTGTGGTCCGTCTGTCGTCATCCCAATTATCTCGGTGAAGTTCTGTTTTGGTGGGGAATCTTTCTCTTCGGCATCGCCGCGGATCCGCATTGGGCCTGGTCCGCGGTCGGCGCACTGGCAATCACGTTGCTTTTCGTTTTGGTCAGCGTGCCCTGGATGGACAGACGCATGTTGTCTCGCCATCCCGCTTGGGCCGAGCACATGAAACGAACACCCGCGCTCGTGCCGTGGCGGCGGCGAGCTCCGCCGCATTCTTCCTAGCGCCGTTCGGCGGGCTGGTACCGCAGCAGCACCGTGCCGTTCTTGAACGGCTTGGCTTCGAGTAGGCGCAACTCGACAGTCCTAGGCAATGCGCCGAAAAGCGATTGACCTTGGCCCAGGATTACCGGATTCAATACGAGCTGGTATTCGTCAATCAGGCCCTGCGAAGTCAGATCGCGTACCAGGCGCCCGCTGCCGAAGATGAGACAGTCGCCGCCTTTCAACGACTTGAGCTCTTCGATGCTCTGTCGGTCGGCCATGGGCACGATGGTGGTGTTCTGCCAGTCCGCGCCGGTGAGTGTCTTCGAAAAGACAATCTTCTCGCCCTCGTTGAGGAGCTTGGCGAAGTAGGGATTTGCCGCTTTGCCTGCAGGCGTGGGCCAGAACGACGCGAACATCTGGAAGGTGCTCCTGCCGAAAAGGTACGTGCTGATGTCGCCGCGGGAGCGCTTGACGTACTCGGTAAGCTCGTCGCCGTCGCGCTTGGCCCAGCCCACGCCGCCGTCGGCGTCGGAAAACTGGCCATCCACACTGATGTTGTCGAACACGAAGATTTTGCGCATGCGGATCTCCAAGAGGTTACTTCAGTTGGCTGTCTTTGCTGCCGCGGCGGTTGTAAAGGCTGCGCTCGACATACCGACCGTCGGCTTCCGCCTGACAGGCGACACAGCGGCGAACGCCTGAGACGGCCTTGCGGCGGGCTTCGGGAATCTCCTCGCCACACTCCTCGCAATGGGTGAGGCTTTCGCCCTTGCGCAGGCCATTCCTTGCCTGTGCGACGGCGTCTTCGACGCTCGCATCGATTTGGTCCTGCACGGCTCCATCCTGAGCCCAACCAACGGCCATGGCGATTCTCCTCGGCGAAGCGTTTCTTCTACGAGCCTCAGTGTGACCCGCCGGGCGGGGCTGCGCCAGGGGATCGCGCCCGCGCCGCTAGTGGCGCGGTTCGGGCGTTTCTCCCAGGACGCGCACGACGGCTACCGTTACGTTGTCCAGAGTCCCGACCGCGTTGGCTTCGTCAATCAGCTTGCGGCAAGCAGTCGTGGCGTCCAGGCCTTCGATCAGTCGCGCCATTTCCATGTCTTCGAAGACCCGGTAAAGACCGTCGGTGCAAAGCAACAGGGCGTCGCCGCGGACCAGCTCCATCTCGAACAGATCGATGGGCACGATAAGCTCGCGTCCCAGGCAGCGGGTGAGGATGTCGTGTCCGCCGGGTGGTACCTCGCGTTCCTCTTCGATGGCTTGTGCCGCCGCCGTGTGATCCTTGCTGAGCTGATTGATATAGCCGTCACGGATTAAGTAGATGCGACTGTTGCCAATATGGACCGCAGTCATATCACCATCGTCAACTGCCACCGCCGTGAGCGTCGTGCTCATGCCGCGCAACTGGGGAACCACCACAGCCATGTCGTAGAGTTCGTAGTTGGCGTTGCGGGCCGCGCGCACGAGACGCTGCGCCTGAGTCATGCCTGGCGCCAACTCGCGAAACGAGCGCACGAGCCCGAGCACCGCGCGTTGGGCGGCCAGGTCGCCTCCTTCGAGGGTCGCCATGCCATCGGCTACCGCCACGAGAGCGCTGGTCTTGCTCTTCACGAATTTGCCACAGTGGTCTTCGTTGTGGCCACGCTCGCTGCCGGTATCGCTTAGCGCTGCCACCTCGATCTCGAATGGTTCCACCAAGCGTGTGATCATCTCGTTACTTCAAGTCTGCTCGTGCGTGGAAGCCCCAGCAACCGCCGAAGCCCGGCGGGAGCAGAATTAGCCTGGCCTTCCTTCGCGCGATACGCGACGGATACCTTTGCCTAACGTCGGAGATTCACGGACCAGCTGCCCTGCTACACCTCGCCTGTCGATTTGATCAATGGCGAGAAGCTCAAGCCGTGCGGCCGCCTGACCCTGGCAGATGTTGAGTCCAAGGGCGAGGGGCAAGCGATTGCGAACTGAGCCGTGGCCCCAATACCCGCCGCCGCTTCTTGACAAAGTGTGGAGCTGGGCCGAACCTACGCCGCGTAGGTAGCCATATGCTTCGAGCGGAAGCTCCCAGCGAAGTCCGTGCGGTCCGATTTCGCGGGACGGAGCGTTTTCAACTGGTTCGCCTCTTGGGGCAGGGAGGTATGGGCGTCGTCTACGAGGCCGAGGATCGCGAACTCGGTATTCGCGTCGCGCTCAAGCTACTTCCGGGGCTGGAACCGAACCTGCTCCGTCGCTTCAAGAAAGAATTTCGTGCAGCGGCGAACCTCCGCCACCGAAACGTAGTTCGGTTTGGCGATCTTTTCTCCGACGGTGAGCGCTGGTTCTTCACCATGGAGATGGTCGAGGGTACCGATCTGCGCTCGTACTTGCGCGGCCAGGCCGGCCAGCGGGACCGAGCCCGCGTGTGTGAGGTGTTCTCGCAGCTCGCCCAGGGACTGGCGGCCATCCATGCGACCGGGCAAGTTCATCGCGATATCAAGCCGTCCAATGTGCTGGTCAGCCGCGACGGACGAGTCGTTATTCTCGATTTCGGCCTCGCCACCAAGTGTGAAGCAGGAACGACATTTCTCGGCGCCGGCACTCCGGCCTACATCGCGCCAGAGCAGTCGATATCCGATCCCATCAGTTCGGCCACCGATTGGTACAGCTTCGGCGTGATGCTCTACGAGGTACTGACCGGGGGCTTGCCCTTCGACGGACAGTCTTACGAAATTCTCTACCGGAAGCAGCACGAAGAGGCGGTACCGGTTCGCCAGCTCGCACCCGATGTAGCACCGACACTCGCCAACCTCTGTGAAAACTTGCTGGCGCGGGCGCCTGACCAACGACCAGACGTGACCGCTGTCTTGGCTGCCCTGGGCGGTCCGCCGATTCCGGTGTGGGGCCCGGGGCAGGGCCAGGCGGGGGTGACGCCTCTGATCGGTAGGTCCGGTCCTATCGCGACCTTACGGTCGGCTTTCTCCGAGATTGTCGCGGGTGCGCGGCTCGCCGTTCTTGTTGCGGGTGAGCCGGGTATCGGCAAGACGGAGCTTTGCCGCCACTTCCTCGATGGCCTCGCTGCCGAGCAGGCGGGCACCGTCGTCGCCTCTCGTTGCTACGAACGCGAGTATCTCCCTTTCAAGGCTCTCGACGGAGTGATTGATCAGCTCGCTCGGCAGGTTGGCCAGCTTTCTTTCGAGCAGCGAGCCGTCCTGGTTCCGGACATCGCGCCTATTCTGCGCCACCTGTTCCCAGCGCTGGAGCAGATCCCCGAAGCAACGATCGTCGGTGCGGTAGACGTCCCTTCGGATCCGCACGAGTTGCGCAATCGCGTCCTCGATGGGCTGCGCGAATTGCTTGCGGTCATCACAGGGGCGAGTCCCCTCGTGATTTTCGTCGATGATCTGCAGTGGGCGGATCACGACAGCCTGGCCATGTTTTCCGCGTTGCTGTCCGACAGCAGGTTGCCTCGGATGATGTTTCTCGGAACCGATCGCAGGGCTAGCGGTAGTGGTGCCGACTGGCTCGATCGGGCGATCCGCAGGGTTCAAGTAGATCTGCCGCGTCTCGATCGAGAGGCGACGCTAGCTCTCCTGCAATCGGTTTTCGCGAGCGATCACCAGTCGATGCCCGAGCTCGAGCCTTTGGCCGAGACCACGCAGGGAAACGCCCTCTTCATCAAGGAATTGGCCAGTTACGTCCTGGCTCGCGAGCTCAAGCCTTCGAACCTGAAGCTCGGAGACCTCCTGCGCGATCGTGTGGAACGCGTGGGAGCCAGCGCTCGTACCGTGCTGGATCTGGCCGCGACAGTGGGCGCGCCGGTTCCCGAGGTGGCCGTGCAAGCGGCCAGCGAGCTTGCACCCGAGAGCTTCAGCCACGCGGTCGCCGAGCTGCTCCGCCATCGTCTGGTGCATGCCGGCGGTGCCTTGGGGCGGGAGCGCATCGAGCTGTGCCACGAGCAACTGCGCGAGTGGTTGTGGAACGAGCTGGGCGAAAGCAGACGGCGCGCCCTCGCCGAGCGATTGGCCACCACGTTCGGATCGGACGGCGAGCCCGCTCAAGTGGCGGCCTTGTGGCTCGAATCGGGGCACAATAGCAAGGCTGCGAGTTACCTCGTGGCCACCGGCGAGCGTGCCATGAAGGCGCTGGCCTTCGACCGTGCGGCCGAGCGTTTCACGATGGCGCTGAAGGTTGGCAGCTGGGATGCCTCCCAGAAGAGCGCGCTCTTGGCTCAGCTGGCGGATGCTCTTGCGTATGCCGGACGAGGCCCTGCGGCTGCCAAGCAATACCAGGCGGCGGCTAGCCAGGAAGGAAACTCAGCAAGGTCTCTGGACCTGCACCGCAAGGCTTGCGGCGAGCTGCTACGGAGCGGGCACTTCGACGAAGGAATGGACGCGGCGGGTATCGCCATGGCCGCAGCCGGCATGGACATGCCCAAACACACGCTGCTATCGCTGGCGTGGGTACGCACCCGTTTGCGCTGGCGTGGGTTGCGGTGTCCATACGAAAGCCTGGGGACGCTTGGCGCCGAAGAGGCAGCGCGCATCGACCTTTGCTGGTCGCTTTCGGCGGGACTCGGCCTCATCGATCCCATCAAGGGCGCCTATTTCCAGGCGCTCAGCTTGCTTTTGGCATTGCAGGCGAAGGACCTTCCTCGCATCGGTCGAGGGCTGGCTGGCGAGGCCGCGTGGTGTGTGGCGCGTGGCCAGGCGGGAGCGGGACGTGCTCGTCGCCTGTTGGCGGAGGCGGAGAGCATCGGCAACCGGCTCGGGGATCCTTATGTCCGGGGCGTGACCTTGCTGATGGACGGCGTGATCTGCCATCTGATCGGTGAGTTCGGCCCGAGTCGCAAACGCCTGGAAGCGAGCGAGAAGATCCTTACCGAGCAGTGTGCTGGCGCGGTTTATGAGCTCGACATGGCCCGCCAGTTCCTGATGGAAGATCTGTACTACCTGGGAGAGCTCGGCGCCTTTCAGCGTCTGATCGCGACGGGGCTGCACCAAGCGACCGACCGTGGCTCGCTCTACGCCGCAACCAATTTCCAAACCGGCCTCGCCAACTTCCGTTGGCTGCTGCGCGACGATCCCGAGCGGTCGCGTCGCGAAACCGACGAGAGCATTCAGCGATGGTCGCGTCTCGGCTATCACGTGCAACACTGGTACAACCTGATTGCCAAGGTTCAGACTGGGCTGTACGAGGGCCAGGGCACGCCGGCGTATGCGTTGATCCTGGCGCACTGGCCGCAATTGCGCCGCTCTGGCGTCTTTCACATTCAACACACTCGCATTGCAGCCCTGCACTTGCGCGCCCGCGCGGCGCTGGCCGCCGCCGAGCAGTCGAGCGGCAAAGAGCGGACGAGCTATCTCGGCGCAGCCCGACGGCTCATTGCGACCTTGCGGCGCCAAGCGGACGCCTGGGCCGTGGCGCTCACGCTTCTCGCCGCCAGCGGCCTCGCGGCGCTCGAAGGAAATGGCGCCGCGACCAAGGAAAACCTCGTCGCAGCTGTCCGAGCCCTCCAGCAAAACAATTTGTGGCTGCTCGCTCATGCGGCCCGATTTGCCGGAAGGAAGTACCTCGAAGGCGGTCCCACCGATCTGGCTCCCGAGGAGTCGAGGACGTGGATGACGGAGAGAGGCATCCTCAATCCCACCGCGGTCTGCCGCGTTCTGGCCCCAGGACTCGAGTAATCGCTCGCCGTAGCGTCGATTCGTCCGCTGTTCTCTTGTCGCCGGGTTCTTTGCGGCTACTATTCGAGCGACTGTGATCGAAGAAAACGAGACGCCATCAAGATTGCAACCCGCTGCCGTGGTGTGTGCGGACGTCGAGCGCTATGCCTCGATTGCCGATCAGCACGAGTACTTGCTCAAGTTCGACCACCTGATGGGCAAGCTGGGCAAGGACATCCGCGACGATCTGTGCGCCAGCCTGGGTGACGAGACGGCCAAGCGCTACGTGGTCAAGCCCGCGGGCGACGGTGTCCTGCTTGTTTATCCCGGTGACATCAAGCATGCGCTCGAGCACGCGTGGCGAATCCACAATCACTTCAACACGCTGGCCGGTCGCGAGCGCCAACAGCAGTATGGCCTGTGGCCTTTCCAAGCGCGTATCGCAGTTCACTACGGCGACGTCGAGCTCATCGAGCACAGCCCCTTCAACGACGCACCGGACGCCTTTGGTAAGACCATCGTGACCTGCTCCCGCCTGGAGCCAGCGACGGTGCCCGGCATGGTGTGGGTGAGCAAAGCCGCTGTCGACGCAGCGATGGCTGTCGGTCTTGGCGAAAGTTATGGCTTTCAGCAAATCGGTGCGGTCGATCTGGCCAAGCATGCCGGCCGGGTGCAGGCGTACAACCTGATCAAGACCGACGGAAAAACCGCCCAATGGGGTCCGCTTTCGGTCAAGCGCTACCCGCGCACCATTCAGTCGGACGTCTACGTGCTGGTGCACCGCCCGTCCGAGCGATTGCCGACCGTGCATCTCGCTTGGGGTGCATCCCACTGCGTGGTCCATCGCTCGGAGCTTTCGGCCGACTGCCACGCGTACCGGATTAAGCATAAGTTGCTAGGCTCGACGACCGACCTGCCGCTCCTCGTGGTGCACACGGATCCGCCGTGCAAGGTGGAGTTTCCCGAATTGCAGTTTTCAGGCGACGGCAAACCGAGCTTCAAGAACTTGGCGCTCGCCCCGCAGGCAGGAATTCAAGACATCGACACCGAAGCCGACCGCTGGTACCCGCTGCCCAATCGGGCGTGAGCTCCGCCAGCGAATCGGCGAAGACCGGCCCGCGAGCTTCTTCCCTCTGACTTGACCAACTTGACCAACCATGGCCGGGATGTCACGATAGGTGTGAAAGTCGAGGGAACATGCGCAAGGCTGTGAATATCTACCAAGCCAAGAGCCAGCTGTCGGACATGGTGAGCCGGGCAGCCGACGGCGAGGAATTTGTCATTGCCAAGTCGGGAAAGCCGCGCGCGCGCTTGGTACCTCTGGCAGTTCGGCCAATTCGCCGGCGGCCGGGCGGTGGCAAGGGCAAGGTGTGGGTGGCGGATGACTTCGACGCGCCTTTGCCGGCGGATCTGGTTGCCGCATTCGAGGGTCGCTAGCCTTGCGACTGCTTCTCGATACCCATGCGTTCTTGTGGTGGTGGGCCGGCGACCGGAAGCTTGGCGCCAAGATCCGATCCACGATTGGCGGCGCGGATACCGTGCTGGTCAGCGCGGTGTCAGCCTGGGAGATGACCATCAAGATGTCTCTCGGAAAGTTGCGCTTTGATGGCGGCATTGCCGATGCGGTGGAAGCCTGTGGCTTCGAGCGTCTCGATATGCGGTTCGAGCACGCCGAGGCCGTTCGCAGTTTGCCTTCTCACCATAGCGACCCTTTCGACCGGCTGCTGATCGCGCAAGTCATCGTCGAAGGCGCGACGTTCGTCACCCACGACCGCGCCATCGCGAGCTACCTTATTCCCACCTTGTGGATCTAGTGCACTTGGGTGGCGCCCGAGCCACGCAGGTCTTGTTGGTTGCTCGCCAGCGCCTGCAGCCGATGCGCGATCGCTTGCGCGGCTTGCGGGCGGGCGAGGGCACGAGCAGCAAGCGCGGTACGTCGCTTGCAGTCCAGGTACAACATGCGCATTTGGTGGCTTTTCACTTCCGGAATCGCGGTGATCGCACTCTCGACCGTGACACCCACGTCAGCCTTCGGTCGTGAGGTCTCACCCGCGTGGCACGATTGGCTGGCCGTCGAAGGGCATCTTGGCCTGGGCACGCCATTGGGGTTCGCCGGTCTGGCCGCCGACCTAACACCTCACCCGCTCGTGTCGATCAACGTCGGGCTCGGGAAGGGTGTGGGCGGTGCTCAATACGCCGCGATGGCGCGCGTTCGGCCTCTCTTCCTCGGTGAGGTGTTCGCGCTGGGGCTCGGCGGCGGCGTCTCGCACGGCGACACGACTAACTTCGTCTTTCCCGGCGACTCGCCCGAGATCCGATACACACAGGCGACTTGGGTAAACGGCGAGGGCTTCGCGGAGATGAGGCGCGGGTCGTTTCACCTGCGCATGTTCGTGGGCGTCGGCCGGCGGGTCGCCTATTCGGATTGCACCTATGACGATGCCAACACAGCGATGCCCAGCGGGGTCGTCCGTCGGTGCTCCGAGATCGCCCCCTCCACGCTCGCCAAGTACGACGCTAGGCGAACGATCCCGTACACGGGTGTCGCCGTCGGATTCGGGCTGCTCTAGCCCGCATTATTCACGACAATCGGAACACCGAGGAGCTTGACCAAACAGTCTGCGTTTGGCTCTTTGGCGCCGGCGGGCTAGCAGGACTGTAATGGAAACCCTGAGAGGGTTTCCAAACCCGCGGCACCTGCCACCCGCCCTGCCACCCCCTCGCTACGCTCGGCCGCGCGCGATGGTCCGCGCCGAGCGAGGGCGAGGGCCGAAGGCCCGAGGGGGTGGGGCAGGGCCCGCGCAGGTCCCGAGGCTCGGCGGCTCCCCACGCGTTGCCTAGCCCGCACGGCATTCAACTTGGTGTGGCTCATGAATAATGCGGGCTAGCTCACCCCGTGACGTCCAGGCAGATCCTGGCTCCCTCCAGAAGCGGCATTCCCCAAGCCTCAAATTCGCCGCCGAGACTTCATAATCTTCTTGCGGTCCGCCTCAGGGCGCGGGTTCGGCGGCGCCGTCGGTCTACTCAGAACAACCTTCGGAGCGCGGCCCCAACAGGCGCCATTTTTCGCTCACGAAACGCACTCGACCTTCTATTTCTGGTCCGCATCCCTTGCCGATCGTCTCCAGGCTTCCGTCGGTTCCTTCCTTCACAGTTGTTTCCCAACCGGCGAAATCTAGGGTTTGCTCGTCTGTTACCTGCAGGCTGACCGATACGTAGGATATCCAGCGAGGCACCTTCCTCGGCCTGGTGTCTGCCACAACAAGTCCGCCACGACATCTCTGCCCGGCCTTCGTCAGCTCCACAGGGAATTCTCCGTCCTTTAGCGAGAGCGCCACGAGTAGATCCCCATTGGGCTGGCGGAGTTTTGAGCAAACCGTCTTCGAATCATCCCTGGCACGAAAGATCTCCTCAAGCACCTCGCAGGGCTTCGCCTTTAGGCGAGCGACGAGCTTCTTCGACAGCTGGTGCTTGACCGGTAGTTCATCATCGTCAGCGCCCAATGAAGGGGCCGCAACCATGAACAGAAGCGCTCCTATGCAAAGCCATCTGTTTACGAAGGTGTTCATGTGTCTATCAACGTCTTGCCGTTAAGCTGCGAGCGGCCGTCCGCGGCCGACCGTCAGCTGCAACGGCTTTAGGCCGGCGATCGCCGCGTTCGCTTGATTATCGAGACCGCACGTACCGCCACGTCTTGCCATCGTGAGAGACCTCCAGGACATCACCCCCCAGCTTGTAGTTCCACGTTTCGTCCATCGTGTCGCCTTTCAGGGTATCAGGTCCGTATTTCTTGAGCCCCCTGGTGGCCTCCCTGATTGCCCTCACGTCGACGCTGATGACGATGACATCTGTACCACGACTGTATCGCCCTGGAACACTCTCCATCGCCTTATAGGCAGCTATGATTTCCGGTCCGAGCGCAGGGTCGAAGCTCTGCGTCTGCATCCGGTACGAACCGTCGGAGTTGAACGTGATCGTCTCACCGCCGGTTGCGCCAACAGCTCGCCAGGTGCCCACGAGCGGATCGTGCGTCTCCTTGAGACGGCCAAAGAATCTGTTGATTTCATCGCACCCGCCAAGGCTCACCAGCAGGGCAAGTAGAACCAAGGATCTGCGATACGAGTTCATGCTTCATCCGGCCTTCTGTTGAATGCAGCTCGGGCCGAGCCGCTCCCTCGATTGTACACGATGCGCCTCCAGCGAGATCGTTTCTACGACGTGGTGTACGATTGAACCCTGTCGATGTCTGAGCCGAAACGTCACCACATAGTGCCGGAGTTCTACCTGAAGAGATTCTCTCGGGACGACAAGGTTGAGCTTGTCGCAAAGGACCATCCGCGGAATGTGGTCTGCACACGGTGTAGCTCTCATCGTGGCGTGAAATTGGCGGGGATTCATTGTTAGACCGCCCGAATCGACACGACGTTATTGAGAATCGTAATCTCGGTCCGGTAGGTA
>Ga0265313_10003050_pt1 | contig 13902 bp, 14 predicted proteins | sample 4123metaG_FD_203122 | JGI IMG/M metagenome (GOLD analysis project Ga0265313, IMG submission 203122) | Rhizosphere microbial communities from Carex aquatilis grown in University of Washington, Seatle, WA, United States - 4-1-23 metaG | ecosystem: Host-associated > Plants > Roots > Rhizosphere >...
AACAATTTAGGGATGTTCTATATAATTTCCTTTGTAATTGCCTTTTTGTGTGGTTCAACAGTAAGTTTTTTTGTCCATAAGAAATGGACATTTGAACACAAAGAGGGATACAAGAAACAATGGAAATTATATTTATTCATTTCTTTCTTGTTTTTTTTAATAAATATGAGTGCAACATTCACTCAGGTACAATTTCTGCACTTCAATGAAAATTGGGCAAAAGTAATAAGTGGTTTAATTTTTTTGTGGCCCAATTACTTTTGTGTAAGAAAGAAAGTTTTTATCAAAAACCCAGTTGTGTAACACATCGCTGGGTTTTTTATTTTTTCGATTCAGATTTTTAGTTAAATTATGCACAGTTGCGGAGATGGGAGGATTTGAACCTCCGATACCTTTCGGTATGCCGGTTTTCGAAACCGGTGCATTAAACCACTCTGCCACATCTCCATACTCTGTAAATCTAACACTTTTTGCGATTTTTTCAAAAAATGTTATGATATTCAATGTTTTTGGCCCCCTGCCAACCCTCCCGTTGGTCGGGAGCAGGCTGGTATCGTCAAAAGGATATGTATTTTGTATATGTATTAAAAAGCAATAAAGATGATAAGCTATATTATGGTTTTACTGATAATTTAGAACGAAGAATCAGAGAACACAATAGTGGAAAAGTTCGTTCAACAAAATTACGTATTCCATTTAAATTAGTTTACTTTGAAAATACAAATAGTATTATAGAAGCCAGGAAACGTGAAAGATATTTTAAAAGTGGCTTTGGGAGAAAGTATGTTAAAAATAGAATATTGGCCCTATCGTCTAACGGTTAGGACATCGCCTTTTCAAGGCGGTAATCAGAGTTCGATTCTCTGTAGGGTCACAAAATTAGTTTTCAAACTCTTTTTCTATTTCTTTTAAGAATTTATCCGCTTCAGAAAGTTTAAAGCTAAAAGGACGAAAATTGGGCTTGGCATCGTTACCCTTTTGGTAAATAAAGAGTTTTCTTTGAGGAGTATCAAAATATGCTTCTGTTCCGTTGTTAAGGTCCATATATCTTTTCGGCCCAATAACTATGACGGGGTCTAAATCTTTGAAAACTGAAAACGACTCTCTTAAAAAATTAATAGTATTAACATACGAATGAAAATTGCCCACGATTCTATCATTTTTATTTTCCGTATTTCTATTAACAAACCCACCAAATATAGCGATACTTACCGTTTTTTCTTTTGAAGATTTCAAAAGTTCAGAAGTTTGTTTTTGAAGGTCTTTTGATATTTTATCAGGATTATAATAACCCTTATCTTTTTCTTTAAAATATCCGGTGCTTCTGGAAAGATGAGCAAGAAATGAAATCGGTTTATTGTTTGATAGCGATTCACCGCACGCCGCAATACCAACACAGTCATAAAAATTAGACGAGTATTTTGGTTTATCATTTATGCCGCTTATAATACCATCTTCATTTTTTGCATCTTTATCAAAAGAAACCTCCTGCCCGGCTTTTGTAATTTTCCTTATATTTTCCGCATCCGGACCACCTTTCCAATTTTCATCCAGCAAAAAAGTCTCAATGCCATTCTCAGGCTGAACTTTGGACTCCTTTTTATTTGCAAATTCTAGTGCATTTCCTCTAAACATAATATACACTATACCATACTCGTAAAATTTATTTAAAGTGCTAATATATTACTTAATAAAGCCTCGTAAAGTTTGCGGGCTTATTATTTTTTATGACAAATACCCAAATTATAATCTTGGCCGGCGGTAAAGGAGTGCGTATGAAGTCCGAAAAGCCCAAAGCGCTGGTAATGTTTAAAAACAAGCCATTAATTCAGCATATACTTGATACTATTTCCACTTTGCGCTTACCCATCAAACCCGTGATTGTGGTATGCCATAAAAAGGAAGATATAAAAGAAGCATTGGGAAATGATTATATATACGCTGAACAGGAAAAGCCGTTAGGCACCGGGCACGCTGTGGCGTCGGCTAAAGGGAGCGTCAACCCGAGCCACAAAACAGTACTCGTATTGTCCTGTGACCAACCGCTCATTTCAAAAGAAACAATTGAACGCCTGCTTAAAAAACACAATGAAAAAAAGCCGACCATAACGATAGCCACGGTGTTAATGCCTGATTTTGAGGAATGGAGGTCCAGTCTCCGGCATTTCGGCAGAATAATAAGGAAAGCCGACCAATCATTGGAAGAAATAGTCGAATTCAAAGATGCCACGGAAAAAGAAAAAATGGTAAAAGAGCTGAATCCGGCGGTGTATGCTTTTGACTCGGACTGGCTTTGGAAAAACATCGGCCTGATAAAAAACGAAAACGCGCAGGGCGAATATTATTTGACCGACCTCATCAAAATAGCCCGGGGCCAGGGTAAGAAAATCGAAGCGGTGCCCGTGGCAAACATTATCGAAGGACTCCAGCCCAACACCAAAGAAGAACTTGAAATATTGGAGAAAATTACTGTATAATCAAAAGCACGCCTGAAATACGTTTGCACGGTTGGTTTAGTTGCAGTGACGCCTGAAAAACGCGCGGTTAGCTCAGTTGGTAGAGCGACCCCTTGACGTGGGGTAGGTCACAGGTTCGAATCCTGTATCGCGCACATGAGTCCCGTTAGAAATTTCACTAACAGGAACATTGAGGACATAATTATTATTTATTTAAATTTCTAACGGGATGAGAATATTGAGTATTGAAACATCTTGCGATGACACAGCCATAAGCATAATGGAAGCCAACCTGAAAAAAGGAAAGGCTTTTTTTGAAATTCTAGCCAATGTTTCAAATTCACAGATAAAAATCCACGCGGAGTACGGCGGAGTCTACCCGATGCTTGCCAAAAGAGAGCATATTAAGAATCTGCCTATAATTTTGGAACAGGCGCTTCAAAAAGCAAAATTAGAAAAAAATAAAAAGCCGGTTGATGTTATAGCCGTGACATACGGACCAGGATTAGAACCGGCGCTTTGGACCGGAATCGTTTTCGCGAAGGAGTTGGCAAAAAATTGGAACGTCCCATTGATACCGGTGAACCATATGGAAGGACACATACTTTCTGTTTTCGCAAAACACAAAGGAAAATTTATTATTCCAAAAGTGGATTCCCCTGTCCTTTCCCTTCTTGTTTCCGGCGGACACACCGAGCTCGTACTCACTAAAAATTTCAAGCAATATAAAATCATAGGCGAAACTTTAGACGATGCGGCCGGAGAAGCATTTGATAAAGTAGCTAGAATGATGGACCTGCCGTATCCGGGCGGGCCAAAAATTTCAAAATTGGCGGAAGAAGAGAGGAAAGCCTCACCTGATGCTTCTGCTCAGGTCCTCGGTTCCCTGGGTCCCCTACCCCAGCCAGACCATTCGCAAAAGCATACAGGTTCGGCTAATAGTTTTCCTTTTTCCCTCCCCCGCCCTATGCTTTACAGTAAAAATTTTGATTTCTCTTTTTCCGGATTAAAAACGGCAGTGCTTTATCTGATTAAAAAGATTGAACCGCTAAATGAAGAGATAAAAAGAAAGATAGCCCTAGAATTTGAAAACGCTGTAGTAGAAACCCTTATTTATAAAACAATAAAGGCAAAGGAAAAATATAAAGCGAAAACTATCATAGTCGGGGGCGGAGTGGCTTGCAATAAACATCTGCAAAGACAAATGAAAAAAGCTTTAGGAAAGAATGCAGAACTACTTTTTCCGGAAAAAGAATTAACCGGAGATAATTCCATAATGATAGGTGTAGCTGGGTATTTAAATTACCTAAACAACAATAAAAAAGTTCCGAAAATAGACGGTATAAAAGCAACGGGCAATCTGCGCCTGAAGTAGAAAAGGCTAATATTTTATGATATTATTTGTGGTATGGACGAGAGATTACTGAAGCCATACGACCCGAAAGAAACAGAAAGCAAAATTTACAAACTCTGGGAAAAGAGCGGTTTTTTTAACCCTGATATATGCGTGGAAAAAGGAATAACAAAACCCGATGCCAAACCTTTTTCAATAGTTCTCCCTCCGCCCAATGTCACCGGGAACCTGCATACAGGACACGCCCTTATGCTAGTGATAGAAGACATTATGGTGCGTTACGCACGAATGAAAGGATTAAAGACGCTTTGGCTCCCCGGCACAGACCACGCGGCTATTGCCACGCAATCAAAAGTTGAAAAATTATTGGAAAAAGAAGGAATCCGTAAAAATGATATAGGACGGGAAGAATTTTTAAAACGGGTGGAAAAATTCGCGCAAGAATCTCACGATACTATCGTAAACCAGGCAAAGACAATGGGCGCGTCACTAGACTGGTCCCGTGAAGCATTTACACTTGATGAAAAAAGAAATCTGGCCGTGCGCACCGCTTTCAAACAAATGTATGACGACGGTCTTATTTACAGAGGACATCGTATTGTAAATTGGGACCCGAAAGGCCAAACAGTCATCTCCGACGACGAACTTATATATGAAGAAAAAAAGGGTAAATTCTATACTTTCAAGTACGGACCGTTTGAAATAGGCACAGCAAGACCCGAAACGAAATTCGGCGATAAGTATGTGGTAATGCATCCGGACGATAAAAGATATAAAAATTGGAAGCATATGCAGAAAATAAAATTAGAATGGATAAACGGACCGATTGAAGCGACGGTTATAAAAGATAAAATGATTGATATGGAATTCGGAACCGGAGTAATGACCATCACTCCTTGGCACTCACACGAAGATTTTGCCCTTGCGGAAAAATATAAACTGGACAAAGAACAAATTATTGATAAATACGGCAAGTTACTCCCTATAGCCGGTGAATTTGCAGGAATGAAAATTACCGACGCGCGGGAAAAAATTGTTGAAAAATTAAAATCAAAAGGGTTACTCGTATCAATTGACGAAAATTACATAAATAGAGTGGCGACTGCCGAGCGAACCGGAGGAATCATTGAACCACAAATAATGCTGCAATGGTTCGTGGATGTAAATAAAAAAATCCCCTCCCGCAGAAATAAATCACTGAAAGAATTAATGTTAGAACCGGTCAAAGAAGGAAAAATAAAAATCATTCCGGAGCATTTTGAAAAAGTTTATTTTAATTGGATTGAGAATCTGCGCGATTGGTGCATTTCCAGGCAAATTTGGTACGGGCACAGAATACCTGTTTGGTACCGCAAAGATGAAATATATTGCGGTATAGAGGCACCTAAGGGCGATGGTTGGACTCAGGATGAAGACACTTTGGACACATGGTTCTCTTCCGGACTTTGGACTTTTTCCACTTTAGGCTGGCCAGAAAAAACAAAAGACTTGGAAACATATCACCCTACGACTGTGCTTGAAACTGGACACGACATTCTTTTCTTCTGGATTGCGCGAATGATATTAATGTCTCAATATTTATTGGGAGAGATACCATTTAAAAATGTTTACCTCCACGGAATGGTACGCACTGCGGACGGCAAGAAAATGTCAAAGTCCCTGGGAAATAAGGCTACTGACCCGTTAGATATTATTAAAAACTATGGCAATGACGCTCTTCGTATGGCTATGATTGTGGGCAATACACCGGGCAATGATTTGAAATTGGATGAAAATGATATACGCGGTTATAAAAAATTCGCCAATAAAATCTGGAACGCATCAAGATTTGTCATTGAGCAAACGAAAGATTTTGATATATCAAATCTATTTATTTTGGATGAAGAAGACACAAAAAGCGACAAGGAACTGCAAGATTTAGTGATTGAAATTTCAAAAGAAATGAATGATTTCAGGTTTTCTATTGTCGCTGAAAAACTTTATCATTACTTTTGGCATACTTTCGCGGATATTATTATTGAAAGGTCAAAGAAAAAAATTCTGGAAAACAAAAACGCCGACTCGGCAAAAGCGCTTTTATACACTCATCTTGATACCCTTCTAAAAACTCTCCATCCTTTTATGCCTTTTGTCACAGAAGAAATATGGTCGATACTGCCCGCAAAAAAGAATAATCTTTTAATGGTTGAAAAATGGCCCAATGATTAATAATCCCGAAATTTTAGGACTGGCGCTTTTGGGAGGGGTTGCTCCGGCTTTACTATGGCTTTGGTTTTGGCTCCGAGAAGATAAAGAAAAACCCGAACCAAATGGACTCATAGCCGTGATATTTTTTATCGGCATGATTTGCGTAGCTTTTGTGATACCGCTTGAAAGATTTGTGCAAAACAATGTGAATTCAAAAGTATGGCAGATAATCGACTGGGCAACCATAGAAGAATTAATTAAATATTTGGGAGTGGTAATACTTCTTTACAAGATGAACCGCGTTGATAAACCTATAGACTGGCCGATATTTTTAATTACCGTCGCTTTAGGTTTCGCGGCGCTTGAAAATACTATGTTTTTGATTAAACCGCTTTCCTTAAATCAAGCCACAGTAAGCTTGCTTACCGGAGAACTTAGATTTTTAGGGTCCACTTTACTGCATGCCGTATCAAGCGGAGTTATAGGCATAGCACTAGGCCTTTCTTTTTATATGAGAAAAATAGCCCAAAAAATATACCTGCTGGGAGGTATTATACTTGCTATTGCCTTGCATAGTGCCTTTAATTTTTTTATAATGGATAACAGCGGAAATAGTTTTTTAAGAGTACTGGGTTTCCTTTGGGTCGTTACAATTATTATTATGTTACTTTTTGAAAAATTAAGAAGAATGAGCGCAAACTGATTATAATTATATGAATATACAAAATAAAAAAAGAAGCTTTTTTGATAGGTTGACCGGAGGCGTCCACGCCGACCAGGAACTGGAGGAAGAAATAAGTATTTCCGTTAAAGGAGATAAAAAGAACGGCAACGGCTGGATGGAAGAAGAAAATGAAGAACTGGAATTAACCGTTGACGTTTATCAGACACCGACGGATATCGTGCTCCAAACTATGGTCGCCGGGGTCAAACCAGAAGACTTGGAACTCACAATTGCCAGGGATATGATCACAATAAGAGGCAAAAGAGAAGAAAATAGAAATATAGACGAGGAAAATTACTTCGTAAAAGAACTTTACTGGGGAAAATTCTCCCGTTCCATACTTCTTCCCCAAGAAGTAGAGCCGGAAGAAGTTGAAGCCACGGAAAAACACGGTTTACTGACCGTCAGAATACAAAAAGTAGACAAGGAAAAAAAGAATACTATTAAGGTTAAATCAATCTAGTTAAATTATTTTGTGCCTGGGGGGTGAATCGCACACCCGACCTATCCCTCTTCAGGGGAGAGCTCTACTACTGAGCTACCCAGGCATATTTTTTGTTTTACAAATTTTTCAACAAATCCTGCAAAGGACTGGTAGTGGTATTTAACTTTTGTTGTATCCCGGCAACTGAATTATACAAACCGATTATTTTGTTCAAATAAGGGTCTAAAAAATAAAAGGCCCCGAGGGCGATACCTATTATCAAAATATACTTCAATGTCTGCCAAATAGCCGCTCTTTTCTGAACGCTTCTTATTTTATGAAGCATTTTGTTATTTTCTTCAGCGAGAGCTAATGTGTTTTGAAGCAACTGTTTGGATTCCGGATCCATAAACTGTATTTTATCATAGCCACTTCAAAAAGCCAATTTTTAAATTTGGGTTTTATATGCTAAATTATATGAGTTTGAGGTAAGCCCTCATAGTTCAATGGATAGAACAGTTCCGTCCTAAGGAATAGATCCCCGTTCGATTCGGAGTGAGGGCACATTAAATAAAACCAAGCATTTTAGCAATCCTCTGTTTATCAAAACCAACTATAAGTTCGTTGTCTATTGTTATGACCGGCACGCCCATCTGTCCGCTTTTATCCAGCATTTCTTTTCTCTTTTCAATGTTACTCCCCACATCGTATTCCGTATAAGCCACATTATTAGACTTAAAAAAATCTTTTGCCATATGGCAGAAGTGGCACGTCGGCGTTGAATAAATTGTTACATTTTTCATATATTTGTATTATAGCATACTTGTCAAATGGTCAAAAACAGTATATTTTATATACACGCGGGATTAGTTTAGTGGCAGAATGAGTCCTTCCCAAGGATTAGACGGGGTTTCGATTACCCCATCCCGCACAAAAGTATTCTAAAGATGTTTTTTCAGATGTTTCCAAGATGCATGAGCCTCTTTAGCTAAATCCGCTTTTTCTTTCGGAGTAAGCTTCGTGTTTTTGCTAAAATGAGAAATTGATTTATCAACCAATGTTCTATACTCCTCTTCCCCCATTTCTTCCGCAACCCTCTTCAATTGCGGCGCTATAAATTTATAAAATTCTATTGACCTGCTTTTTATTTCTTTGCTGACCTTTTTGCCTTTTTCCGACGTGGCAAAAATTTCCGCTGCTACCCCCAAGGCCGCTCCGATTAACGCTCCGCTTAAAAACTTTCCACCCTTTCCATTTTTTAATTTACGAACAGGTTTATTTTTCTTTTTCATATTTTTTATTCTTGCTTATTAAACTGATAATTTTTTTAATACTCCTTTTTGCCTTAATATAAGTCTGACTTATATCATCAGAAATATTGCGGGTATTTCTTAAAATACATATCAGATAATATATTACAATCACAATCAATACGCCAATAATAATTATTGCAATCGACGATACAATATAAAAGATGGTTTGAGACACTAAAAGTATATTCATATTTTTTAACTCTTTTTACCAAGAGCCATAATAATTTTAATAACAGTGTCAGGGTTAAGCGACATACTCTCTATACCTTCATCCACCAAGAACTTCGCGAATTCCGGGTAGTCCGACGGAGCTTGCCCGCAAATTCCGACATATTTACCTCTTTCTCTGCATTTGTGAATGATATCGGCGATAAGTTTCTTAACCGCCTCATTGTTTTCATTCGCAATATGGGTGACTATTCCGGAATCACGGTCCAGCCCCAAGGTTAACTGAGTCAAATCATTGGAACCGATAGACATACCGTCAAAAATTTCCAAAAATTCATCTGCCAGAAGAATATTTGAAGGTATCTCGCACATTACATAAATTTTAAGCTTTTTGTCTTTTACCCGGTCCAGATTATGCTCGGCCATTACTTGCACAACTTTCTTCCCTTCTTCCGGGGTTCGGCAAAATGGAATCATTGGAACCACATTTGTGAGACCCATATCTTCTCTCACCATTTTCATAGCTTTGCATTCAAGGCCAAAAGCCACCTTAAACTTCGGGTCATAATAACGAGAAGCCCCGCGCCAGCCCAGCATCGGATTTTCTTCATGCGGCTCATATATCTCGCCTCCTAGTAAAGTGCGGTATTCATTCGTCTTAAAATCGGAAAATCTAATAATGACTTCTTTTGGATAAAAAGTGGCGCCAATCTTCGCGATTCCCAATGCCAGTCTTTCCACGTAAAACTGTGTTTTGTCTTTGTATAAAGGCGTTAAATTATCAATTTCTTTGAGAACTTTTTGTATATACGGGGTTTTTTTGCCTTCTTTTAGTTTTTTATAATCAATCAAGGCATTCGGATGAACACCGATATGTGAAGCAATAATAAATTCCAATCTCCCGAGTCCTACTCCCTCCACCGGAAGGTAGCAATTTTTGAACGCTTCGTCCGGAGAACCTATATTCACCATTATTTTCGTGTTTATTTTAGGTATTTTATCTAGACGATGTTCTATTATTTTAAATGGGATGATACCTTCATATACATTACCCACCTGACCTGAAGAAGAATCTACTGTGACTTCTTTTCCGTTCTTAAGTATTTTGGTAGCATTATTAGAACCCACAATGCAAGGAATACCCAACTCGCGCGACACGATAGCGGCATGAGAAGTGCGCCCGCCTTTATCCGTCACGATTGCTCCGGCGATTTTCATAATAGGTTCCCAATCCGGGTCGGTAATTTCCGTTACCAGCACTTCTCCTTTTTTAAAGGAAGAAATATTTTTCGCGTTATGTAAAATGCGGACTTTGCCACTGCCGATTTTGGAACCTACCGCGATACCCTCTACCAGCACTTTGCCTTTTTTTTGCAATTGATATTCTTTCAATACATTTTTATCCTCTCCGGAATGAACAGTCTCGGGACGGGCTTGCACTATGAAAAGTTCTCCTGTCCTGCCGTCTTTGGCCCATTCAATATCCATGGGCTGATAATGGTTATGCTTTTTTGAAAAATATTTTTCTATTTCCAAACACCATTTTGCTAATTTTACCGCCTCCTCGTTTGTGATGCAGAATTTCTGCTGGTCTTGCAGGGAAACTTTTTCTTTCTTTGTCCCTCCTTTAGCGTAAACGAGCTTTATATTTTTCTTGCCTATGTTCTTGCCTATGATAGGATTTTTACTATTGTTTTCGAGTGTGGGCTTGAAAATTATAAATTCATCAGGTATGACTTCTCCCTGCACGATGAATTCGCCAAGACCGTATATACCGTTTATCAAAATAACTTTGTCAAAACCCGTCTCTGTATCAAGCGTAAAAGCTACGCCCGAAGATGCCTTATCGGAACGCACCATACACTGCACACCGACGGAAAGCGCCGCGTCAAAATGAGAGAATCCTTTGTCCGCTCGGTATGAGATAGCCCGGTCGGTAAAAAGAGAAGCAATGCATTTCTTGGTAGATACAAGAACATTATCTATCCCACGCACATCAAGATAAGTTTCCTGTTGTCCGGCGAAAGAAGCGCCCGGAAGGTCTTCAGCCGTGGCCGACGAACGTACTGCCACATCTCTATTTTTCCCGTATTTTTTCTCCAGTTCCGCGTAAGCTTTTGTGATTGCGTCATCAAGGTCTTGTGGCAAAATGGCTTTTAAGATGGCCTCGCGAACTTTTTTCCCGCGAACCTGGAGATTAAGAATGTTTTTCGTGTTTAAATCGGAAAGAATTTTTTTTATTTCCTCATCCAATCCTGTCTTCTTGAAAAAATGCCGATACGCATCGGCAGTAAGAGCGAAACCGTCCGGTATATTTACCCCAAGAGGCACAAGGTTTGAATACATTTCACCTAACGCGGCATTCTTACCGCCCACCGAAGGAACATCCGCAATACCGACTTCGCTATACCATTTTATAAAATTTTCTTTTTTTTCTTCTGCCATATATAAGATATTATAGCATATCCATAAAAATCACATTTCTGAAATTTTAATTAATCTGTCATATTTCACCTTTCTTTCAGATTTTAATGGAGCACCGGCTTTTAGGCCAAAACAGCCAAAAGCATAAGCCAAATCGGCAATAAAATCATCCTCCGTCTCCCCGCTTCTATGGCTCACAATGAGTTCTATATCATTCTCACGAGCTAGTCTCATAGTTTCAAGTGTCTCGGAAAGCGTACCGATTTGGTTCGGCTTAATAATCATCGCATTTATGCTTCCTTTTTCTATTGCTTTTTGAAGCAGAATTTTATTTGTAACTGTCAAATCATCCCCCACAACCAAAAAACCTTTATTATTTTCTTTTAATTTTCTAAAATCATCAAAACTTTCTTCATCAAACGGGTCCTCAATAGAAAGTAAATTAAATTCGCTGATTAAAGAATCATAAACATCTCTTAAATCTTCTTTAGAAATATCTTTTCCGTCGACTTTATATGCTCCATCGCTATAAAAAGAAGAAGCAGCCACATCTAAAGCTAGACGAGCCTCCCCTTCTAAATTATTCTCCTTAATTGCATCTGTTAAAAATTGGAGCGGTTTTCTTATGCCGTTTACTTTTGGAGCAAAACCTCCCTCGTCGCCCAACATAAGCGACTCTTCTCCTAACTCTTTGCCAATAATTTCTTTCAGGCTATTCTGAATTTTTATCCCAATCCTAACCGCTTCCTTTATATCATCTGTCATCGGCACTATATGGTATTCCTGGAAAGCCAAATTATTTTTCGCGTGCTTACCGCCATTTATTAAATTCATATAAAGATACGGCATCTTGCGCGACGATTTTATTTCCATAAGCGTTTGCAAATATTCAAAGGTTTCCAAGTTGGACACTTTCGCCGCCACTTTGGCGCAGGCAATACTTACGCCAATAATCGCGTTTCCGCCCAGATTATCTTTATTCTTGGTGCCATCGAGTTCCAACATAATTTTATCAATATTTTTCTGATTTAAAACATCTTGGCCAGTCAGTCTTTGGGCAATTTTACTATTTACATTATCTATAGCTTTTTTCACCCCCCTACCATCATCATCCCGTAATTCATGCGCTTCATGAATACCCGTAGAAGCGCCGGAGGGCACGGCAAAACTGCCGGATTTTTCTCCACAAAAAACCGTCACTTTAATAGTTGGATTTCCCCTTGAATCTTTTATTTCCTCCCCAAAAATTTTGCTGATAGGATAATTAAGCTCTTCGCTCATAACGCTTTTAATTTTAGCATATTTTTGCTAGTATTTGAATATGTCAGACGGAATAACCTCAGTAAGAAATAAAATAACCGGAAAACTTTACAAATGGATTTTGAAGCCGATTTTCTTTAAGTTTGACCCAGAATCGATACACGACCGCATGATTGCTTTGGGATATTTTTTAGGCAGACATTGGCTGACCAGAAAAAAAACAAGTCTTTGGTTTGGATATTCAAATCAAATTCTTAAGCAAAAAATTTTAGGTATAAATTTTGAAAATCCGGTCGGCCTTTCGGCTGGTTTCGATAAAGATGCCGTTCTGACCCATATTATACCTTCGGTTGGATTTGGCTTTATGGAAGTCGGCTCCATCACTGCTAACCCTTATGGCGGCAATTCTAAACCCCGTTTGTATCGTTTACCTAAAGCTAAAAGCTTGCGCGTGAATTATGGTCTTAAAAATTCAGGAGCGGAAATTTTACATAGACGATTGCAAGGTAAAATTTTTTCTTTCCCGGTAGGCATCAACATTGCGAAAACCAACTCCCCGGAAACTTCAGATGTAAATAAGGGAATTGAAGATTATTTCTTTACATATAAAATTTTTCAGGATGTAGGCAGTTACTTCACTATTAACATCAGTTGCCCCAACACTTGCGAAGAACATCCGATTTTTGCCGAGCCTCAAAATTTAGATTTGCTTTTGAATAAAATTTTTTCCATACCAAAAAATAAACCGGTTTTTGTGAAATTATCGCCGGATTTACAGGAAACAAAACTGGAGAAAATTTTGGAAGTTTGCTTGAAACATCAAGTGGACGGTTTTGTATGCACGAATTTAACCAAAGTAAATTTGCTCCATCATATAGGTAAGGGCGGATTTTCCGGCAAGCTGGACGAAGAATTATCGTTAAAAACAATCAAATATGTTTATAAAAAAATTAATTTACTTCCGCAAGAACGGTTCTTGCGCAAACCAATAATTATCGGCGTGGGCGGAATATTCAGCGCAGAAGACGCTTATGCAAAAATAAAAGCCGGGGCTTCCCTTGTGGAGCTTATTACCGGAATGATTTTTGAAGGTCCGCAAGTAATCAGCGAAATAAATATCGGACTTGTAAAATTGTTAAAGGCCGACGGCTATAAAAATATCTCAGAAGCAATTGGAGTAGAAAATAAATAGTAAAAATAATCATTATTCCTATTTTATAGTTAAAAGAATCATTAAATCCGAAACATTCGCGCCGGTAGGACCGGTTTTTATTACATCACCCGTTTTTTGAAAAAAATTATAAGAATCAAAACGTTCCAAATAGTCATTGGCATCCAAGCCTAATTTCAAGGATTTTTCTATGGTATTTTTATCTACCACTGCTCCGGCAACATCGCTGTTATCCATACCATCCGAAGCAAACGATATAAAAACAGAATTACCATCAATCAATCCATCCCTAACAGCAGAAAGCCCCATATGCAAATTTCTGCCACCTTTGCCATTTTTATCTTTTACTTTGATGCTCGGTTCACCGGCAGCCAGCACGACGGAATTGTTTTTCTTAGCTGAAAATATTTTTTCAATAGAT
>Ga0265313_10003052_pt1 | contig 13898 bp, 10 predicted proteins | sample 4123metaG_FD_203122 | JGI IMG/M metagenome (GOLD analysis project Ga0265313, IMG submission 203122) | Rhizosphere microbial communities from Carex aquatilis grown in University of Washington, Seatle, WA, United States - 4-1-23 metaG | ecosystem: Host-associated > Plants > Roots > Rhizosphere >...
ACCGCGGCTGACTGTCCCCTTTTTGCGTAACTACGCCAATTTCCAGAAACGCATCAGCACGTCGGCGGGATACCGCTCGCCTGTGCCTACGAAGATCGACCGCATCAGCCAGGCCAGCTCCGGCGCGGAAGTTTCGAACTTCGGAACCGTGCGGAAATACACCAGCGACGGATCCACCGGCTGGCCCGCCATCAGCTTTGCGGTGACTTCGGGCGAGGCGTGACGGATGCCCGCATTCTGCACGTAGATGAACTTGCCGTCGTCGGTTTCGAGCGTGTAGCGCGTATCGAGCTCGCCTAGGCCGTCCGCCCGCACGATCTGCCAGTCGGCTCCGCCGGGCAACACGCGTCCCTTCATGCCGGATCCTTCAAAGGTGCCGCCGAGAATCGGGACGATGCGGCGGCGTCCTCCAGGAATCGGGCCGACATCCAGCGGCGGCCCAACTTGGACGCGAAGTTCGAGGGCAAATACGAGTTCGGGTGTCATTTGGTTTTGGAGAACAGCCCGAGTAGCCCACTCAGCGAGCTGCTTTTCTTTTCGCTATCGCCGCGGCTGCGGACGCCCAGGCGTTCCACCACCTGGGTCAGACCCTTTCCGAAAGCGGTATTGGCAGGAACCGGTTTGCCTTCCATCAGAGCCTTCTGCACCGCCTCATAATCGCTGGGGATGGCCTCGAACACCTCGGTATGGAGCGCCGTGCCGATCACCTCGCGGCTCAAGCCGATCTCCCGCTGGTAGCGGTTGACGAGAAGCCGGATCTTCCAACGTCCCACCCGATTGGCGTCCATATAGGACAGCGCCCGTTGGGCCGCCTGCAGCGCGGGCAGCTCATTGGTGGTCACCAGCAACACTTCCTGGGCGGCGCGCGCCTGGTTCAGGTTCCAGTCGCCGTAGACGTTGCCGGCGTCGAGGATGATCACATCGTAGGCGCGCCGGGCGTATTCGAGAATCGGCGAAGGATCGTTCAGCTCCGGCGGATTCTCGGTAATCAGCTCGGGCGCCAACAGAACGTCCACACCGTTCACGGTGGTGACCATGGCACGCCACAGATCGTCGTCCAGCTCATGAGCGCGCTGCAGGGCGTCCAGGAAGCTGAAGACGGACTTGATCTTCAAGAGAAAAGAAAGGGTGCCGGTGAGAGGATCCAGGTCCGCCAGCAAGACTCGATTGGCGCCCATGCGCTTCCAGTAGAACGCCAGATTGTAGGCGATGGTGGTAGCCCCGCAGGCGCCTTTAGCGGGCATGACGGCGATGATCCTGGTGGTATCGGATCCCGGCTGTTCGACCGCCGGCTGCAGCCGGGCGACCTTGGCCAGCACCGTATCGAGCTGATCGGCGGTAAAGGGTTCCAGCAGAAAGTCCGCCGCGCCCGCGCGCAGGCAGCGCAGCATCAGATCCGGGTCGTTGCCGGAAAGCAGGGCCAGCACTTGCACCGGACTGCCCAGGCGCACCATCTCGCCCACCAGTTGGAGGGCGCGTTCCGGGTCGGAAGCCATGTCCAGAAAAACCAGTTGGGGCGATCCCCCGCCCAGAGCGCTGGTGATGTCGCGGGGCGAAGGGTAGTTGCTTACAAAGTTGATGGAACTGCCCACCAAGTGCGATTCGAGGAGCGGGGCCAGGTCCCGGACCATGCGTGAATTGGGGCTGATGACAACACCCCGCCTCAGTACGTCCGCACGGGCATCACGGTTTTGCATTTGGTCGCCTAGACCAGTTTGGAAAGCGTCCCAAAGAAGTAAATCGACTAGAAGTGATCATATCATGAGAGACTCCGCACCCTGCCTGAACTACTTACTGAAGAAAGAGGTACTCCCGGTCGAAGAGTACTCCGCAAACGGTTTAGTCCGGCCAGGTAAATTTAGTCCGGCCCGGTGAACGAGACGGGGAAATGAGACATGACAACTATGAACGTTACCAGTAGCGGAACTGCCGCAACGGCCATCGTGACGGCCAGCGCGGCCGATTCTGCCAAATCCATCGCGATCTGCGACACCCAGCCTGTAACGGCAGAGGGCGTCCGAAACCTGTTGCGAGCCGTGCCCGATCTGAAGTTCCTCACCGCGCCGGAAACTCTCGCGCAGGCGACGGAAGTGGTGCGCAAACAGCATCCTAACGTGTTGATCCTGGACAAAGGATTCGGGATCCAGGCAATCCTGGATTGGCTGACCGAAATCCAGGCAGGGGACGGGACGGCGTCGCAAACGGGCATGGTCGTTTGGGGGGTTTCGGTCACCGAAGCCGAGGCGCTGCGTTTCCTGCAAGCCGGAGCGCGCGGAATTCTCCGAAAATCGGCGGGGGTGCAGGCTATAGTTGCCTGTCTGCGAACGGTCGCCGGGGGGCGAAGCTGGATGGAGGACTGCGTGTTCCGTGATTCCACGCGCTCAGATCGCTATCCGCGCAGCGAGCTGACCGCGCGCGAACAGCAGGTGCTTGAGCTGGTGGAACAGGGATTCAAGAACAAGGAAATCGCCACAGAACTGGGTATCCGCCCGGGAACCGTGAAGATCCATCTGAAGCACATCTTCGAAAAAACCGGCGTGCGCGGCCGCTACGGCCTGGCCCTTAATGGCTTGCGGGATCGCGGCATGGTTTCCGTACCGGCCTGAGTATTGTGGGGCAGGATTGCATCCTGCGCGCGGGTTTGTAACCCGCGTTGCTTCTCTACGAGCCGCCGATTATAAATCGGCGCGCAGCTTGAAAAGCTGCCCCACACAAACCATAAGCGATAGAATAGCCATCGCATGCCTATCCGGAGGACACTCGGGCTGTTGCTCTTGTGCGCCGGCGGCGCGCTCATCCCGCTGGGCGCCCAAAGAGTGGTCAGCGCGCGGGCCGGATTGCTTACCTACCTGCAGGGATCTGTTTGCATAGATGGTGAACCGGTGGTCCTCAAGAACGCGCGTTTCCCCCAAATGAAGGATGGAGAAACGCTCTCGACTGGCCCCGGCCGAGGCCGGGTGGAAGTGCTGCTCGCACCCGGCATCGTCCTCAGGCTTGCCGAGAACTCTCAAGTCCGCATGGATGACACCGACCTCTCGGACACCCGCGTTACGCTCCAGCAGGGCGAAGCTCTGATCGAGGTCATCCAATTGGCGGAAGCCAACCGCGTTCAGGTAGCTGTCGGCGAAACCACTACCGAGCCAACCCGTCCTGGCCTGTATCGAATCGGGATATCCCAAAATGCACCGCTAAAAGCAAGGCTGCGAGTGTACGGCGGGGAGGCGCTGGTGCGATCCGGGCTCAAGACGACGGACGCGAAGCGCGGCATGGCCGTGAGTCTCGACGCCGATCTAGCGGTGTCCCGGTTCGAGCGCAAGCAGACGGATTCGTTCCATGACTGGGCGGCGCGGAGGTCCTTCGATCTATTCATGAGCGACCCGGACGCCCGCAATAAGCAGACCCACTGGCAGCCTGTCCCCGGCGGCTACATTAAGAACAAGAACTTTGGTGTCGAGTTTCGCGGTTTCGTGCGCCGCGGGCTGCCACGGCCGAAGATCCCGCCGATCTCGCCGGCCGAACATCCTTAACATCCCATGCGACCAGTATTTCCCGGAGTTCCATCCCTGGTATGCTGAGAGCGTCGTGCGCTTACCACTAGCTCTATTCGCCCTTATTTCCACCTGCGCCTTCGCGCAGACCCCCCTGGTCAAGATCCTCTCCGACGAACTGGACCGCAACTTTACTGTTTTGAAGCAAAAAGGCGATCCCGCGCCGTACTTCATGTCCTATGAAGTTACCAGCACGGATTCCTACGCGCTGGTCGCCAGCCGCGGCTCGCTCGAAACCCAGCAGCACAATCAGACGCGCTATCTGGATGTGACCATACGCGACGGCAACGAAAAGTTCGACAACTATCACATGGTGGCGAATGAAAACCGGCCGCGTTTCACCGTGGCGACACCGATCGCATTGGAGGACAATGCCGCCTCGATCCGTCAAGCCGTGTGGCTGGCAACCGACCGCGTGTATCGCGGCGGCGCGCAGCGTTTCATCCGCCTGAAGGGCGATGAAAAACTCCGCACTCAGGCCACCGACACTTCCGACGATTTCGACAAAGAAGATCCGCAGGTCTACTTCGCGCAGCCTGCTCCGCTGAAGTTCGATCCCGCCCCGTGGGCCGCGCGTCTGCGCAAGCTGTCCGCCGAATTCTCCAAGTACCCGGGCGCCATCGACACGAGCGTCCAATTCGAGACCCGAACTGTCACTCAGACACTGGTGAGCACCGACGGAACCCGTCTGGAATTCGGGCGTCCCTTTACGCGCATGATCATCGTCGCCAACGGCAAGGCCCAGGACGGGATGGATCTGACCACCATGGAGAGTTTCGAAACGGACGATCCCGCCAAGCTTCCCAAGGACGCCGAGATCCTGGCGGCGGTGCAGAAAGCCGGGGCCAATCTCACCGGCTTGCTGAACGCCCCGCTTTCCGATCCCTATGTGGGGCCCGCGATTCTTTCCGGACGCGCCGCAGGCGTGCTATTCCACGAAATCTTCGGGCACCGCATCGAGGGGCATCGGCAGAAAGACGAATCCGAAGGCCAGACCTTTACCAAATCCATCAACCTGCCGGTCCTGCCCGATTTTCTCAGCGTCATCTTCGATCCCACGCGCAAACAGTTCGGTGATGTGGCGCTGAACGGCTACTATCTTTATGACGACGAGGGTGTGAAGGCGCGCCCAGTCACGGTGGTAGACAAAGGGATTCTGAAGACCTTCCTGATGTCCCGCTCGCCCATCCAGGGCTTTGCGAACTCCAACGGCCACGGCCGCAAGTCGCCCGGCAATGAAATTGTGTCGCGGCAATCCAATCTCTTCGTCGAATCCACCAAGCAGGTGAGCGATGACGAGCTCCGCCGCATGCTCATCGCGGAGGTCAAGCGCCAGAACAAACCGTATGGCCTGTTCTTCGACCAGGTGACCAGCGGTTACACCACCACCGGACGCCGCGGGCTGCAAGCTTTCACCGTAGTCCCGCTGGTGGTCTATCGCGTCTATGCCGATGGCCGTCCGGATGAGCTGGTGCGTGGCGTGGATATCGTGGGCACGCCACTGGCGAGCTTTTCGAAAATCACGGCCACATCCAACCGCATGGAAGTGTTCAACGGCGTTTGCGGCGCCGAATCCGGCAATGTTCCGGTGGCCACCATCGCTCCCGCCCTGCTGGTTTCTGAAATCGAAGTGCAGCGCAAGGATAGCTCGCGCGACAGACCGCCGTATTTGCCCGCCCCGCCTTCGTCCATCAGTTCCTATATCCGCTCGTATATTGGGGGGCTGCTTCCGTGAAGCCCTACTCGTTGCTATGGCGAAGCGTGGCGCTGGCCGCGGGACTGGCGGGCTCGGCCGCCTGGCTGATCTCTCAAACTTCGGAGCTCTCGATCCCGTCCGACGACGTGATTATGCGGGCCATGCACGATGAGCTGCAACGTTCCAAACAGCTAGCCGTTGTCGCCGGCCAGGACGCGCCCTATTTCTTCAGCTACAGCTTGACGGACGCCGAGACGCTTCGGATTTCCGCCTCCGATGGAGCGGTGGTGAATGTTTCACGGAATCACTTCCGCTCGCCGGATGCCCAAGTTCGCGTGGGCAGTTACGATTTCGACAACACCGGCCACATTTACAGCGGAATCTATTCCGGCTCGCGGTACGACGGCAACGTCCCCCTGGACGACGATTACGCCAGTTTCCGCACCGAACTATGGCTCAACACCGACCGAGCTTTTAAAACGGCCGTGGAATCCATGGCTCGCAAACGGGCTTCGCTGAACAACTCGGCGGCGTCCTCGGCCGAGCCGCTGCCGGATTTCTCCAAGGTCACGCCGGTGGTGAGTCTCGGCAAGGTTTCCAAACCGAAGTTGGATGACGAAGCCTGGACGGCGCGCGCCGCACACCTGGCCGCGGTGTTCAATAACTACAAGGAAGTGCTGTCCTCGGGCCTGGAGCTGCAGTTGATCCAGGGCCCCACCACGCTGATGAACTCCGAGGGAACAGCGGTCCGTTACAACGACGACATGTATTGGCTATACGCCAAGGCCGAAGGGCAAGCGCCCGACGGCATGCTGATGCATGATGCAGTGTCCATCCAATCTCTCGAGCTGGACAAGTTTCCGTCCGAAGCGGACATGCGCAAATCGCTAGCCGAGGTCGGCGAGGACATTCGCGCACTGGTGAAAGCCCCGGCGGGAGAAAGCTATAGCGGCCCGGTGTTGCTGGAGCCGCGTGCAGCCGCACAGCTCCTCGCGCAGGTGCTGGGCGATAACTTGCGCGTACCACGCCGCCCTTTGTCCGATCCCGGCCGTAACGTTCCTTTCGCTCCCAGCGAGCTCGAGAGCCGCATCGGCGGGCGGGTCCTGCCCGAGTCCTTCGATGTGATCGACGACGCGACCCAATCCACCTATAACGGGAAAGCCCTCGCCGGATTCTATCCGTTCGACATGGAGGGCGTGCCGCCCAAGCCCGTGAGCGTGGTGGAAAAAGGGGTCTTGAAGAATTTCTTGACCACCCGGCAGCCCATTCGTGGATTCCCGGCGTCCAACGGCCACGCGCGTTTGCCGGGCTCCTACGGCAGTTACGCGGCAGGGATCGGGAATCTGTTCGTGAAGTCCAGCGAAACCACCCCGATGGCGGATCTGAAGAAGCGCCTGATCGACATGACCAAGATGCGCGGGAAGCCGTACGGAATGTTGGTGCGAAAGCTGGACTATCCCTTTTCAGCCGGCGGGACCGAGTTGCAATCGCTGGCTCAGGCCAGCGCCCAATCCGGCGGTTCTGCGCGGCCGGTGAGTCCTCCGCTGCTGATTTACAAAGTGTATCCGGACGGGCGTGAGGAACTGGTTCGCGGGCTGCGCTTCCGCGGTTTAACCACCCGTACTCTGCGCGACATCCTGGCGGCGTCGTCTGAAACCGAGATGTTCGACTTCGTCAACGTGGCGGCTCCTCTGGCGATCCTGGGCGCGGGCGGTTATCTGGCGCCGGCCAGCGTGATTTCGCCGGGACTGCTGTTCGACGAGCTCGAACTCGAGCCGCCGCAGGACCAGTTGCCGAAACCTCCCACGGTGCCGCCGCCCAACGCATTGAATTAATATGCATAGGCTGAAGGTGGCTGCTGAAAAAGGGGACAGACAGCTCTGTCCACTCCCAGGCTCGTGCGCGAAGTCACAAGATTGCGGAAGGGGACAGAGTAGTCTGTCCCCTTTTTCGCGGTAATGGAGCGGTAACAGCTCTGGTCTATGCGCCTGCTAAGCCGCACCCTCTTCCTCGAAATTCTCTCCAGTGCGACGCTAGGCTGCGCCCTGTTCACCCTGGTCCTGTTTCTGGACCTGACGCGGCCACTGTTCGCATTCCTGGTCCGCGATTCCGGCTCGCCCAAGCTGGTGGCCGAGCTGTTTGCCCTGGTCCTGCCTCAAGCGCTCCCCTATGCCATCCCGCTGGGAGTTCTGGTGGCCACGCTCATCACCTTGAGCCGCATGTCCAGCGACGGTGAGATCACTGCCATGCGCGCTGCCGGCGTCTCGGGCCGCCGCGTGGCTCCGCCGATCCTCGCTTTTGGTTTTCTGATGATGCTGGTGGCCGCGGCCGCATCGCTGTGGCTCACTCCCTGGTCCATCCGCGAGCGCACCAGGATCCAGAATGAGCTCATCTCCGGCCAGCTGACCGCCGAAGTCCAGCCGCGCGTCTTCCAGGAACAGTTCCCCAATTCGATTCTCTACATCAGCGACATACCTTCGAACACCAATACGCGCTGGCACCGTATTTTCCTGTTCGACATTACTCCTTCGAACGACCGCGGCGATAGCCCGCGCCTGACCCTGGCCACCGAGGCCATTGCTGTTCCGGATGCGGCACAGAACCGCATTCAGCTCTCCTTGAGCAACGCAAGCACGTACGATGTCAGCAAGGATCCGACCGAGTACAAAGTGAGTTCCTCGCCCGCCCACGACATGATCCTGCAGGCGAAACCAAATGACCCTCTGCCCGCCAGGCCGGTAGCCGAGATGGACACGGGGCCGCTCTACAAGCTTGCCTACCGCAATCTCACCGATCGCGAGCGCACGCTCGAAGCGCGCATCGAATTAAACCAGCGCCTGGCGCTGCCGTTCGCGTGCATGCTGCTCGCGCTAACCGGTATACCTCTGGGAGTCGGGTCGCGCCGCGCTGGAAAATCCTCGGCCTACGTACTGACGGTGGCGCTAGCCTTGCTGTATTTCACAGGATTGATCAACGCGATCAATCTTGGGCGCCAAGGAATCCTACCGGCAGACTTAGCGGTGTGGATTCCGAACCTGGTGTTCGCGGTTCTTGGTTTTTCATTGCTCACGCGCCTGGAAGCCCCTGGAGATCGCGATTACATCGGCCGCCTGGCCCGGCTGTTTCGCTCCGCGAGCCGCAAGCCGCAGGAGGGCATCCCGCGCCTACTCGACCGGTTCCAGCCCAAGGTGTGGAGAGGGCGCTTCCCGCTGCTGCCTCAAGTGGTGGATACCTACCTGCTCTCCAGCTTCCTGTTTTACTTCGTGCTGTGGCTGGTGAGTTTTGTGCTCATGTTCCACGTCTTCACCTTCTTCGAGCTGCTGAGCGACGTCATTAAGAATCACATCCCGATGAGCCGCGTATTCACGTACTTGTTCTTCCTCTCGCCGCGCCTGATCTATCGTTTCACACCGGTGAGCGTACTGACCGCGGTCCTGGTAGTCTTCGGCGTGCTCGCCAAGAACAACGAAGTCACGGCGTTCAAAGCCTGCGGCGTGAGCATGTACCGGTTGACCGTGCCGATCCTGGCGGGAGGGCTTCTGCTGAGCGGCGCCTTGTTCGCCTTCGATCACTACTGGGTTCCAGATGCCGACCGAATCCAGGACGCGATCCGATCCGAGATCAAAGGCCGGCCCCCGCATACGTCGCTCGATCCAGGCCGCACTTGGTTCTACGGCCTGGAGGACCGCATCTACAACTACAAGTATTTCGATCAGAAAGAGAAAGTGATGCTGGGAGTCAACGTCTTCGAGATCGATCCGGAAACGTTTCGCTTGAAGAGGCACATCGCGGCGGAGCGCGCCAGTTGGGTGCCTGCGGTGAATGCGTGGGTGTTCCAGAATGGCTGGAGCCGCGACCTGAAAGGTTATCAAGAAGCCCCGGTGTTCGAATTCGCGGGCGGAGTCAAGGTGTTTCCGGAGCTGAAAGAAACGCCGGACTACTTCGTCAAGGACGCCCTCCAGTCGAGCCAGATGAACTTTCTGGAATTACGCTCCTATATCGGCGACCTGAAGCAAAGCGGCTTCGACACGATTCAGTTGCAGGTCCAGCTTTACAAGAAATTCTCGGTGCCATTGTTCGCGTTCATACTGGCTTTGGTGTCGGCCCCGTTCGCGTTCCTGGCAGGCAACCGCGGCGGAATGGCGGGCATCGGAATGAGCTTCGTGATCTTCGTCACCTACGTTTCGGTCGACCAGTTCTTCGAGCAGTTGGGAAACTTGAGCGAGCTGCCGCCGCAATTGGCCGCATGGTCGCCAGACGTAGTCTTTTCGCTTGTGGGACTATATTTTCTGGCCCGCATGCGAACGTAGTCGTGCGGCCCCATTGGGGGATTTGACGAATCATGGCCGAATCACGAACGCGACCGTTCACTGGGCAGGAATACATCGAAAGCCTCCGCGACGGCCGCGAGATCTATATTTACGGCGAACGCGTTAAGGACGTCACCACGCATCCGGCCTTCCGCAACACTGTTCGTATGCTCGCTCGCCTGTACGATGCTCTGCATGACGAGCGCAAGAGCACGCTGTGCACCGAGACCGATACCGGTAGCGGCGGCTACACGCACAAGTTCTTTCGCGCCTCGCGCAATGCGGAGGAATTAGTCGGAGCGCGCGATGCAATCGCCGAATGGGCTCGCGTCACCTACGGCTGGATGGGCCGCAGCCCGGATTATAAGGCTGCTTTTCTGGCCACGCTCGGCGCGAACTCCGGCTTCTACGCGCCATACGAGGACAACGCCAAGCGCTGGTACAAGAAGGTGCAGGAGGAATGCACCTTCGTCAATCACGCCATTGTCAATCCGCCCGTGGACCGCAACAAGCAACTGGAAGACGTCCGCGACGTCTACATGCATGTCGAGAAGGAAACCGACGGCGGCTTGATTGTGAGCGGCGCCAAGGTTGTCGCGACCACGTCGACGCTCACGCATTACAACTTCATTGCCAACAACGGCGCGCTTCCCATCAAGACCAAGGATTTCGCGTTCGTCTGCATCGTGCCCACGGACGCTCCCGGCGTGAAACTGTTCTGCCGTCCTTCTTATGAACTCGCGGCCGCCGCTACCGGCAGCCCATTCGATTACCCACTCTCCAGCCGCCTGGACGAAAACGATTCGATCATCGTCTTCGACAAAGTCTTCGTGCCGTACGAAAACGTGTTCGCGTACGGCGATATCGACAAAGTCAATAACTTCTTCCCGCGCTCGGGATTTCTGCCGAGGTTCATGTTCCACGGCTGCGTGCGCCTGGCCGTCAAGCTCGACTTCATCGCGGGCTTGCTGCTGAAGGCCGTGGACGCCACAGGGACCAAGGAATTTCGCGGCGTGCAGGCGCAAGTGGGCGAGGTCCTGGCGTGGCGCAATCTGTTCTGGGGACTGACCGATGCGATGGCGCGCGCCACGGTCCCGTGGACGCCGGGCCACGTGCTGCCAAATCTCGATTACGGATTAGCGTACCGCGTGGCGGCCAGCACGCTCTATCCCAAGCTCAAGGAGATCGTCGAAAACGTCCTGGCCAGCGCGCTGATCTATCTGCCCTCGCACTCGAGTGATTTCAAGAATCCGGAAATCCGCAAATATCTCGACCAGTATGTGCGCGGTTCAAACGGGTACGCAGCCGAAGACCGCGTAAAGCTGATGAAGCTGATGTGGGACGCCATCGGCACCGAGTTCGGCGGACGCCACGAGCTCTACGAACGCAACTACTTCGGCAGCCACGAAAGCATCCGCTTCGAGGTGCTGATGGTGGCCGAGGCGCTGGGCCAGGCGGCCAAATACAAAGGCTTCGCCGAGCAGTGCATGTCCGAATACAACCTGGACGGCTGGACCGTGCCCGATCTGATCAATCCTGACGACGTCAGCATCGTCATGAAGAAGGCCAGCGGCAAGGCCTAGGGTTTCGCTCACTTTGTAACGGTAGGGGATTAGCCCTAAGGTACTAAGGTCTCAACTACTCTTACGAGCTTGGTAAGGTCTTCGCACGATGTTTGCGGAACTGTAATGGTGATAGCGTGAAAAGTAAGCGCTACAAAACCATGATGTTTCGGATGCTGTTGGGAAGATCGATCCGGGTGATCGGCGGGGCAATGTTGGTATTTTCCCTCGTGGCACTGGGCCAACCCTCTCAGACAACTTCCGTCCATGACGTGATTGAAGCCGAGGAGCACCAGCATGCAAATGGTCTCCCCGGGGTAGAAGCCAATCTAGCAGGTGTCCTGACATCGAACTTCAATTTCTTGGGCGCCGACGCTGAAGGTCCGTTGGAGGTCTCATTCATCCAAGACTCCAGCGGCGCCACGGGGCTCGAAATCACAGCAAACGTTCTCGCCGGGCGGGAATTCAAGGCTGGTGACATGGTTGAACTGCGGGGGAGGGTTCTGCGCAGTCCCTTCGGAAAAAATTTTCGGATCGGCAGTATCCTGAAGCTGGGAACAGCGCGATTGCCAGCTCCGCGGCCGGCTGACGTAGCCGGCGTTTGTTCCGGTCGCTTCACTAACGAACTGGTCAGCGTGCACGGAACAGTCCAACCCATGCGGACAATCGGCGATGTGGTGTTCCACGATGCCGGGGGAACGCTTGGGGTGTTTGTCCCACCCATGGATAGCTCTCAAGCGCTTGTGACGCGCCTGACATCGGGTGGGCCGGCCACTGTAACTGGCTTTGCGCTTCCCCCATTGGCGGGCTCGGGCGCGCCTTGCTACGTAGGTATCCGCTCCTCAGGCGACATTCAGTTTGCTCCTGTCCCGCCGTACGGAACGATCGCCTCAGTGACGGGAGGCGTCCTGATAACGGGGCTTCTGCTTTATTTGTGGGCCCGGCGCCGGCGGGCGGAACAGCGTGCGTTGGATCTGGCGGACCTGACGGTTGCGATGCAAGAGGCTCGCGACGGTGCTCTGGCGGCTTCGCGCATTAAATCGGAATTTCTCGCCAACATGAGTCACGAGATCAGGACCCCTCTAAACGGTGTGATCGGGATGACCGGGACTTTGCTCGACACCGAACTCACCTCCGAGCAGCGCGAATTCGCGGAAATTATCCGTTCGAGCGGTGAAATTCTTCTTGCACTTCTGAATGATCTCCTCGATTTCTCCAAGATCGAGGCGGGGCAGCTTCAGTTCGAGAGTTTGGAGTTCGATCCCGCGGAATCTGTCAGGGATTCGATCGGCATTCTATTTGGAATGGCTCATGCGAAAGGGCTTGACCTGATCCCCCGCGTGGAATCCGATGTGCCGTCGGCCATAGTGGGCGATCCAGGCCGGTTGCGGCAAATCTTGATCAACCTGGTGGGGAATGCCGTGAAGTTTTGCGAGGCCGGCCGGGTTGAAGTGAATGTCTCAAAGGCTTCCGAGGATTCGCGGTCCGTGGTACTTCGATTTGCGGTCAGCGATCAAGGTCCGGGAATTGCCCCGGAGGTGCAGGAGCGATTGTTTTCCCCATTCACCCAAGCCGACAGCTCGATTACCCGCAAGCATGGCGGAACCGGACTCGGGTTGGCGATTTGCAAAAGCCTGATCGAGCGCATGGGAGGAACCATCGGTCTCGACAGTCTTATAGGCCAGGGATCCACCTTCTGGTTCGAAATATCATTTGACAAGCGGAAGAATAGCGCAGCGCCTCAGACGATTCCCATCGAAGCTGTAGGCGCAGCCGTGTCATCCTTAACGGCCATTTAAGAGCGTAAGCGCCCTGGTTGTAGCGACTCCCCTTGACACGCATCGAACCGTACCTAAAAGCCGGAGCTATCGAAGAGCGGACTGTCGCATTTACAGATGTGAAGCGGATCTATCGCTCCACCAATTTGGGGCCGACGACGAAGAAAAACTTCCTGGTGCCCACCGTTACCTTCGTCGTACTATTCGGCGCTGAGCTCGCGCTGCTCCGTTGAAATCAGTTCTCACACGAAGTCACGATCGCGTCGAGCGGTGCTGCCGCCGGACTCCTTGCGTCGGGCCTGATCGTGCCGCGTCGGCCGCTCCCGCTCGTCCTACGGATCGGTGATGGCGCCGCCCATCATCAGGCTTTCGCCGTCGGGGCGCTTGGCGTCCACCCACGTACCGCCCTTTTCGCCGGTTTTCAGAGGATGCAGCGTAACGCTAATCTTGTCGCCGGGCTTCAAGGTCATCCGGTTCCATCCCCGGCGAGCCAGATAATTGGGGCTCATTCCCTCAATGCCCCAGGTCTCCGTCACGCCTTTGTCATTCATGACGTCGATCCAAATCCAGGTATGCGGATTGGTCCAGTCGAATTTCTTAATCGTCCCGGTGACGGTCTTTGTCTCGGCCATATCGAAGGCCGAGTAGGAGTGGTGCGCCACTGCCAGGCTGGTACCGCCCGCCATCAGACTCGCCGCGATGATGACTCTCCACGCCGCCTGTTTCATGTTGCGTTTCATAAGGCTTTCTACCTCGCCGATGCGTTAGGGTTGGCGAGGTTGACTCCCTCCTTGCCGTTCGCATCCACATAATTGCGGTTATTCTCTTCGCAGATATATTCCGCGATGGTCCAGTTGCGATGCCGTATCAAGGTCCTGGTTCCCATCGAATAGGGCGTGGTCAGAGCCTTGGGATCGACGATAGTGGTCTCGATGCTCATCGTATCGGGCGCGGTCAGATGGAAGCGTTCGACGATCTTCATCTTGTCGCTGTACGGGAAAGTG
>Ga0265313_10003054_pt1 | contig 13896 bp, 15 predicted proteins | sample 4123metaG_FD_203122 | JGI IMG/M metagenome (GOLD analysis project Ga0265313, IMG submission 203122) | Rhizosphere microbial communities from Carex aquatilis grown in University of Washington, Seatle, WA, United States - 4-1-23 metaG | ecosystem: Host-associated > Plants > Roots > Rhizosphere >...
ATCGAGCCAGCTACGGTCGTTCAACCCGGTGGTGTCGACGACGAATGTATCGCCTTCCCACTTGCCGGTGGAGTCTCCCATGAACGACGGGGGAAGATTCGTCGGATGCGGCCGTCCATCGGTGGGAATCGCCCGAAACTGCCGCATGTACTCGAACAAGATCACCACATATTCTTGTGTTTGGATGATCTGGATCGGATACGGAGATTGCATGATGCGAGGCATTCCAGGATACAGGCAGAGTGATGTCGGATCATCCTTCGCGTCGTGATTCTTGAATGCCGCCCGTCCGGCATCCGTGTAGGGGATCGCGGCCTCGCCGTCCTTGGCGGCCATGTTTGGCGTGTAGGGCAGGTCCCAATAGCCGACAAAGCTCGGCTTGCCGTCGGGCATGCGCGGGATCACGGGACCCGCTGCGGTCTGCGCCCACGCGCTCGCGGCGACGAAGATCGTGCTAAGCGCGAGCAGCCCAGCGTGTTGAGATCTTACGAATCCGGTCAAGAGCTTCCTGAATGTTTTCGAGCGAGTTTGCATAACTAAACCGTAGATACCCATTCCCGTGCGATCCGAAACAGCCGCCATCCAGGCACGCCACTCCAGCCTCATTGAGAAGCATATCGGCTAGCTGCTTCGAAGGCAACCCGGTACCGCTCACGTTCGGGAACGCATAAAACGCGCCCGCGGGCACCGAGCAGCGGATCCCCGGAATCTCGTTCAGCCCCTTGACGATCACGTCGCGCCGCTTGCGGAACTCGGCCACCATCTTCTCTACATCATCTTGTGGGCCATCCAGCGCCGCGATGCCCGCCCTCTGGGTGAAACTCGCCGTGCAGGAGTTCGAGTTGACCATCAGCTTGATCACTGCGTCGGCCATCCATGCCGGCATTACGCCGTAGCCCAGCCTCCAGCCGGTCATCGAATAGGTTTTCGAGAAGCCGTCGAGAATAATGGTCTTCTCCTGCATCCCTGGAAAACTGGCGATCGAAACCGGCGCGCCCGTATAGACGACCCGCGAGTAAATCTCGTCGCTCAAGACCATGATGTCGCGGTTGCGCAGGATATCGGCCAATCGCTTAACGTCCTCGGGAGGCATGATGCCGCCGGTCGGATTCGCCGGCGAATTCAGGATCACCAGCTTGGTCTTGTTCGTGAGACTGCGTTCGAGCAGGTCAAGATCGAACGAAAATCCGCGGCTTTCCTCCAGGGGAATCGGCACCGCCTTGGCGCCCTGAAACTTGATCATCGATTCGTAAATCGGAAAGCCCGGATTGGGATAAATCGCTTCGTCGCCGGCCTCGAGCAGCGCGACGATCGCGAAGTACATTACCGGTTTCCCGCCTGGCACCACGCACACATGCTGCGGGCCGACCTTGATATTCCGCGTGCGTGAAATGTACGCGGCGATGGATTCGCGCAGTTCGGGTAAACCCTGCGTCGGACCGTACTTGGTCCAGCCCTCATCCAGCGCGCGTTTGCCGGCCTCGACTACGTGCTTCGGGGTAGGGAAGTCGGGCTCGCCAATCTCCAGGTGGATGACGCTTTTGCCCTGCTTTTCGAGCGCCCTGGCTTTGACCAGGACCTCGAAGGCAGACTCCACGCCTATACGGGACATTGCTTCGACAAGTTGCATGTGGGGTTAAGAAATTCTGTGGGGCAGGATTGCATCCTGCACGCGGGTTTGTAACCCGCGTATCACGCCGATTGGAAATCGGCGCGCAGGTTAGAAACCTGCCCCACTCCCTTACATCAACGCCGTGGGCCGGCGGCTCCAGGCCACGCTTTTGTCTTTGGAGACCGCCTCAACATCCTTCACATAAGCAGTGGCCTGCGTCAGGATGTGGTGCAGATCGTTGCCCAGGCTGATGAGCGGGAATCCCTTGTCCAGGAACTCGCCTACCCGCGCGGTTCCGAACAGGAACAGCCCCAGGATCACGTTGTTCTTCTTGGCGGCGGCGCGGAGTTTGTCGGTGGCGGCCTGTAGTTCGGGCGAGGTGTACATGTCCGGGAACTTGTATTTCTCGAAGAGCCCCATCGACATGCATAAATCGTTCTGACCCAGGAACAGCAGGTCGACGCCCGGCACCGCGGCGATCTCATCGATGTTCTTGATGCAGTCGGCCGTCTCCACCTGCAGCGCGACGATCGTATTATCGTTAGCGGCCCCGGCGTAACCCAACAGCCCGGCCTTGTTCATGCTGCGCTGCGGAAAGTAAACCGAGCGGGTTCCCGCAGTGGGATAACGGCAGCAGCTCACCGCCTGCCGAGCTTCTTCCGCGGTGTTGATATAAGGAACCAGCACGCCGTCGGCTCCCATATCGAGCGTTTGCTGAATGCCTGCGCGATCCTGGTATCCCGAAACCCGTACCAATGACTTCGCCCCGCCCGAGGCGATGCCCGCAAGCATCGCGGACAACGTTTCATGCCCCATGGGTCCGTGTTGCGTATCCACCAGCAGCCAATCGTAGCCGCTGTGCGCCAGTTGTTCGGCGACGGTCGGGCTATGCGAGTTCACGAAAAGGCCCAGCTTGGGCTTTCCCTCCCGCAATTGCTTCTTAAACTCCGCACCACTGAGTGCTTCACTCATTCGAATTCTTCTCCTGATTTCGACCGACCCCCGGGCCACCTCAACTGGTTGGCCTCGCGGTCTCAAGAAAGTATACAACGTTCAGTGTCGGGCGCGATTATCTGGCCGAGCACGCCTCGGGCTTCCAGGGCGCGTTATCCGGCAGCTTCTTGAAATGCGTGCTGGTGATAAAGGGCACGGTCAGATACTGCGGATCCTTCACCTCGGTGCTGACCACGAGCCACACGCCGCTTGCATCATTGTGCCGGTCGTACCACTCGGTGACGATCGCATTCTCGCTGTAAGGAACCCCGTTCTTGCGAAGATATCCGGGCTTCAGCTTGGTGGTGACCACTTTCAGGTCGCCGTTGCGCGGCTCTCCTCGACCCACCGCCGCTTGTTCCCACTCGGCGATCGAATAACCCTGCCAGGACGGGGCGCTGCTCTGCGCCGCTTTCTGCGCCGGACTTTCGGCATCGTTACTGCCGAAGTGGAACAGCCGCGTCTGCTCGCCAGCCTCCGTCTCGATCTTCAGCGTCGTGTCATTGTCCCAGGTGATGTGCAGGCGTCCGGGAACTCGCATCACCGCGGCGGCTCCGTACGATTTGCACTGCTCCCCGGCCGCTTCATCTTTCGCCGGATCCCACGCGTCGGCCACGCGCCGAGCCGCGGCATTGAGGGGAACGCCCAGATACTGGCCCTTGGGTGGCGTCACCATGCGGAACATCCAGTCTTCGGTCACCACCGAGACCCAGTAGCCGGTCATGTCGATTGCGGCAGTGGCTTTCGGCGTCGGGGCAGCACCTCCGCGTCCGCCCGCGCCACCTCGTCCCCCACGACCCTGAGGATACGCCGCGGGGACGAGCAGCAGCGCAAGCAGAATGACCGAACCCTTTTTCATTTAGTCGATTTTGATTTAGTCACTTGTGATTTAATCGCTTTTGATTTAATCAATGGTCTCGCCCGGCTTTGTGCCCCAGCCGAAACCGTCCGATGTGCGATGCAAGGTCTTCAGCGCGCCGCGGTTATCGCCTTTCGTGCGCGACGGATTCACGGTGACCACCACTTCGTCGCCGGCCTTCAAGGTATCGCGCTTGATGCCCGCTTGGCCGAGCTGCCCCGAGCTGCGCCATTCGAGCGACCAGCGCTGCATGGTCCCGTCCTTATCCGGTACATCGATCTGCAGGAAGGAATGCGGATTTCGCAGCAAGAGCTGGACGATCTTCCCCTCCAGCTTCACCTCTTTATCACCCTCGTATGTCGCCCCGAGAGAATGGTGCGCAAACGCAGCGACGCCGAACATCAGAACGCCGGCCAGCCCCAGAATTATCTTGTGTTTCATGGTTTCCTCCCAGACAGGCTCTTATACACCGCCTCGACGAACATATCCGTCGTCCACGGCCCCGTTGTCGCGCCGTACAGGCCGTCATACTCAAGCGTAGGTTTCGACGCCTTTACTTGCTGCAAAGTCATTCCCTTTTTGATCGAGTCCGCCACGCGATCTTTGATGATCGACACCATGTTGCGATAGTTGGCGACGTCTCCCGTGTCGCACAGCCGTCCGTGACCTGGAATCACCAGCGTCCCGCCCTGCGATCGGAACTCGGGAATCGCGATATCCAGAATATGGTTGAGCCCGTCAAGTGCCCCTTGAATCGTCCCGCCCTTGGCTAGATCGATTACCGGATAACTGGTCGTCGAAAGAATGTCGCCCGCGGCGATCACGTCCGAGTAACGGAAGTACACCATGCTGTCGCCGTCCGTATGCGCCGCAGGTTCGTGATAGAGCAGCACGCCCTCGCCATTGAAGAATTCACTGAGCTTGTAGGATTTCCCGCGATACGTGTCGGTAGGCCAAAGCCCCGAGGGGACCGCCGGCTTGCCGTTCGTCTCCGCGCTCATCCGGCCCAGCACATCTTCGTGGGCGATCACCGTTGCGGTCGGCGCGACCCCTACCGGCGGAAACGTCACTCCCAGGATCTTCGAATCGGCAGGCAGCGCGGAAAGAGCCTCATTGCCGCCGGTGTGATCCGGATCCATGCTGGTGTTGATGATGTAGCGAATCGGTTTGGGCGGCGCCGGTGACGCGATGATCGCGTTCAGCGACGGGCTCGACCAGCGATACGGGCTTTCGGCGCAGTGCAGGCCCACGCACTTGTTGGGCGCTGGTGATGCCGCGACCGCCGTCACCAGTTGCAGGACCGTGGACAGCACTTTGGGACTCATCTGGCTGGTTCCCGCATCCACCAGCAGGACGCCATCCTGTCCGATCGACGCGGCGATGTTGCCGCCCGCCCCCACCAACATGTAGATGTTGCCCTGCACCGGCAGAACATGGATGTCTTGAGCGAATGCTGCCACCGCCAACAAGAAAATCAACCCGAGTCGCTTCATTGTTTGGCTTTTCATTGTTTGGCCGGCTGCTTCAGCTTCTGCCGGTAATCGGGATAAGTGGACTCCGCGCCGCCACGCGTCGCTTCAAGAGGAATCCACCCCGCGGCGTCCTTCAAATGTTCGGTGGTTCCCGGCAGGAAATGCGGCACCGCTGTCGAGATATTCTCTTCGCTGACCGTGCACGGATAGTAGGTCAGCGCGGTGTGCGTATCCAGCGCGTAGTTGGTGGTCTGGATGAACGGCTCCTCCAGCCACACCGGATCGGTCAGGATCATGGTGATCACCAGATACTCGCCATGCCGGTCGATATACTCGCGCATGGTGGCTTTGTCGCTAAAGCTCGCGCCATTTCGCCGCAGGTAGCTGCCCTTGATGTGGTCGGTGTCGACCACCAGCGTGTTGCCTTCCCACTTGCCGGTGGAGAATCCCGACCAGCTATAGGGAGCATACTCGGGTGGGTGCGGACGCCCGTCCATATAGATCACGCGATCCAGCGACCGCAGATACTCCACGTGAATGGCGCGAAGATCGCGCCCGATGGGATCTACTTCGTTCCAGAATCGTACGCTGCCCAGTGCGCGCCACTGATAAGGAGCCGAATGCGGGCGGCATTGAAACTCCGGCAGGCTCCACTCGGAATGATCGTGACTGTCGGCTTTCCTGCGGCCAGCGTCATTTAGCGGAATGCCTTGATAATCGCCCAGCGGAGGCCCGCCGGATCGCTCGTAGTTGTCTTCGTGAACGCGCTCGGCCCAGACGCCGGAAAAGTCGGTCAGTTCCAGGACCGGAGCGCCCTGGGCGAAAACCGTCCTGCCAGCCATCACCAATGCGAGCGGCATGAGCAAAAGGGGAAGGAAACGCATGGCATCCCCTAATCTACAACATCTTTGTGGTGGGACAGGTGATCTTGTCACCTGTCGGAGAATCTACATAAGCGAACACTCGATGCTGTTCACTTCCGTCGCGAACATCTCGAGCAGGGGCTTATTCCCGATCACGTCGGCGACCGGAGCCGGTAGAACTTCCGCCGCCAATTGCCGGTGACAACCGCAGGCGCCGAAGCCGATATGCTCCGCCACCACGCACCCCAGTTGGACCGCCTCCCCCAGTTGGCCCCCCACGTTCGGCCAGTGATGCAGCGCCGCCGCGTCCTGCAGGATTTCGGGCAGACCCCAGGCTTCCAGGATGAACCCGGCCAGTTCGGCATGGTCGGTTCCGTATGCCGCGCGTTCGTTTTCCTGCAGATCCAGGCCGCTCGAAATCGAATCGTTCACCAGTTGGACGTAGCCCTGCCCGCCCACCTCAAACAGCGCCAGTTGTCCGACGCCATGGAGCAGGCCGGCTGTGTACGCATGGTCGATCCGCAGTTTAGCCGTCTGCTCTCCGATGAGCCCCGTCGCCACGCTGTGCCGCCACCAGGCCTTCATAAACGGCGAGGTGCGGTTGGGGATGCCGCGCCATAAGGCCGCCGTCACGGCCATGTGGGTCAGCCTTTCGAGGCCGACGATGGCGATCGCGTGCAACACCGAAACAATCTCTTGCCGTCGCGCGAACAGCCCGGAATTGGCCATGCGCAGGGTCTCGCCGGCGAGAGCCGGATCGAGCGAAATTAGCTTCGCAACTTCTTTTAAAGAAACGTCTTCGTCGGCGACGAGTGCCATCAACCGCACGGCCACCGGCGAAAAAACGGGAAGGCGCTTCAGGAACTGGCTGACGACTGCCCCGGCAGGCGTACCCACGGTAGACACGGATCCCACCCGAGTCTTATCGCGAAAAACTCCTCCGATTCCAGGGTTTTCGCTGAGGTCTTATGCGCGCCGGATACGCCGCGTAACCGCCAGGAGAGCCAGTCCGCCGCCAAAGAGGAGGATTGTCGCTGGTTCCGGAACGCTAGGGGGATCGGTAATGGTGACGCTTTCGCCCGGGAATGCGTTTGAACCTTGAATGACCGCCTCATACGCTGAGAACGTGAAATTAGCCGTGCCGGTTCCACTTTCCACTGCAAAGGCGGAGGCGCTGATGTCCACCTGAAACGGAATTCCCAAGGTGAACGGCAACGCCTTTCCAAACGTGAAGCCCGAGGTGATACATCCGGAGTCGGTGCAGTTCCAGCTGTAGGGGCCGATCGAAGCACTTCCACCCCCGGATTCTCCACCGCCCCCGCCGTTGATAATCAGGAAGCCGAGCCCCGACCCATCAGTGATCGCGGTATTGCTCGTGTTCACGGAAAGCGGACTGGGATACTCCGCAAAGGCACTGCCGGTGATAACCGTCGTGCCAAATCCGTCTATCTCGGCGCCAGGGATCAAATTCGCGAACGCTGGCAGCGCCGCGAGGAGCAAAGGAATGAATCTGCGCATGGATGAACCTCCCATATCGGAGACAAAGTATAGCAGTAATGTTTTATGGCATACACCCACTAAACTGAGTGGCATATGCCGATCCAGGCACAAGATATATGCCGCTCGAACAAACAGCGAAGAGACGAGGAAGATAAGGAGAAATGCGGCCCTACTCCGCCCGCTTGCGTCCGGCGATCAGGAACGCTAAACCAACCCCGAGCATCGCCAGGCTCCCCGGTTCCGGAACGGCCGGAATGGTGGAAGTGGTGCCGATGGGACCAGGGCCGGCATGCAGGTTGGAAAGGAACGCCGCGCTGTCCAGAAGGTGATCGTTCACGTCGGCGACTTCGAAAATGATCGAGTGGCTGCCCGCGGAAAGTGTGTCCGTGAACGTCTGCAACTTCACCAACGCGTGCGGATCGGAGAATGCCGAGTTGGTATCCGCCGTGGTGAGCTCGCTGGTGAAGGTAGTGCCCACCTGAACTGCTTGGCCGGAACTGTCGAAGACGATCTGATCCGCCACTGCCGTGCCGTCCAGAAAGGCCAGGAATGAGTCCGTGAAGCTGCCGACAAACGTGGGAAATTCAACTGAGCCGAAAATAAAATCAAACCCCACCTGACTGGGAGCGCTCAACGTGAAGTTGACCATGAGGGCGGCCGCGTCGTTCGAGTCGCCAAAGCTAGTGATGTGACCGGGTCCATAAGCGTTAAACTCGGCCGTGCCGCCCACTCCCATGTTATTGCTGGGAAGGTTAGAGGCGCTGTGGGACGCCGCCGTGGTGTTCTCCGCGAAACCCGTCGACAACACGACTCCGTCCCCGATGGTAACCGGTGGGCTAGTGAAGTTGGTGAAGGTCCCAAATTGGGCATCATCGCCGTTTGTGATGGACGCCGAATCGATCGTTAGGCCGCCTCCGCCGCCTAGCGCCGGTCCCAAAATGGTGCCGTCCGTGGTCTGAGTGACGGTCATAGTCGTCGCCGAAGCCGCAGTGGCTAACACGAAAGCACACGCAGCACAGCATATCGTTACAAGAACTCTGTTCATCAGTTCCTCCTCCGAGGCAATCTGCCAAGTGAGTGCTGATGTGCGGGGAAAGTCTCGCCTGATCGGCGGACTTAAGTCGCGTACTACCTGGGAGTATAGTCACCCCAACCAGGAGGATTGGGTAGGGTAATCAAACTGGTGCGGATAAGAGGACTTGAACCTCCACTCCCTTGCGAGAACTAGAACCTGAAAACATCGTGGTGTCTTGTGCTGAGTTGATGTGAGATTGTAAAGGGTTGAGTGCAGTCTGGACAATCCGCCAGCGCTTAACACCATTATTTTTGTTTCACGCAATTCCTTCCCAATCGTCCCATCCTTCCCAATCGTCCCATCCGCCCCGTTCCCCAAACTTTTCCCTTGACAGGCCACGCGCGTGCGGTAGGATGTTGTTAGAAATCAAGGTTTCCACAGGTACTACGACTCTTCTTTTAGAAGAGTGACTGGTCACTTTTATGGTGGAAACTTATGCGCAGACGCATCAATGATTTTTTTGATCTCCTAGATCTCCTGGTAGTACGCCTCACTTTGCTCATACTGGCAGCTATAGGCGCTTACACTCTCATCAAAGGTCACCTCTAGGGGAACCGCTGGGGGAAGAAATCAGCAAGCAGCGATTGCTCCCGGTTTACAGAACGCTGCTTGGAGTTAGATGGGGTCATCGGATCAACACCAGGAGCTTGATGATATCGATGGCATACAACGCGTTTGTGCAGGATCTTTAGGGTAAACCCGAGCCTCTAAACTTTCAAACGATTTTCAGCTTCCCTCCCCGTTTCCATGCGTTGTCTGTTACACAGAATGACTTTAAGGTCGTACTGTGAGCAGCAGAAGTCTTCATCCTCTCTTGACTGGCAGGCTGCAAGGGCCGCGACGACAACCCAGGCCGCGATTCAATGATCCTGACGAACCACTGGGTGATGCCCAATGGGCCGCACGGCAATGGAAGCAGCCCAGCGGTTGGATGGCTACTTGGACGAACGGCGAACCAGAGGGAAACTTTGAGAAAAGTTTGAGAGAACGAGATCAGGCAGGACTCGGCACTCCCGAGAATCCTTCTAACGTAGTGAACTGATTGGTGCGGATAAGAGGACTTGAACCTCCACTCCCTTGCGAGAACTAGAACCTGAATCTAGCGCGTCTGCCAATTCCGCCATATCCGCACGTGGGTCTTGCAACAACCAATAGGCAGGCAACTCCATTCTCCGGGACCGGAGGCTGGTGTGTCAAACTTCTATCCCTAATCGGCCAAACGTTGGTTGGATCGGTCTTTTCTCATCGAGCGCCTACTGGCGCTCTTTGGTCATGTGCACCGAGTCCTTTTCGTTCTCGTTGCAGATGAACTCCATCAGTTGAAATCCAGGACGCCAGGACACGGTATTGCTGGTGGTCCATGGCTTTGAATACGCTCCCGGATCGTCGATGGTGACTTCGTATTTGAGGGTGAGCGAATCGGTGCGCGTGTACCGCTCCGTCAGATGCGCCTGCGTGGTCTGCGGATGACCCGCCTGATCGAGCCATGCCTTGCCATTGAAACCCGTCACATCCACTACCAGAGTGTCTTTCTCGTAGCGGCCGACTGCATCACCCAGCCATGTTGGCTTCACATCCTTCGGATGCTCCAGATTCGCGCGAAGGGGCACGCTTCGCCATAAGTAGTTGTCGCCTTCGAACAGGAATATGACGTGGTTCGAAATCTGGACCATCTGGAAAGCGTAAGGATCAAACATGTAGCGCGGAACGCCGACGGGCAGGCACTGAGCTTCGGGATCGTCCTTCGAATTGCTGGTCACGCGCCGGTTGAACAGGTCAAGGGCCGGCGGAAGAAAGGGCACGTCCACTTGCACGTCGGCGCTCTTCACGCCCTTCCACTTCGTCTCGGCGATGTTCCCGGAGAAGCCCGGATACCACGCGCCATTGCCGCCAAAATCGGGCAGTCCACCAGCGAGGTGCGGCGCGGGGCCTGCCTTGGGACGAGCGTCTTGCTTGGTCGCGCCTGTCCCTTGGGTCGCGCCGATATCGAAGGCGCCTGGATCCGGGGCGGTCTGTGCGAACAGCGATGCCAGTAAAATCGTGAGGCTAATCGCGAGTAGCCGCATAGCAGAAGCTATGATATCCCGGAATCGCGTCGTCATCCTGTTCGACGTCGAGGACACTGGCGCCTCCGCGCCGCAACAGCTCGACCACTTCTTCGCGATCCATGCCGTTCATGTACATCGGCCGCGGCCTGGATAACAGCGCCTTCCATCGCGCGAGGTGAACCCCGAGACCAATCGGCTTACTCGGATACTGAAACAGCAGCAACCCGCCGGGAGCGAGTACGCGCAAGAACTCATGGATGTATCGCCGCGCATAACGAGGCCGCATGTGCTGCAGCGTGATCCACGAAAGGATCATGTCGATCGAGCCGTCCGCGAAGTGGCTCAGGTCGCTGGCCTGGTTGCATCGATACTCGACGCGCGCGCCTTTGCGATTGTGCTCGCGTGCCAGCTCGATCATCTTCGGTGAGATGTCGACGCCGTAGACCTGATCAAAGTGATCGGCCAGCGCCTGACTCAGCCTGCCGATGCCGCATCCGAAGTCGAGCGCCGTACGGCGCGCAAGTGGCTTTTCCCACTCCGCCGCTTGTTTCATGAAGATGCCGACGTCGTGAACCCCGGTGGCGAAGAACTCGTCCACATTCCATCGGCCTTCGGCCTTTGCAGGATCAGTAAGGATCGCCCACATAGGATCGGAGTGCGCCTGTCGGTCCCAGTAACGTTGAACCTCGCTGAGCTTCATTGCGGACGGCGATACGTCTGCTCCCCGACTGTTATCGCGAGTTGCAACCGGTTCTGCGGGGTCGGCAGCGGACAGGTGGCGTAATCGGTAAACATACAGGGCGGATTCTCGGCCTTGTTGAAGTCCATCTCGACGAATCCGTCTTTCGGGAAGGGCGTATACAAGAACCGCGACGCTCCATAAGTGGTCTTGCCGCTAGTTTGGTCGCGAAAGACGAACCAGAGGTCATCGTCTTCTTTCACCGCCTCCATCTTGTATTGCTGGCCGCTCCGCATGAAGGTCACGTATCCAGGAGAGTCGTCCTTTTCTTTCACGCCCACCTCGGTGTCAAAGCTGACTTGGTGCGGCGAGGGGATGAACTTCGCCTTAATCTTCCATGACGGATCCACCGGATACCAGCGCAAACCCGCGAACTTCTTGCGCGCTTCGCTATCGTTATCTTTCACGCGCACGCCGAACTTGGTTTCGCGCTCGATGACGAAGAACTTCACGCGTCCCAGCGCCAGACGGTCATACTGCTCCGTGACGTCGGTCTTCAAATCCATTTCCTTGAGCGGAACCCCGCCCGCGGGTTTGAAGTGAACTTTGCCCTTCGAGAGCGTAATGGTTCCGACGCGCGCTGGCACCGACGCGGGCAACGGCGCACCGGCATTCGGATCGGAGCCCACGGTGTTCACCCCCTCGTGCAGCCAGTGCAGCCCGACCAGGGTCAGCCATCCGTCGTCCGCCTTAAGTTTGGCTTCGCGCTCGGCGCGCCATTGGGCGATTTCCTGCTGATAAGTGGAATCAGCGGCGGCCAGCGTGATCGCGGCAAAGGCTAGACAAGCTTTGCGCATGTTTCTATCTTATGCGCTATGTTAACAGGCATGCCCGCTCTCCCACGCCGAGGATTCCTCTTCGCCGGCGCGGCCGCTTTGGTCACACGGCTGAACGGACAACAGGCGTCCCGGGAGTCACTGATCGACGACGTCGTGACCGCGAACCATATCCTGGCCGCGCAGGAAATCGTCGACGCCTTCGGCCATGTCAGCGTGCGGACCGCACCTGGAGCGGGCCGATACTTGATTTCGCGATCGCTCGCGCCGGCGCAAGTAACGGCCGGCGACATCATGGAACTGGATCTCGACAGTAAACCCGTCGTGGTCGCAGGCGGAGGCGACAAGCGCACGTCCTATCGCGAACGCTTCATCCACGGGGAGATCTACCGCGTCCGCCCCGATGTGATGTCCGTGGTGCACTGCCACGCGCCCGCGCTGATCCCGTTCGGCATCACCAAAGTTCCTCTGCGTCCGGTGTATCACAACAGCTCCTTTATTGGCGAAGGCGTTCCGGTATTCGAGATCCGCGAGGTGGGCGCCGACACCAACATGCTCGTCGAGACGCCCGAGCTAGGCCGGGCTCTTGCGAAGACCCTTGGTAACAAGCCCGCGGTGCTGATGCGTGGCCATGGGGCCGTGATCGTCGGCAAGAACATCATCGAAGCTGTGGCGCGCAGTGTCTATCTCGAAGTGAACGCGCGCGTCCAGGCGCAGGCGATGGCGATGGGCCAGCGAGTCACTTATCTCGACGAGGGCGAGGTCAAGAAGCGCTCTGAGGATCCCGATCCCTACGGCCGGGCATGGGAGTTGTGGAAGCACCAGGCTCTCCAAGGTAATGGGCAGGGCGTTCGATAATTCAAGGCCTATTTGCGATTCAAAGCCGCGAGGAACTGTTCAACCGAAAGCCCAGCTTTGGCGATCAGGGCGCGCAGGGTTCCGCGTGCCACGTGCGGATGATTCGGCACGGATAACGTCGCGACACTCCCGGGCTTCGTCAGAACGATGTGGCTGCCTCGCTGCCGTACAGCCTGCCAGCCGAGACTTCCGAACGCGCGAATGACTTCGCGCGGCCGCAGCAGCGGCACTTGAGGCATCAGACTGTCACTTCGACCTCATGCGTCGTGACAGTTAATGGAAGGCCCATTTCGGCGCGCACAGCAAGGCATTCCCGGATCGCATCCGCGACGTTGGACTTCGCTTCCGTTTCAGACGCGCCCTGGCTCACGCAGCCCGGGATGGAGGGACACTCCGCAATGTACATCCCATCTTCGTCCTGATAGATGTTTACGCGGACCTTCATGGCTCTTTCCTTATTCTACCCGCTTGCCGTAAGCTAAAGATCTGTCCCATGGAAATCACCAAAATCATCGGCCGTGAAATCCTTGACTCCCGTGGCAATCCCACCGTTGAAGCCGACGTTTGGCTCGCCGACGGAAGCATGGGCCGCGCGGCGGTTCCTTCCGGCGCATCCACAGGCGAGCACGAAGCCGTCGAAATGCGCGATGGCGACAAATCCCGCTATCTCGGCAAGGGCACCCACAACGCCGTCAAGAATATCGCCCAGCATATCGCCCCTGCGCTGCTCGGCGCAGATGCCGAACGGCAGTCGCAGATCGATCGGCTGATGATCTCGCTCGACGGCACGCCGAACAAGGCGCGGCTGGGCGCGAACGCGATCCTGGCCGTTTCGATGGCGACGGCGCGCGCGTCCGCGGTCTCGCAGCAGACGCCGCTCTATCGCTACCTGGGCGGAGTGAACGCCTGCCTGCTGCCGACGCCGATGATGAACATCCTGAACGGCGGGGCGCATGCAGACAACAGCGTCGATCCGCAGGAATTCATGATCGTTCCCTACGGTGCGGATCGATTCTCCGAAGCTCTGCGCTGGGGCGCCGAGGTGTTCCACACGCTCAAGGGCGTGCTAAAGAAGCGCGGCTACACTACCTTGGTCGGCGA
>Ga0265313_10003055_pt1 | contig 13890 bp, 13 predicted proteins | sample 4123metaG_FD_203122 | JGI IMG/M metagenome (GOLD analysis project Ga0265313, IMG submission 203122) | Rhizosphere microbial communities from Carex aquatilis grown in University of Washington, Seatle, WA, United States - 4-1-23 metaG | ecosystem: Host-associated > Plants > Roots > Rhizosphere >...
CCTGCTTTTGACCGTCCACCCGAAGGACAGCATCTACACCTTCCTCCTCGCCACTCTCCAGCAGGAGCTCGACTACGTCAGGGCGGCCGAGTACTTCGAGCTGATCCTGGCCCGCAACCCGAATAACAAGGGCTACTGGGTCGACCTGAGCACGCTCTACATGGCCCTCGCGCAGGATCCCAAGGACAAGGACGAGGCCAAGATACGCCGCTACAACATCCGGGCGATCGACACGTACGAGCGGGCCCAGGCCCTGGGCTTCATGAAGGCCCCGAGGGACAATTTCACGCTCTTCACGCTCTACTACAACATCGGGCAGTACGGGATCGCGTCCGACCTCCTCTACAACGGCTTGGAGACCGGCTCCATCGAGCCCGTGCTGAACAACTGGCTCCTGCTCGCCGCCTCGTACCAGCAGATCAACAAGGATTTCACGGCGATCGAGGTCCTCAAGAAGGCCGCCGAGCGGTTCCCGAAGAACGGGGAGCTCGAGTTCAAGATCGCGCAGGCCTACCAGCAGCTCGACAACAACCTGGAGGCGTACAACCACGCGCTCATCGCGACGGAAAAGGGCGGCCTTTCCAAGGCGCAGCAGACCTACATGTTCCTCGCCTACACAGCCTATGAGGTCGGGAAATTTGACGAAGCCAAGGTGGCGATCGACAAGGCCATCCACTTCATGAGCAAGCCCGACCACCAGGCGCTCGGCCTGCAGTCCGCGATCGAGGAGGCCATCAAGGAACGTGAGGCAAAGAAGGCCCCCGCGGCCGCCGCCCCCGAGAAGCTCTAACCCCTTTCGGAACCAACATGAAGAAATCCAAGATCTACTTTATAGCCCCGATTATCGTCCTAGGCGTATTCTTCGCGTACTATTGGAACTTCAGGTCCGACTACGATGCCAAGCAGGCGATCGTCCTCCAGGCCGAGAAGCAGAGGAAGATCGACAAAGCGACTGCCGAGGCCCTGATGCGCCAGCGCGCGATGCAGGATGCGATCGACTCGCAGAAGCAGCGCAAGGCCGAGCGGATCGCCCGGGAGGAGATGGAGCGCAAGCAGAAGGAGGACAAGGAGAACGCCCGCCTGGAGGCCGAGAAGGCCGACCAGGAGGCCCAGAAGCTCCAGCGCCAGGCCGAGAAGCTTGAGAAGGATGTCGGGACGGCGAAGGAGGAGATCACCAAGATCGAGACGGAGAAGAAATTCTCCGAGGAGGAGCTGGTGTTCCTGAAGGATTTCACCGCGCAGGCCGTCGCCAACCAGACCAAGCTTGCGGATGTGCTCACGAAGATTCGCGCCGCAGACCTCGCCAACGAGAAGGCGGCCGCGGCAGCGGCCGCGGCGGCGAAGAGCAAGTAACGCAAGGCACCTTTACCCACCCAAGGCGATCTCATGAAAAAATGGTTCTACGTCCTTTTTCCCGCAATCCTGCTGAGCGTATTCCTCTTCTACTACACGGCGAGCAAGGCCGAGACCGAGGCGCGCGACAAGGCCGCCAAGGCGGAGATGGCCAAGGAGAAGGCCGAGGCTGACCAGAAGAAGGCCACCGCCGAGGCAAAGGCCCGCGAGGATGCCGAGAAGCGCGCCGCTGAACGCGCGGCCGAGGAAGCCAAGGCCGCCAAGGACAAGGAGGAGAAGTACAACGCCGACATGGCGCGCATCAAGCAGGACACCGACCGCTCGAACGCGACGGCCGCGACGTACGCCAAGCAGGTGTCCGAACTGACCATCCAGCTCGACAACCTTCACAAGCAGAAGGACACCGAGACCCGAGAGGCCTTTGAACTGGCGAAGAAGGTCGAACTGGCGCAGGTCGCGCGGCGCAACGCCGAGCTCGAGATTCAGCGGTACACCGCGATGCTGGCCGACAGGGCGGACCAGAGCACGCTGACCAAGTTGCCCCCCCCTCCTCCCCCTGCGAAGTAATGGCCGATTGGCCAGGGTGCGGGTGAGGCGCGCCTGAATGGCGCACCGGGTGCGAAATCCGCCCTGTGTGACGTCGTAAGGCATTTCCATTCAAAGGATTGTCCTTGGAATCAGGAGCCGCTGGTCGAGGCTCCGCACTCCTCCGGGGCACCCGCCGCTTCCCACCGCACAGGGTCCCGGCGCGAAAGGGGCCGCGTTTGTCTTCATAAGACCCGATTCGGGCCGATGATGATGCTGGTATATCATCCACAGCATGACGAATGGTGAGCTTGAACTCCTCCCGCGGCTCGCAAGCGACTGCGACCGCAGCGGCACCCCCGTCTCCGTCCGCCGCGCTTGTGGCGGAATCCGGGGCTCCCGCGTCGGCGCCCAGCCATGAACAACGCCCCGGCATCCGCCACCATCCTCGTCGTCGACGACGAGCCCGTCGTCCTTGACTCCCTGCGGATGACGCTGGAGCGCGAGCACTACCACGTGATCGCGTGCTCCAACCCGCAGAAGGCGCTCACGGTGCTCGAGGAGCGGGATGTCGCGGTGATCATCTCCGACCAGAAGATGCCCGAGATGCCCGGGCACGAGTTCCTCATCCGCAGCCGCAGCCTGCGCCCGCAGGCTTCCCGCATCCTGATCACCGCGGTCCTCTCGCTGCCGACGGTGATCGACGGCATCAACAAGGGGGAGATCTTCCGCTTCGTGGCCAAGCCCTGGCTCAGGGAGGAGCTCCTGGCGACCGTCCGCAACGCCGTCCAGCGCAACGACCTCATCATGCACAACGAGGCGCTGCAGGCACAGACTCAGCAGCTGAACGCCCAGCTGATGGTCGCGAACAGCGAGCTGCAGCAACAGCTGAAGGACCTTGAGCAGAAGAGGCAGAAGCTTGACGCCGCAAACGGCGAGCTCGGCGCGCGCTTTGAGAGCTCGCTCGAGCTTTGCCGCCGGATCCTCACCGCCTTCGACCCGATCCTCGGCGGGCAGGCGAAGGCCCTGGTCGAGATCGCCGTCAAGATGGCTGACTCCGGGCACTTCTCGGAGGAGGAGCGACACGCGCTCTGCTCCGCCGCCTGGCTCTGCGACCTGGGCCTGATCGGCGTGCCCCGGGAGCTGCTTCGGTCGTTCCGCCGCACGCCCGAGCGCCTCACGGAGCGCGAGCGTGTCATGTTGCACAACCACCCGATCTACAGCCAGACGCTCGCCGCGCTTGTCGATCCGCGGGCGGACGTCGCCGAGGCCATCCGGGCGCATCACGAGTGCTTTGACGGGACGGGCTATCCCGACGGCATCGAGGGCAAGGCCATCCCGTGGACCGCCCGGTGCCTTGCGGTTGCGGTCGGCTTCGTCGAGTCGGACAGGCCGAAGCAGGCGACCATCGAGTCCATCCTTGCCAAGTCGGGCAACGCCTACGACCCGGAGGCCGTGCGCCTGTTTCTCAGGGTCACGCAGCTCGTGAACCTGCCGAGACAGGTGCGCGAGATCCTCCTCGGTGAGCTCGCGCCCGGCATGGTGCTCGCGAGCGGTATCTACAGCCCCCACGGGCTCCTGCTCGTCGGCGAGGGACAGGAGCTCGGCCCCGCGACCATCAACAAGATTCTGAGCCACAACGACGTTACCCCCATCGAGCAGCGCCTGCTGGTGTATTCCTGAGCCTTCGGGCGCCGCGCATGGAGTCCGCCGGTGGCGCCCCTGCGCCACGGGCCGCGAGCAAATCCGGTGTTTCAGTTAAAGTTCCCCCGTCGGGCGCCGAATTGGAGTTGCCGGCGATGACTGCGAGCCGAAACACATGCGTTCCCTGCATTTGCACACCGAACCGCCATGCACCCGGAGGGCGCCGGCTTGAGCCATGCCACGAGCAGAAGCCGCCAACTCCCCTTTCTTGCAGCGGGCCGTGATCGGCGTCGGGGACCTGGCGGTCTCGAGGAACCCCGACATCGTCCTTAGCACCTACGCCCTCGGGTCCTGCATCGGCGTCGTCGCCTACGACCCCTCCTCAGGGGCCGGGGGGATCCTCCACCTGATGCTTCCCGACTCGGGCATTGCTCCCGATCGCGTCTCGAGGCAGCCGGCCCTCTTCGCCGACACGGGTCTCGCCCTGTTCTTCGAATCGCTGGGAGCGCTCGGGTCCCGGGCCGCCACCGTCCACCTGCTGGTGGCCGGTGGCGCCAGCCTCTTCGGCGGGCCGGACCCGTTCCGGATTGGGGGGCGCAACACCCGGGCCACGCTCGACTACATGAGGGACAACGGCTTTGCGGTTCGCCACGCGATCGTCGGAGGCGGCGTGAACCGGGCGCTCCACCTTGAGATGGCGACCGGCATCGTGATCCTCAAGACCCCGCGCGAGGAAGCCTACTATGCGCTCGCGCCCTGATCGGGCACGCACGCGGGCCCGTGCTCGCGGGGCTGTCTAGAGAGAGACCGATCCGTTCGTGAGGTTGTCGCCAAGGCGAGCCGAGGCGCGCTCGAGAACGACCGGCAGGGCAGCCTCGAGGATCTCGGTAGTGAATCCCATCTCCTGAAGAAACGCCCCGTGGACCTCGCCCCGGTAGGCGTCCTCTCCGGCCCCCGGGCCCAGGGACGCCGCGAGGTATCTTGCCGCGCTCAGGTGCCCAAGCAGGCAGCGCACCTCCTCTGGGGCCCCGCCGGGCATCGCCTGGAATTCCACGGCCACCGCGAAAAGCTCGGGAAACCGCCACGTCCTGAGCAGGCGCGCCCCGACATCGGCATGGGTGAAGCCGAAGACCGCCTTCTCCGCATCCTCCCAGGTGCCGGACTGCCTCCCGCAATGGGCGCGCACCGCGTCGTAGAAATCGGCGCCGCTGTGCGCGAGCGCGAGCTTGCCGAGGCCGCACACGAGCCCGGCCGTGTAGGCCGATTGGGGCTCCATGCGCCCGGTCAGCTCGGCGAGCGCCTCGGCGGCCAGGGCCAGGCAGAGCGTGTGGCGGGCAAAGTCGCCGGGCTCCCACCTGAGCGCGCGCATCTGGCCCGTGTCCCAGCGGCTCACGAGTGCCAGGGCCGCCAGCCTGTAGATCTCACGCTCGCCGAGGCGGATGATGGCGTCCTCGACGGTGTCGACGGCAACCGCGCTGAAGAAGGCCGAGTTTGCCAGGCGCAGGGTCGCGGCCGCCAGTGCGGTGTCGAGCAGGATGATGGATTCGATCTCCTGCGCGGTCCCCTGCTCCTTCTGGAGCGCAACCACGAGTCGCGGCAGAAGGGTCGGGGCGCACGGCAGGCACACGGCGCTGGCGCACACCGCTTCGAGGGTCGGGGGTTTGGCGGCGGGCATGGTCGGATCGGGGCGGGATTAACCGGGCGTGCCGGCGCCGCGCATCAAACGTGGCAGCTTCCCGGTCCCCGGGCAACCACCCTGTGTGGTCGGTCGGGCCGCGGACGGCGAGCGCGCCGCCGTGCGGGACTGTTGGGATTCCATGGTTATGGGCATAGACGCCTCGCTAAGGCAGCGGTCTCTGATGGGGTATTCGGCGCAGTCGGCCCAATCTTGAGGGCAATCGTCCGCGCGCCCCAGGGCAATGGGGCGCCCATCGGCCGCCCCGCCGCTCAGAAGGCGGCCATCATCTCCCCGTGCGCCTTGTCGAAGCGGGCTAGGGCGATCGCCCCGCGCTTCAGGTGGCCCTCAAAGCGGATCCAGGACGCCTCCTCGTCCAGCAGGCCCTCCCGGTCGAGGACCCGGCTGAAGACCCGGTTCTTGGCGTGCTCGGAGCCGAAGAGCCGCAGCGACACGACGTCCCGTATCCGGCGGTCCGGATAGAGGTTCACCTTGATCCTGTTGTGGTCGTGACCCCGCTTGTGAATGGCCGCCAATGTCTTTGCCGAGGAGCGCAGCATGAACTCGTAGAGCCGGTCGTTGTCGACGGGACCCTCCAGGCGGCACCAGAGGTGGAATCCCCGGCCGCTCGCGACAACCAGCGGCTCGCACCCGAGGCCCTCGAGGTGCTCCCGCAGCACGCCCACGGCCAGCTCCATCTCGGGGATGATGGCCGTGTTGTCGGTCCTGTGGTTGTTGTCCAGGTTGAAGCAGAAAAGGTTGTTGGCCAGGCCGTCGAAATACAGGCAAAGGTTGCATTCCTTCTCGACGTGGGAGCGGAACAGGCCCGCCATCCGGTGCTCGGGGATGTTGGCGAGCTTGTACTTGTGGAGTAGCCCCGAGAGCGTGAGTTCTCCGTACTCGAGCGTCACTCCGTCCGACAGCAGCTCCTCCAGGTAGCGAAACCCGTGGCGGCGGGTCTCCACCTTCGCACGCTCCCTGGGCAGGCCGCCGTAGAACTCCCTAAGCAGGGTTATCCTTCGATCCATCGCCTCACCTCGTCGAACGTGCGGAAGGCCCGCGCGCAGTTGGCCTCGAGCGGCGCCCGGCGCTCGATGATCGGGTAGTACACCGCGACGCCGTGCCTGTCGCCGTGGGCGATGGTGAAGGGGTCGTCGTCCACGAGGTGCCCGATCCCCCAAGCCCTGCAGAAGACAATCTTGTTCCAGGCCATGAACAGGTGGTCGAACGGGATGCCGTTCTCACCGAGCCATGTTCTCGTGCAGGCATTGGCCCTCCTGAGGTCGCGGTGCGTGCAGATGACGATGCGCCAGCCGGCGGAGCGCAGCCAGCGCATGAAGTCGACGCCGTCGGCGCGCGCCCTCGAAAGCTCGTAGCAGCGCTGGTGAATCTTGTATTTGAAGAACGAGTATTCCGTGCTGAGGAGGTCGCTGTCCTCCCTCAGGCCGCTTCGCAGGCGCTCCACGTAGCCGTTGAAGACGGGCTCCGGGAGCGCGTACGAGCTGTCGTAGGCAAAGCTCGCCGTCTTCAGGGTCTGCGTGAAGTCGTTCAGCGTATCGTCCAGATCGACGGCTATGGTTTTCTTGGGCATTGCTGGCCGGGGCGTGGGCGCGCCGGCATTGGTTGGTATAGTATCTTGAAACTCAATAATTTATGCATCATTTATCCCGTGCCAAAGCCGAAAGCCCAGCTTGCCCGGCACAGGCCGCGAGCCCACCTAAACGAGGGCGCAAAAGCGGTAAAGGACCGCCCGTGGCGTGTCGATAACCTCTTGAGATCCGACGCCATGACAAACCCTTCATCCATCGCCGATTCGAGGGCCGGACTTGATCCGCTGCGGGAGTCCGGGTTGCTCCGCGACGTGCTCTGGGGCCAGCCGGTCTTTCGCGCCCCGCCGCTGAGGAGTCCGCAGTTTGTTGTCGACCCCCTTCCGTACCCCGCCCTGCTCGCCCATTGCCGGCGCCCGGGCGACCTGGCGACTCGATGGCCCCTGCGCGCGGCTTGAGCCGACCGCGAACGCAGCTCGCGCCGGCCCGCGCCTGCCGCGTCCGGCAAAGGAAAGAATTGCTGGTGGTTTCCGATTCGATTTCAATGGACTCTGTGTCTTCTCAAATGACGCCCGCGGTTGAATTGCGCACGGTCGGCCGGCTTGTCGCCGGACTTGCCGCAATCGCGTCGGCAATCACGTTGACCGGTTGGATGTTGCACACGCCGCAGCTGGCCGCGCTCGGGCTTCCCTGGCGGCCGATCAGCCAGGTCTCGGCGTTCTGCTTCATCCTGTCCGGATTGGCGCTGGTGATCTGGGGCGGAAGGCCCGGACGGGTCTTGTCCGGCGCCGCCTGGGCGTGTGCCCTTACCGTCGGGGTCCTTGCGATCCTGGGTGCAGTCGCCACCGTCCTTCACGTGAACACGGCGGCCAGCCCGCTGCTCAAGGGCTTGATCGGGGCTCCCCGGTACCTGCAGACGCCCGACGGAAAATACAGCTTCTTCCCTAACACGACGCTGCCGTTCCTATTGCTCGCCCTTGGCCTCATCGGGCTCGGCAGGTCGAGGAAGTCGGTGTACGACCTGTCCACCTGGCTGGGCCTGTCCGTCGCGAGCATCGCGCTTCATGTCCTGCTGACGTACCCGTTGGTGTCGGCGGCGGGTAGCGCGACGCAGATGGCGCCGGCCAGCGCCCTCTGGTTCGTCGTCCTCGGCTGCACGCTCGTGTTCACGCGCCTGGATCCGGCGATCCCCGTCGATTTCGGCCGCGACAACCCGATGGCGGCGATCGCCTGGAAGCTGCTGGTGATCGGGCTGCTGGTGCCCCCGTCCCTGTTCGCGTTCCAGGCGTGGTGGCTCTTCAGGCTTGGCGAGGAGATCCACAACCAGGCCGTCTACTTCGCCACGGCGTACTCCATGGCGTTCCTCGGCCTCATCGTCGTCCTCCTGCGGCGGATGGACGCCATCGAGAGGCACCGCAACGAGGTCGAGCTGTCCCGCAACGAGCTCCTGGCTCGGGTCCAGCAGCAGGCGGCAAACCTCCAGTTCGAGGTGGCCGAGCGCACGTTCGAGCTTCAGGAGAGCAGCGAGAGGCTGGAACTCGCCCTGCAGTCGTCCGCCTCCGGCGTCTGGGACTTCGACCCGTCCACGGACCGCGTCATCTGGAACGAGAGGCAGTGCACGATCTACGGCCTCACGGCGGAACAGTTCGACGGCCGGACCGAGACATGGCTGTCGCTGGTGCATCCGGAGGACCGCGCGACTGCGGAGGTGGCGCTCCAGCGCGCCGTGAGGTCCGGGGAGCACATCGACAGCGCCTTCAGGATCGTCACGCCGTCGGGCGCCGTCCGCCACCTCGAGTCCCACGGCTTCGCCCACCGCGACGGCAACGGGCGGTGCCTCCGGGTGGTCGGCGTGGATCGCGACGTCACGCACATGCGCGAGTCCGAACGTGCGCTCGTCTCGCTCGCCCAGCGCCTTCAGTTCGCCCTCGGCTCGGCGGGTTTCGGTGTGTGGGAGAGGGACTGCAAGACGGGCCGCATCACGTGGGACGACCGCATGCTCGAGATCAACGGCCTCCGGCGCCAGGACGTCAGCGGCAACGAGGATGACTTCGTGAACACGGTGCACCCGGACGACCAGATCGCCGCGCGGGAAGCCTCACTGAAGGTCCTTTCGGGCCGCACGGACACCTACGGAGACCGCTTCCGGATCATTCGTCCGGACGGGGCGGTGCGCTACATCGAGGCCCGCGGCTTCTTGCAGCGCTCGCCCGCGGGGGAGCCCCTGCGCGTCGTGGGCCTTAGCCGGGACATCACCTCCGAGAACGAGTTGCGCGAGCAGCTGCGGATCGCCGAGGAGCGCTGGCAGCTCGCGCTCACCGGCAACAACGACGGCCTGTGGGACTGGAATGTCGCGTCGAACGAGATGTACTTCGACGACCGATGGTCCGAGATGATCGGTTACGGCCCCGGTGAGATCCCGCACCACTACGGCGAATGGGAGAAGCGCCTGCACCCGGACGACCTCTCGGTCGCCATGGCGGCGATCGAGGCGCATTTCGCGGGAAAGACGCCGTTCTACCTCAGCGAGTACCGGCTGCGCCACAAGCTCGGGCACTGGGTCTGGATACTGGACCGCGGGAAGATCGTCTCGCGCAACAGCCAGGGCCGGCCGCTTCGTGTCGTCGGGACCCACACGGACATCTCGGAGAGCAAGGCCCTCGAGAAGCGCCTCCGCCAGTTTGAGGAGATGGCGCTGCAGATGGGCAGGCTCGCGCAGATCGGTCCCTGGGACTTCCAGGTGAGCTCAAAGAGGCTCACGTGGTCGCCCGAGCTGTTCCGGATCCATCACGCCGACCTCGGGTTCGAGCCCACCTTCGAGGGGATGCTGGCGTTCTACGAGGCGGAGGCGCAGGCGACCCTCAGGGAGGCCTTCGAGAAGGCCGTGCGACAGGGCACGCCCTTCGACCTCGAGCTGCCCCTCGCGACGGAGGGCGGTCAGCGGCACTGGGTGCGCTTCCTGGGGAAGGCCGAAAGCAAGAGCGGCTCGACCACGCACCTCTACGGCGCCGTGCAAGACATCACCGAGATCCGCGAGTCGGAGAACGCGCGCCGCAGGCTCGAAACCCAGCTATTCCAGGCCCAGAAGATGGAGACGCTGGGGACGCTCGCGGGCGGCATCGCGCACGATTTCAACAACCTGCTTACGGGCATACTCGGCTACCAGGAACTCGCCCTGGACACGCTGCCCGAGGACCATCCCTCCCGCACGTGCCTCGACGCGGCCCGCGGCGTCAGCATGAGGGCCCGGGAGATGGTGCAGCAGATCCTGACGCTGAGCCGACGGCCGGACAACGAGATGGTCACGGTCGACCTGCCGTATGTCATCGAGGAGGCCCGAAGGTTTCTGCGCACGACCGTTCCCGGGAACGTCAGCGTCGAGGCCGAGATTGCCCCTGGATGCGGACGAGTGCACGCGGAAGCGACGCAGATCCACCAGGTGCTGCTCAACCTGGGCCAGAACGCCGCGCATGCGATGGGAACCACGGGCGGGAGCATTCGGATCGCGCTTGCCCCGGTCGCGCTTGACGCGAATCAGGCCTCGGCCCTCGGGATCCTCGAGGCGGGGGACTATGTGCGCCTGTCCGTTAAGGACACGGGGCACGGCATGGACGCGGAGACCCAGAAGCGGATCTTCGACCCGTTCTTCACTACCAAGGGCGCCGGGCAGGGCACGGGCCTTGGGCTCTCCGTCGTGCACGGCATTGTGCGCGCGCACAGGGGCGCGATCACCGTTGAGAGCTCGCCTGGCAAGGGGGCGACCTTCTCGATATATCTCAAGTGCGTGGAGGGAGCCGCCGAGACGCAGGGCTCACTGAACAAGCCGGCGCCGAGGGGCTCCGGGGAGCTGATCTGCATCGTCGACGACGAGGATTTTGTCCTGAGCTGCGTCAAGAAGGCCGTGGACAAGCTGGGCTACCGTGCCGTCGCCTTTGATTCCCCCCAGCGGTGCCTTGAGGCGCTCCGCGGCGAGCACGCGGACTGCGCCCTGCTGGTGACCGACCAGACGATGCCCGAGATGACCGGCGCCGAGATGGCAGAGCAAGCCCGAGCCTTTGCCCCGAAGCTGCCGATCATCATCATGTCGGGCTATTTTTCGAAGATATCGCCCACGATCCTCGAGCGGGTCGACCGCGTCTCGCTCGTGTCAAAGCCGTTTACCTCGGAGGAGCTCGCCTCGGCCGTCCACAGCGCACTGCACCCCGAGACGAGGGCCCTAAGCTAGGCTCAGGCGCCCTGAAGCAGCCCGACGAATGGCTGCGGCGCCAATCCGGAGAAGGCGGCGACCGCGGTCCCGCGCAGGCCCATGATCGCGCGTGCGGCGCTCGCCGAGGCCTTGGCTGCGTCGGGTGGAGTGACGACCGCCGACGCGAGGTTCTCCTCGCCCACCGGGACCTCGGCGGACGCAATACCCACCATCGCCTGCGTCCGGTCCACCGCGCCGGTAGCGGAGCTCACCTGATGCACGGCGTCGGAGATCGCCTGGGGCACGCGCGGATCCGAGGCTCCCAATTCGAAGCTGCCCGACGCGTCCTGGCCCAGGAGCCTCAGGATCGCGCCCTGCCTCAAGTTTAACTCGTTGGCTCCGAGCGTGACGGATGGCTGTGTCGCAAGGCCCGTCGCGACCGTCGCGCTTCCGGACGAGGGGCCGAACATGTCGGATCCCCCGAAGACCGCCCCCGGGGACCCACTCCCGCCAATCTCGCCCGGCGTGCCGCCGACAATGGACCGCAGTTCCTCCTGGGCGGCTTCAAACCCCGATGCGGCGCCGTCCCGCACGTCGGCGGTCCCGCTCCGCGCCCGGGAGGATAGGCCGGCCATCTGCTGGAGAAGCTCGCTTAACCGCCCGACATAGCCGGAAGCCGCTTGGGCATAGGACGCGGCCGTCTGCAGCTCAGCGTGGGAGGCTGGGCTTCCCGGTTGGAGGTAGGCCCTGACCCCAGAGGCATAACCTGCGTCGGAAGGCGCCGGGGCCGCTGGAGCCTCGCTCGCAGCCGGATCCCGGGCGTTCAGCAGACCCTGGAGGGCCTCGCCGGAGGCCGCCTGGCTCGAAGCGACGTTCATGGCTGCTCCCTCTTTGGAAGGAGCAGGCCGTTCACGAGCGATTGGACGGACCCGTGATTGAGCGCCGCGTCCTTGTTGCTGGCCGCGATGTCCGCATGCACCTCCTTGCGGAAGATGGGAATCTCGCGGGGAGCGACGATGCCGATCTTGACGACGTCTCCGTCGATGCGGTTGATGCGAATCTCGATCGAGCCGCCGATCAGGATCGCCTCGTTGACCTTTCTCGTAAGTACAAGCATGGCGGGGATCAGGACGGGCCAACTTCGGCCTTCGAGGGAGCTATCAACGGGTGTCTGGCGCGGTACAGGGAGTAGTTGGCAATGACGAGCTGGCGCCCGATTCGGGTTCGACGGTTAACCACGATCGGCCCGATCAGGTTCACGGTCGCCTCCTCCGGAGTCCCGGGTCTCATCGTTAGGATCGTGAGGATCATCGCCTCGGAGCTGTCCCCAAGTTCCAGGGAGGCCGCGTCGTTGTCGAAGAGCTCCGGCTCGTAGCCCGGGATGAGGCCGCCCGGCTCCATGACCACGAAGCTGATGCACTCCTTTTCGTTGCGCAGCCTCATCCGCATGAACGGATGGCCGTCCTGGTCACGCAGGAGCTCCGCCTGGGTGTAGTCGGGGAATCCAACGATTCCGTAGGGGAGGCTGAATTTGTCGACCGCGGGCGCGTCGTTCCCGTACGAAGGGCGTTCAGTGATTACTTTCATCGATGGGCGGTTTATGCGGCTGTGGAGCTGAGATAATTCAACAGGGAGGTCTGCATGACGCGCGCCGCCGATGCCAGCACCGCCTGGTACGACGTCTGCGCCTCGGTGAGCTTCGTGTCGGTCGTCGCGATGTCGGCGCTCGAGTTCGTCGTGATGATCGAGCCGAGATTCTGCTGCAGGGCGGTGGACTCCGCCTGCTCCGACTGGATCGCCGACTGGATGGCGCTGCTTTCCGCCGTGGCCGAGATCAGCGTGTCACCCGAGTCCGAGAGCTGGGTCTGCGCCGTGGCCACCCCCGCGGTGTCACCGCCCTGAAGGGCCGTGCGGAGCGAGATGAGTTGGTTCATGAATGCCGCCATTGCCTGGTTTGTGGCTCCCGAGGTGTTCGCGGCAATGCTTGCAGTCGCAGACACGGGTATGGGCGCCTGGGAATTGTTGCCGACATAGGTGACCGCCGAGATCTGGCCCTGAGCGTCCCGGGTCACCTGAAACGGCGCCTGATTCACGGCGGTGCCCGCGTAGAGGTAGTTTCCCTCGAACTGGCTGTTCCCCATCTGCAGCGCCTGCTCGAGGTAGGATTCGATCTGGGTCGCGTAGGTAGGGAACTGTTCCGATGCGTTTGCGCCCCCGGTAGCTTCCAGCGCCACCTCGTCGACCGCGGTGGATATCTTGTTGAGCTGAGAGAGTCCCGTGTAGGACGCCTGGCTGATCTGCAGGGCCGTGTTGGCATTTGACGCGAACTGCGACGTCTGCCGGCCCTGGCTGATCAGATTGAGCACGCTCGCCATCTCGGTGGGGTTGTCGGAAGGCTCGGTGAACTGGAGGCCCGTGGACAACTCCGTCTCGAGCCCGTTCTGCGTGGCGTCCAGGCTTTGGATCTGATTGGCCATGTTGCCGAAGATGGTGGCGGTAGCGATTCGCATGAGGCGAAGGGGTTAGCTAGTTGACGCTTCGAAGGTCGCTTAACTCCGTTCCCAGCATCTGGTTAATGATATTGAAGGTCTCGGACGCGGCCACGTAGGCCTGCTGGAATTGCACGAGGTTCGACATCTCCTCGTCCATGTTGACGCCGCTGATGCTCGCGCGCTGGGTCTCCAATAGGGTCTGGACGCTCGCCTGGTCGTCGAGGTTGGACGTGACGGATGAAAGGCTCTGGCCAAAGGTGCCAACCGAGTTGGCGTAGAATGATGAGAACGTCCCGTCGATCGCATCGCCAGATGCGGTGGCGAACCGTTTGTTTGCAAGCGCGGCCACGGCGGTGGCGATGGCATTGTCCCCCGCCCCCCCGGTCCCCGCGATCAGGGTCGTGGCCGTGAGGCCCGGATCGAGCGCAATGGTGCTCGCCGTCATCCCGATCGGATCGAAGAAGTTGC
>Ga0265313_10003056_pt1 | contig 13889 bp, 12 predicted proteins | sample 4123metaG_FD_203122 | JGI IMG/M metagenome (GOLD analysis project Ga0265313, IMG submission 203122) | Rhizosphere microbial communities from Carex aquatilis grown in University of Washington, Seatle, WA, United States - 4-1-23 metaG | ecosystem: Host-associated > Plants > Roots > Rhizosphere >...
GTCCCACAAGATAGCCGACTGCAAAGTATTTTCACTTGAGCGCAATCGGGCCTTGATGCCTACCGGAGAAGCGAACCGCGCATTCGATTTCTATGTGCTGCACCCCTCGCACTGGTGCAATGTTATTCCGATAACAGACGATGGAAGAGTTGTCTTTATCGAGCAATACCGTCACGGCATAGAAAAAATCACATTGGAAATTCCGGGCGGAGCTGTCGATCCGGAAGACCGTAGTTCTCAATATGCTGCCGGCCGCGAATTGTTTGAAGAGACAGGTTTTGTTGCGGACGAACTGACATTCATCGGTCGCAATCATCCCAATCCCGCTTTGCAAAGCAATTTCTGCGATACATTTCTAGCGCGCGGCGCTAAACAAATTTGCGAGCCCACTTTTAAAGGCGCTGAAGACATCAAGATCAAACTTGTAGAGATGAATGATGTGCCGTCGCTTATAGCCTCAGGCGCGATTACTCACGCGCTGGTTCTGGTGGCGTTTTACTTTCTGCAAATTCACGAACTGGGAATTGGCACGCCGAAACCGTAGGGGCTTCGTTTCTGATTCTGTTTCTAGGCGCGGCAGGCGGAGTAGACAGCTACGCTGTATTTAAGAACCACTTCGCCGCCTTTTTGGAAGCGCTCGAATGCGCTATTGAGCATCTCTTTCAAGCGGTTGGCGATGCCGGTTTCCTTTGGTGCGTATGAAGCTGAAAATGCGCGCAAAATGAGCGATTCGCGATCGAGAATCTGTTCATTTTCAAATTGGGTCAGTTCGCCTTTGGAAAAGTATTCCGAGGTGAGCAGAGGAATCCCTGAAGCACCGTGCTTCACCTCGACTTTGTCAATCTCTGTCAGTTTTCTAAAGGCATCACCATATGCACGCGTAAATTGGTCGGTTTCATCACGTTCGTTCCAAACAAGAACCGTCCAACCTTCAGGTTTCAAAATACGGTGAAATTCTTTGAGAGCCAGTTCCGGATCGAACCAGTGAAATGCTTGAGCGCATAAAGCGGCATCGACAGAGGAATCCTCAAGTGAAGTATTCTCGGCGGTCCCATCCACCAGCCTGAGCTTGCCCGTTTTAAGAGTGTCTATCAGCTCGGCAGCCTTTTGCCGCATGTCATGATTGGGCTCGACGCCGATCACGCTCAATCCGCGTGCTGCAAACAACTGGCTGGAAATCCCCGTGCCGCATCCGATATCGGCAATTTCCGAGCCTGCAGTCAAGCCGCAGATATCCATAATATAGTTAATGGCAGTCTCGGGATAGGTCGGGCGCGCTTTGGCGTATATATCTGCCAGCCCGGAAAAGCGTTTGGTACTGTCGACTTCCATCATTAGCGCCCCTCGCTTGTACTGTGCAGGAATGTTTTCACCGGTTATGGGATCATACAGAATAGGAAGCCCCGGGTAAATCGTTCGACAAACTTGTGAAATCGAGCAATTGAGATGAAGTGTTTCCCGCAGTTGTGCGTTTTAGTTGTCACCGTCCTGCCCCTGATCCTATCTTGTTTTTCTTATCCTGCCCTGGCCGCCAAGGATCAGTGTCTTGTCCTCGAGCAGAACAGCAAGTCATTCGGCCGATACCAGATTTTGATCGCGCCTACAGTGGTGAAGCTGATAAACAAAAGCAAGAATATTATCCAAATAGCCCGTCTAATGGACGGCAAGGTTTTTGCATTTAAACCGGACTTGAAGCTCATCTACGAAGCCGATTTAAACAATTGGAAGCCGCAACTTGCGCAAAGAATGGTATTTATCGCCGGAGAAACGATGGAAGCCAAATCCTATAAATTCACGGGCATTGAGACTATTGCCGGATTGAGGACCAAACGGCTCGAGTCGACAGAAGAAAAATCCGAAACCACGATGATGTTGAAGGGAACGCATACAGAAGCCAGACCTTCAAGAGTAGGCATCAGCGACAAGAAACTCTGGGTTCTTGATGGGCAGTCAATTCCTAAGCAGCTGGAAAATTTCGTCGCCAAAATGTATGGGCTGCCGGCTCTGGGTTTGCCGATAAGATTCAGTGCTGTTATGGAAAACAGCCGCAAGGCTTTGATGTGCGATACGCTCGAGGCCAAACGCGTGCCACTCAAGAGCGTGGATTTTTCTATTCCAGTCGGCTACAAGCGAGTAAAGTCGGACGGCGATCTTTATATGGATAATACAGGCAGCCAGCTCTTAGACTTTATGCGCTAAGGGCTGGCCGCTTGTTTGGCTGTTCAACTCGTCCTCTCTCTAAACTCCTTTTTTAAAAATTCTCAGCATTTGCGTTGCCCCTTTGATGTCCTTCATCATCACTGTTTCGAACTGCATGTCGTAAGGAAAAAACGACTCGTCTTCAAGCAACTGTTCAATGAATGGATGTCTGCGTTTGTTCGGACCGACGACCGGATAGATTCTCACTTCATTGCGAGCGATGCGCAACATTTCATGCACGGCGCGATGATGGAAGAGATAGTCGAACACTGATGATCGCAGGATGCCACCGGTCTTAACGTCGCTGTACACGAAAAGCAGGTTGGAACATAAGACCATGTCAAAGCTTTCATCGTAAAACGGCATGTGTGGGAATGCCGCCGGCACATAACGCCTGCATGAATCCATCTTCTTGTAGTCGTCGGCGAACATCGACAGAGCTTTCAATTTTTCCTCCAGAAAGCTGGCATCTTCCTCATTGTTGTCGCGCAAGAAAAGATCTCTGTGCCGCTGTGTTTCACGTATGCAGGCGGGAATGTCACGCTGCGCGTTTTGAATGATGTCATCGATTTGCAAAGAATAAATCGGATCGCAAGCCACCGCTCGAATCCCTTTCTTTTGCACTTCAGCTGTAAACGATGCCGGTCCAGATGCACAATCCAGGACGCTTGTACCTTTCAATTTCTCCAGATCGAGGTTGAACATTTCGACATACTCATGCAGGGTTCTGCCGAAACATGCAACACGCTCGATATGAAATGGTTCTTTCACTTGGTCAAGCATAATCATTTCATTCCTCCTTGTGTGCTTGTCTGTTCTGGCGTCGTACTAATTACTGATGATTTCGCAACTCGTAGCTGTTTAATTCGGCGCACTCACATTCCCAAGGTTAAAGACATTCTGTGAGGACTGTGTGAGGACTGCAATCGCCCATTTATTCGGACGTTTGCCCCCTATCCAGCCGGCGCCGGCTGGGCTAGAATTGGACAAATGCGACTGAACCTTACACTCTCGCGAAAGGCAATTATTCTTGTTTCCGTGCCACTAGTCATTGAATTGGCACTGGTCGGATATTTAATGGTTTTGCTTCAGCAGGCCGAAACGGAAAGGGAGAGCGAGGCGCATTCGCGCGAAATCACTTATGAGCTGAACGGCGCCATGCGCTTGCTGATCAACGCCGGCACCAATACGGTTATCTATCACATCAGTGGTTCTCGTGATTCACTTCATCAATATAGAATTTCTATCGAACAGTTTCCCCACGTCATAGAACATTTGACCCATCTGGTTCAAGGGCACAAGGAAGAAGAAGACGGAATTCTGCGCATGGTCTCTCTGTACAACGTTGCCAATCAGAAGCTCGTTGAAGGTCACCAGAAGTTAGAACAGGGCGATCGCATCGGTTCGATGCGTCCATACGCGCAACTGAATAAGGCGATGAGCGAAATTTATACGATTGCCGACAATATTCAGGCCCGACAATCTGAGATTCAAGAGCACGGTAAAGCAGCTCAGGCGGCGACAAGAGAACAGATCAAATGGCTGGTTGTGGCCGGAGCATTTTTGAATGTGCTGGCGGCCGTCGGGCTTGTTCTTTATTTCAATCGAGGCACGGCCAACAGATTCAACATTCTACTGGACAATACTGTGCGCCTGGCCTCTGGCGAGCCCCTCAATGCGCCGCTCAGTGGTGGCGATGAAATAGCTCGTCTGGATAGAGTCTTCCGTAAAATGGCTAATTCACTTGCCGCCGCCCGGCAGAAAGAGCAAGCTGTTCTTCAAAATGCTGCCGACATAATCTGTTCTATCGATGCAGATGGAAAGTTTTCCGCCATCAATCCGGCTGTTGCAAAAGTACTGGGTTACGAACCGGAAGAGCTGGTCGGGGCTCGGCTTGTGCACTACGTTCATGGCGATGATGTTGAGAAGACATTGGAGGCTGTGAAGCAGAATATCGCCGAGAAGGGTGAGCTGTCCCTGGAAAATCGCATGGTCCGCAAGGATGGAACAGTCGTCGACATGCTCTGGTCTTTGCATTGGACAGAAGCAGAGAAATCGATCATTTGTGTACTGCACGATATTACTTATAGGAAAGAATTGGAAAGATTGAAACGCGATTTTGTGGCCATGGTCAGTCATGATTTGCGCACGCCGCTTACTTCGGTCTCAGGCTTTCTTACCCTGCTTCGCACCGGAAAGTACAATGAACTTTCGGTGCCTGGTATGGAAAGCTTGAAGAGCGCCGATGCCAGCGTCAACAGACTTATGAGCATGGTCAATGATCTTTTGGACATTGAACGAGTCGAATCGGGAAGACTGGATCTCAATTTAAAACCTGTCACGGTAGAAGGTCTTGTAGAAAGCGTCTTTAGCATGCTCGAGCCAATTGCTAAAGAAAAGAGTATTGAACTTATCGCACCGAAAAACAAGGAATTGGAATTTGTCGGAGATGCAGATCGTCTCAATCAAGTGCTCGTAAATCTTGTCTCCAATGCCATCAAATTTTCCGAACCAAACTCAAGCATTGCAGTTGTTGCCGTTGAGCAGCCAGATAATGTGCGTATAGAAGTGAGAGACAGCGGACGGGGCGTTCCCGAGCATCTAAGGCAAGCTATTTTTGAACGGTTCAAGCAGGTTGACCCCTCTGACGCGGCCAAACGAAAAGGAACTGGTTTGGGTCTGGCAATTTCCAAAGCAATTGTGGAAAGACACGGCGGTGTCATCGGAGTGGAAGACAACAAGTCAGAAAACGGTGATTTGAAAACCGGTTCTGTTTTTTGGTTTACGCTTCCAAATACCGATGATATGGCTCAAGCAGAGGATGCATAGGAGAATCCTAACCCGCTGAAAAGCCCAAAAGCTCAATAATCCAAACGCCTAGGAACGTAGGAGCCTAGTAGCCTAGAAGCAACTTCACTCCCAGTACACTGCCGATTGATATAAACAGACCCTTGACGAAACGCGTTCCTTTCTTTGCTCCGATGTGAGAGCCGACCGAGGCACCACATACGGCGCCAAGCACCGAAGGAATGATCAACGACAATTTCCAGTTGCCTCCGGAGCCGTACATTATTGACGCGAACAGGCACCAGAAAAAGGAGAGAACGTATGAATAGCCGAGCGCTTCCAGGAGCTTGAATCCGCGTGTCTTGGTCAAAATGGCACTGGTGATGAGGCTGTTGCCAGAACCGAAAAACGATTCATAAAATCCGAGCGGAAACCCGGCCAGACTGGTGAGGAAACGACTGGTGCTGGGCGGTTTTGACTCGATGCCGAATTCCTTTTTGAAAAAGGTGTAGGCGACCAGCGACAAGATGATCACCCCGATAATTCTTTGCATGTTTTTGGGATCACTGCGCATCACTACTTGAGCGCCGAAATAGGCGCCAATCAAGCCGCAAACGACCATGTTGCCGATCAGCCGCCAGTCGATCTCGTGCCCGCGTAGATAATTGCGGGCCGCAACCAGGGTCCACATCGCCCCCGCCAGTGTATTTGTCGCCATGGCTACGGGTAAAGAAAATCCCATCATCAGCCAAAACGGGGTGGAGATCATATTAGAGCCGCCGCCGCACATCGAGCTAATTAAGGTCGATCCAAAAGCGACCAGGGCAATTGCCGAAAATTGTGCGACGTCAGTCAAGCCAGATTCCACTCAGCCGGAAAACAACTAGATTTCAAGACATCAAAGCTTAGCAGATGCGGTAAATTATGCTATGGACGTTTTCGGGCAAAGTGTCGACCCCGGTGCAGTATGGCAAAAATTTTGGTCGTTGAAGATGATGAAAGTCTCTCGCGCATGGTGTCGGAATGGCTCATCAACGAGCACCATCATGTGGAAGCCAGCCTTGACGGCGCCGACGCACTGGAGAAATTGAAGTTTTACGATTTCGATTTGGTCATCCTCGACCTCAATCTGCCCAGCATGGGTGGCATTAAGATTTTGCGCGAGTTTCGGGCTGCGGGCAAAGAGACGCCCGTACTCATTCTCACCGGGCAGGACAAGATTGAAGACAAGGAAGTTGGACTGGACAGTGGAGCCGATGATTATCTGACCAAGCCTTTTCACATGAAGGAATTGTCCGCCAGAGTACGAGCGGTTTTGCGGCGCCCCAGTTCATATGTTGGTGACAGACTGACGGCAGGCGTCCTGGAGCTTAATCCGGGCACGCACACCGTGCAGATAAACGGCAAGGAAATCTCACTTCTGCCCAAGGAATTCGCACTTTTGGAATTTCTGATGCGGCATCCCGATCAGGTCTTCAGTGCAGATGCTCTGCTAAATCGAGTTTGGGCATCAGCTTCCGACTCCAGCATTGACGCGCTCACTACTTGCGTAAAGCGGCTCAGAAAGAAGATCGACATCGAAGGCTCGCCGTCTTTTATAAAGACAGTGCACGGGGTCGGCTATAAGTTGTCGACGGAAACTTAAAATGATTTTGTCAGAAGCCTGAACCAAACGCCTCATCCAAAAAAGGAATGTAGGGGAGCCCTATGCTGCTCCCCTACACGAGTAAGTAAGGTAAATTAAGATCGAACCTATTAAGTTTGGTTTTGGTTTTTAGTTTTTTCCTTTTCCGTAGATTTGGGCTTTAACAGATAGTTTTTGTGATTTGGAGCTGCCTCCTGCAGCCTGACCATAAGAACTGTCTCCATTGTTTCCATAACTTAAAACGCCGAAGCAGTCGTCAGATTGAGATCCGTGACCTGCTGAAGCCAGTTGGCCTTTGGCGTGTTTGAATCGGACATTGGCGCTCACCGCTGTGCGCGATGCCATCTCTTCGGCAGACATCGCTGCTCTGTGATTCTCGGGCAAGGGCGCAGATTTGCATCTCATGCTTGAGTGACTGCGATAAATAGAAGTAGGGGCGGTTGGAACTGCAGCGCCCTTGCCCGTGCGGTTAGAGCCGGTCATCTGTGTGTAACGTGTTTGCGGGTCCCAATAGAATTGGGAAAGATTGGGCGAGGTTCTGACTAGACCTTGTTCCCAGCCACCCACTCTGTATGAGCTGCGAGTAGTGCGATAAGTGACTACGTCATCTGCTTGTTGAGCTTGGGCAGGAATGGCAAAGAGGCCCAGACCGAAGCCAGTGAGGATTGAGAGGATTGCGAAGCAAAGCTTCCGCTTAGGATCGTGCACACTCATTTAGTTTTTCCTTTAGTAATTAGAATCTGACGGGGGATGGTTTGTTAATACGGAAAGAGTGCGATTTCCAGAATCATGCCACCGAAAGATTGCAAAAGTGTTTCAATGAACGGGCTGAGGATCCCTTTAGATTAAAAGTAAAGTGGCGAGCATGAAAATCACGTGAACATGGCCCCAGCCCAGAAAAATCTTGCAAATGGCCGGTCAGGCAAAGGCAAGCTCGATTCTGGTCGGAAAAATAGTAAAATATTGCCTCTTCATACTGGCCACTGTCGAGAGTCGCCGTTTCTGAACCGACTTCGGGCTGGGCACCCCCTTCGTTTATAGGGTCCCCACATCTGTATTCAATTTATTGATGGCCAGACCCTGTTTTTTGCTCGCAAGCCCATGTAGGTTTCAATTTCGACTATCATTGACTGTCATTCGACGGCCAGCCAATTTACTACTCTTAGAAACCAAATGCGCATCTTACCTGGAAAGCCACACCCCTTAGGAGCTACTTGGGACGGGCTTGGCGTCAATTTTGCGATTTTCTCTGAAAACGCGACCAGGGTAGAGCTTTGCCTTTTCGACTCGCCAGAGGCTAAGCACGAGTCTATGCGCATTGAAATGCCTGAGTACAACAACCAGGTTTATCACGTCTATCTCAAGGATCTCCGCCCCGGGCAAATTTATGGATACCGCGTTCACGGTCCATATGACCCGGAAAATGGGCTCAGATTCAACCCTACAAAGGTTGTGCTCGATCCGTATGCTAAATCCATTGCCCGCGATCTCGTATGGGACGAAAGTCTTTTTGCTTATGCCATCGGCAACAAGAAAGAAGACATGGTCAAAGATGAGAGGGACAATGCAGCATATGCGCCGCTCAGCGCTGTAGTCGATTCTTCCTTTACCTGGGGCGATGACAGGCTTTTAAACACGCCCTGGCATGAAACCGTCATTTACGAAGCGCACGTAAAAGGTCTGACGGCGCTGCATGCGGAAATTCCTAATCACATGCGGGGCACTTACGCTGCCATTGCATCCGAGCCCATCATCAAACATTTGAAGAGTCTCGGCGTGACAGCAATTGAACTGATGCCCATTCACCACCGGGTTGACAATCAAAATTTGATCAAAGCCGGATTGGCGAATTACTGGGGATACAACACCCTTTCCTATTTCGCTCCCGATATTCGCTATTCACATTATAAAGGCTCGGTTGATGCCGTTCGCGAGTTCAAAATGATGGTGCGCGCCCTGCATGCTGCCAATATCGAAGTGATACTGGATGTGGTGTATAACCACACCGCCGAAGGAAATCATCTCGGTCCCACCCTTTCATTTCGCGGCATAGACAATACCTGTTATTACCGCACAATGGCTAAAGACCCGCGCTTTTACATGGACTATACGGGCTGCGGCAATACGCTCAACATGATGCACCCGCGGGTTTTGCAGTTGATCATGGACAGTCTGCGCTACTGGATCTTGGAAATGCATGTTGATGGTTTCCGTTTTGATCTGGCCAGTGCACTGGCGCGCGAACTTTATGACGTCGACAAATTGAGCGCCTTTTTCGATGTTATCCAACAAGACCCGGTTGTCTCGCAGGTCAAGCTCATTGCAGAGCCATGGGACATCGGTGAAGGCGGCTATCAAGTCGGCAACTTCCCTGTCTTGTGGACGGAATGGAACGGCAAATATCGAGACTCGGTGCGCCAGTTCTGGCGTGGGGACCCTAATATGCTCGGTCAGATGGCCACTCGTTTGACTGGTTCCAGCGACCTATATGCGCACAGCGGACGCAGTCCGCACGCCTCGATCAATTTTGTCACCTGCCACGACGGTTTCACTCTTAGAGATCTGGTCAGCTACAACGAAAAGCACAATCTGGCCAATTTGGAAAATAATCGCGACGGCGAAAACCATAACAATGGTTGGAACATGGGTGTTGAAGGTGAAACTGACGACGCAGACATTATCAATCTGCGTTTGCAGCAAAGACGCAATTTCCTGGCCACCTTGATGCTCTCACTGGGAGTGCCGATGATAAGCGGCGGCGACGAGGTTGGCCGCACTCAGAAAGGCAACAATAATGCCTACTGCCAGGACAATGAAATTAGCTGGACAAATTGGGACTTCAACGAAAATGAAAAGGAATTTCTATCATTCGCTCAAAAGCTGGCGACGATCCGCACTTCACAAGCCGTGTTGCAACGTCGTAAATTTTTCAAAGGGCAAGTTAGGGTTGGTCCTTCACAGACCAAGGACATCATCTGGTTGAATGCCGACGGCACCGAGATGAAACAAGCCGATTGGGAGGACGAAGAAAGGCGTCATCTGGCGGTCATCTACGAGGGCGGCCACATGGATGAAATGGATGATGAAGGCAACGAAGTGCATGGCAATACATTGCTTTTGCTGTTGAACTCGCATTGGAAGGAAAAGCAGTTTGTTCTTCCACCGAGCCAGGTCGATAAATACTGGCGAATGTTTGCACCTCAGATGTTGGACAAAACCTGGAAGCTCTTAGTGGAAACCACCGGTGGACTTAGTGCAAGTTGCTGGGAGCCGCAAAGCCAGTTCAAACTCAAACCACGCTCAATGGCACTGTTCGAGCTGCAAGACAAAGATGAAAATACGCTGCCGGAATAAATCAGCTGCAACCAAACAGGAATGAGAAAATGACTTTGACAGCCTACAATCAAGTAAACATTCCCTCTTTCATGTACGGCACCGCCTGGAAGAAAGAAGCGACCAAAGGGTTGGTCGAGAAGGCCGTCGAAGCTGGATTTACTGCCATCGATACCGCCAATCAGCTGCGCCACTACTACGAGATAGGTGTCGGAGAAGCGTTGCAAGAACTGGCCAAAAAGGGCATCAAACGAGAGTCTCTGTTTCTGCAAACCAAATTCACTTCCCTCGATGGGCAAGGCGATCACACACCATACGATCGAAAGGCCGACCTTACAACTCAGGTAAATCAATCGATCGACAGTTCGCTTCAGCATTTGCACACTGATGTTTTGGACTCTTACGTTCTGCATGGTCCATCTACGCGTCATGGACTCAGTGATTCCGATTGGGAAGTCTGGGCAGCGATTGAAGATCAATACAAGAAAGGCAAAGCAAAAATGATCGGTGTAAGTAATGTTGGTGCCGATCAACTTGCACTTCTGGTGGCAAAAGGGGCGGTCAAGCCAATGGTGGTGCAAAATCGCTGTTACGCAGTGCGCGGCTGGGATGCCGAGGTGCGAAAGATCTGCCGCGCGGAAAACATCATCTATCAAGGTTTTTCACTGCTTACAGCCAACAGCAGAGAGATGTCTGATGCTTCCGTGCACGCCATAGCAAAACGCCTGGGAACTGGGGTCGAACAAGTCATATTTAAGTTTTCCATGCAAATCGGCATGCTGCCTTTAACCGGAACGTCCGACGGCAAACATATGAAAGAAGACCTTGAAGCTGAGAAGCTCAGTTTGACTGAAGAAGACATGCACTTGCTCGAAAATATCGGACTGTCGATGCTGCATTAGTTTTTATGCCGTTTGTATATGCGTCGTATTGCCAATCTTGAGGAAAAAGTTAAAAGTCTCCAATTGCGGGATAATTTTCCGCATGCCGAAGTCTATTTGACCAACAGGCAATTCCTGGACGGGCTGCAAAGCTCATGAAAACTCGGTCCGGGTCGCCACGTAGCTGGTTCTTAGTACGGATAAGTGAGACTATGTCGACTTTAAATGGTGAGATCGTTAGATTGATAGGCGATGCAATTTTGGAAGAATATGGCATGCTCAATGCCGAATTGATGGAATTGCCGAGAGCTTTTCGCGCCGTGCGCTCTCTTGATGCATTGCGCAAAACTAAAGTCAGTGGACGCATAAATAGAGAGACGGCCTTCATTAATAAAGAAGGTATTCTCATCGTCCACTATTGGTCCAAACTTGGACACTTGATTGCTGAGGCCTGGGATCATATTGAACCTGCGCAAGCGCATTATATGGAACTTTGTGCCAAGCATGGTCTGAAGCAAGCCGGCGACCGTCATGAGATTACGCTGGAATGGTCGCAGGGCGCCTGGCGTAAGGTGGCATAGAGGTTCCGGTTTCTCTAACTCGTGGCGAAGAATTTTTTCGCGTGCTTTACTCAGAACTACCTGGCTCGATTCAGGAGGAAAGAGTAATGAAAAAGGCAGCGTTAGTTAGAGTTTTAAACAATGAATCGGCGGAACTGGAAGGCGGATCTATTGCGCCTGATCAAGTTTCGAATTGGCAGGATTCTCCAATTGCCGAGTCGCACAATCGCGATCAAGAACTGCTTGATTCTTATTCGAAAACCATCGTTTCGGCACTCGATAGAGTTTCGCCTGCAGTTGTCTATCTGGAAGTGACATTAGAAGGGCGCGCAAGGCGCGGGGCAGAGGCCACAGGCGGCGGCTCCGGATTCATATTCACGCCGGACGGCTATATCTTCACGAACAGCCACGTTGTCCATGGCGCCAAAGAAATAAAAGTCATGCTGGCAGACGGGCGCAAGGTATCCGGCAGGTTGGTTGGTGAGGATGAGGATACCGACCTGGCGGTTGTGCAAATCTGGGCACCGGATATAGAGCCGGTCAAACTTGGCGATTCGCAGGCTCTTACACCAGGGCAAATCGTGATTGCTATCGGTAATCCATATGGTTTTCAGAGCACTGTCACAGCTGGCATCATCAGCGCGCTCGGGCGATCTATGCGCGCTCAGAGCGGACGCCTGATCGACAATGTCATTCAAACAGACGCAGCGCTCAATCCGGGAAATTCAGGCGGGCCACTCGTCAATTCGCGGGGCGAAGTAATCGGAGTAAATACGGCTGTCATACTTCCGGCTCAAGGAATCTGCCTGGCTGTGCCAATCAACACGGCCAAGTCAGTGGCATTTGCCCTGATGCGAGATGGTTTTGTTCGAAGGGGATGGCTTGGTGTTGCCGCGCAATCAATATCTTTGCGGACACGTCTGGCGCGTTATCATCGGATTCCCAACAGCGGCGCTGTTTTGCTTATCGGCATCGAGCCTCATTCTCCAGCCAAGCGAGCAGGGCTTCGCGATGGAGATGCACTGGTCAGCATCAATGGTCAGGCAATCAATTCGGTCGATGACCTGCATCGATTAATGCTCACCGTCAAGACTGATGCGGAAAGCGTGGTTACTTTCATTCGGCATTCGGAGCTGATTTCAGTACCGGTAACAGCGGTTCTGAAATAGACACTGTTTGTCGAGAGAAAGTGATCGGTCTTATTTAGCGACGATTGAAGTTTGAAAAGAAAGAATAAACCGGCGTATGCAAATCGTGCTGATTTACAGGTTTGTGCAAATCATGCTCCGTTTCGCTGCCAATAGTAACTTTGGCTTCTTCTTGGACTTGGACGGACTCTTGGGGTTTGAGAGTTTGCTCTGGCATGTTAATGGCTCCTGGGGAGGCAGAATCGATCTATCGCAAAACCTGTGAAGGTCTCGCGTAGATAAACGGGAGGGTGGATTCCGATTGATAACACAATAACAAACAATTGTTGCAACATTGTTGCGTGCCGAAAACCTTTGCCAGGTTTGGTTTTGGGGTTTTGGCTCGGTTTTATGCCTGTTTTTTCAGCAAGTATACGGGTCCGCATTAGGTTCAGCGGTCTTTAGACCAGTGCTTCTGCTCGCGTACATGTACGCCTTTGAGTGCCTTTTGCAGTTTGATAAGCAAAGGCTGATTGCCTCCGGAGATTTGCAAGTTTCTTAGTTTCTTCAACTGTTTCAATGTCTGCAGGCTTTTCTCAGTGATAGGACAATCAATTGCAAACAAGCAAAGGAGGTTTGAAAGGGGTGCCAATTCCTCAAATGCTTCATCATTTAATGCTTCATTTCCACTGATGGATAGCATCATCAATTTCTTTTGTTTGGCAATTTGCCTTAGATCGGCCGCGGTCAGACGATTATCGTCCACTATCAACTCTTGTATCTTGGTCTCAGACAGCCTGGCCAGAATCGGTTTGATCTCTTGTATGTTCGTGCAGGCAAGCGCCGTGAGTTGTTTGAATCTCTTCAATTGCGAAATCTTTTCGCCTGAAATGTTGGTGTAGTTTACTGCCAACGACTCAAGATTGGGAAGGGCATCTATGAATTCAATTGCCTCATTACCAACTTCCAATCCGATTCTCAAAGCTTTGAGCCTGGTAAGTCGTGGCACACCAGTGAGCACGCTTGGATCGCATTGAACTTTGTCTTTAAGGTCGAGCTCAGTCAAGTCATCCGGTGCGAATCTATTAAGCAAGTCAGGCGATGTAAGGTAGGTGGCTTTTGGTCTGAATGCAACAGTGCTTTGTATAGGCACGCCCATTGTTCCCCGGGCTTCCCTTACCTCCTGCCCTTCCACTTGGATCTCTCCAATTGAGTCTGCAGGGAACAGGAAGACACGAGTCTTTCCATCCGGGCTGATTCTGGAAATTGGTTCGACATTTTTGGCTGTATCAGTAATCAACTTAGGTATAGGTTTAGGTAAAGGTTTAGGTTTCACAGAAGCGACGATGTTTGTGAA